>MAAC01005983.1_pt1 | contig 43530 bp, 46 predicted proteins | sample 1115981 | NCBI WGS metagenome assembly MAAC01 (sample SAMN04961126, study PRJNA320927) | seawater metagenome | isolation source: sample BD02T64 sea water enriched with oil for 64 days | place: USA:Gulf of Mexico | collected 2013-07-27 | reverse complement strand
CAAATTTTATTTTGAAAAATTTTTAGAGGCTCTAAAAGTATACTAAAACAAAGAACGTTTCTCTCCTGCTTTGCAGCAGTCAAGCGCAACACACTTCCGTATTGCGGTTGCAAATATAGGACTCTTTTATCCCAACCAGCAAGCCTTAGTAGCTTTATTTTTTAATCTTTTTTTAAGCTTTATTTAAACCACTCTTTTCAAGTCATCTACTACCACCTTAGAATCTTAATTTTTTAACAGAACACACTCGAACCTTTAGGGAACTACGAGGAAACCTGCTCTCACAGTACAAAAAGGCACATTACATACATTCTAAAAACAATAGAATTGGACACTATATATAATAAGGGGTACTATTTCGAAAGTGTAATCTTGGCCAAATAGGCGTGACTATCGTCTTCAAATAACCTTTCTATTCCAAATCCATGCTTCTTTGCATGATCTTCCAAGAGCTCAAAAGGAAGATACAACCAAGGAAAAGCATCCCCTTCTATATTATTATAAGACATCCGATACTCTAATTCACCATAGAACTTCGTACCGAATGGAATCTTAAAACTCCCATCCTCTTCCTCAAACATATATTTTATATCCGAAGACTCGACTAAAATCTGCCCTCCAGGATTCAAAATACCTTTAGCCTTTTGGAAAAATCGATCCAATCCACCGAAGTCACCAACTATTCCAAGGCCATTCATTAATAATAGTATGGTATCATAACCCTCCTCATTAAGATCATATATAGATATAGCTTTTACAGCTATTCCTTTTTCTTTACATACCTCAACAGCCAATTCCGAAATATCAATACCTAATACTTCAAATCCCTGAGACATTAGATAAGCACAATGACATCCAGCCCCTATCCCTACATCCAGGATTCTACCCTTACAATACTTCATTGCCACCTGCTCTAGGTTCGGGAATTCCTCATACTCTCTGAACAAATAAGGAATCGGAATCTCATCATCTGCAGCAATAGAGCACTCTACCCTTAATATAGATAAAGGCTTATTGTGGTAATAGTCGTATATTGCGTGCCCCATTGGGTCTTTAGATCTACTTAACATCTCAATTATGGATTTGGATAAATTTCGTAAAAAGGCAGAAGAAGTAAAAAAGGAAAATCAAAAATTTCTTCAAAACCTTAAAAAAAAGAAACCTAAAAATTTAGATAACCTTTTTCACAAAACTCATGAAGAGGTTTTCCAGAGCATAGACTGCCTAGACTGCGCCAATTGCTGCAAAACTACGAGTCCTATCTTTAAAAACAGAGATATTCAGAGAATTGCGAAGCATTTTCGAATGAAACCAAACGACTTCATCGATAAATACCTAAAGATAGATGATGAAAATGACTATGTACTAAAGTCTAGTCCCTGTCCTTTCCTAGGGCAAGATAACTATTGCCATATCTATGACGTAAGACCAGACGCCTGTGCTGAATTCCCACATACCAACAGAAGAAAGATGAACCAGATATTGAATTTAACTTTTCAAAATACGATGGTATGCCCGGCAGTCTTAGAAATTGTAGAAAAAATGAAATCTAAAATAAAGTAATCCTATTTCAATTTAGGGTTCTCCAGATGCCTAGTCTTATCTCGTTGAGTCTTCTTGCTTAGGTTTTTTTGAAACGCCTCTTCTAAGTCAACCCCGGTTTGATTCGCCAAACATATTAATACCCACAACACATCCGCCATCTCATCTCCGAGATCTTTAGATTTGTCGGACTCTTTTTCGGATTGCTCCCCATAACGCCGTGCAATAATCCTTGCTACTTCACCAACCTCTTCAGTAAGCATTGCCATATTCGTTAATTCATTGAAATAACGAACTCCATACTTTTTGATCCAAGCATCAACTTGACTTTGCATTTCTTTCAACTCCATGACTACACTTTATTATTAGAATCCAAAATGATTGTAACAGGACCATCATTCACCAAGGCTACTTGCATATTCGCTCCAAAACTCCCCGTTAACACCTCACCTTTTATTGTCAAGTTTAAATCTTGGACAAACTGCTCATACATCGGAATTGCCATTGGGGGTTTTGCTGATTGTATAAAGGAAGGTCTATTCCCTTTTTTTGTACTGGCAAACAAAGTGAATTGACTCACCACAATTATATCTCCGGCAACATCGTTAATGGATAAATTCATTTGCCCATCTTCATCAGAAAATATACGCATACTGCTAATTTTCTTGATCAGCCATTCCATATCGTTTACTTGATCCTCAACTCCAACGGCAAACAACACTAATAAACCTGTATGAATCCTCGAAATGGTTTCTCCTGCCACCTCAACCGACGCAGAAGACACTCGTTGAATAACTGCTTTCATCGATACACACTCTCCTCTTCCTGATCTTCCATCATACTTACGTAATTTTCATATCGTGAATGGAAAATTAAATCTTCATCTAATGCTTCTTTTACTGCACAGTGTGGCTCATTAATATGAATACAATTATTAAACTTACAATTTTTAGCATAGGCCCTAAATTCAGGAAAAAGGCCTTGAATCTCCTCCTTTTCAATATATACTAAACCGAAACCACGAATTCCTGGAGTATCTATTATACTTCCTCCAAAACACAAATCGTGCATTTCAGCAAAGGTCGTTGTATGCTTCCCTTGTAAATGAATATCAGAAATTTCATCGGTAACGATATCAATATCTGGATCTAAGGAATTTATCAAAGTAGATTTCCCAACCCCAGAATGACCAGACACTAAACTTATTTTGTCTTTTAACAAATCTATGATCGGATCCAAACCTTTACCTTCTAGTGCAGAGCAAATAACGCAATCATACCCCAAGCTTTCATACAACATCTTGAATGCCTCCAAATCTAAAAGCATTTCTTCATCGTACAAGTCTACCTTATTAAATACAATAGTACATGGAACTTGATAGGCTTCAGCGCTCACTAAGAATCGATCAATAAATCCTGTAGTTGTTGAAGGATAAGCCAAGGTAACAAACAAGATCGCCTGATCAATATTAGCAGCTATAATATGGGCTTGCTTAGATAAATTTACAGACTTACGTATAATGTAATTATTCCTAGGTAGTATCTTATGAATCACAGAAGGATTTTGCTTATCTCCCACAGTGAATTCTACTTGATCTCCAACGGCCAAAGGGTTTGTAGTCTTTATCCCTTTTATCCTAAATTTACCTTTAATACGACACTCATATACCGTCCCACTTGTATCTTTTACTTTATACCAGCTTCCGGTTGACTTGATTACCAATCCTTCCATGAAACAAAGATATAAAAAGTCCTTCCTAAACCACTTTACAGTGCTATATTTGTAACTTTATCATTCAAAATAGAATCCAAATGTCGATATCAGTAAAAGGTGTAAGTAAATATTATGGAGAGCAAAAGGCACTTGATAATGTTTCCTTTGACATAAAGCCAGGTGAAATAGTTGGTTTCCTAGGTCCAAATGGAGCTGGAAAATCTACCATGATGAAAATAATCACTTGCTATATCCCTCAATCTGAAGGATCCGTTTCCGTATGTGGTTTTGATGTGAATCAACAATCCATCCAGGCACGTAAACATATTGGATATCTACCAGAGCACAATCCGCTTTACCTTGAAATGTATATTAAGGAGTACTTACATTTCGTTGCTGGAATTTACAAACTGCCAAAAAAGAATGTTCAAGAAATGATTGACCTAACCGGTCTTGGCAAAGAGCAGCACAAAAAAATTGGCGCACTATCTAAAGGATATAGGCAACGTGTTGGTTTAGCCCAATCTTTAATTCATGAACCGGATGTTCTTATTTTAGATGAACCAACAACAGGTCTAGATCCAAATCAGTTGGTGGAGATACGACAGTTGATAAAAGAAGTTGGTAAAGAGAAAACAGTAATGCTTTCCACACACATCATGCAGGAAGTAGAAGCTATTTGCGATCGAGTGATGATTATCAATAATGGAAAGATAGTTACCGATTCGCCGACTAGTCTAATTGGCTCTCTTAGTCAAAATAGAAAATCTGTCTTGGTAGGCATTAACAAAAAGGTGGAAGCCTCTTTCTTTAATCACATAAAATACATCGAAAGAATAGAAAGACTAGAAAATGGTCTTTGGAGAGTTTTCCATAACTCAGCTCACGATATTCGTCCAGAATTGTTCAACAGGGTAGTACAACATAATTTGATACTTACTCACATGCAAGCCGAGGAAGATAATCTTGAAGACATCTTCCAACAACTTACCCAATAAAATTAAAACCTAGTTACACAAAAGCCTGGTTATATTTCTTTTTATAATTCAAGGGAGACATCCCAGTATACTTCCTAAAGACATTTCGGAAAGCTTTAGTGTCGGAATACCCTACGGAAAACATAATATCCGTAATATTTCCCGATGTCGTTTCCAATCCTTTTTTCGCCGCCTCCACTTTTACACGCTGTATATATTCAATTGGCGTATTTGAAGTTGCCTTTTTAAACCGTCGAACAAAATTCCGTCTACTAATTGCTGCCTTACCGGCTAATTGCTCAATGGAAATTTTCTCTTCGAAATTATGCTCAATGTACTCCTGAGCATTCTTTATGGGTAGGTCGTCATGATCTTTTTGTCCATTGAAAATAACAAATTGACTTTGCTCTTGTCTATCCAATTCAATCTCAAACATCTTTGAACACCATATTGCCGTTTCTCTACCGCAATATTTACTGACCAGATACAGCAATAAATTCAAGAATGAATAAGCTCCCCCACTTGAATAGATTCCATTATCTTCTGCAATGACTTTATCAGGCAAGACATCTATATTAGGATACATTTTTTTAAACTGATCTACTGCAGTCCAATGGAGTGCACAACTCTTCCCATCCAACAAACCCGTTTCAGCTAACAAAAATGCACCTACACATAAACTTGCCACTTCAGCATTGTTCTCCAATCTTTGTTTTCTAATCCAGGGAATAAATTCCTGATTTAATTTCATTTGTTTCGCTACATCCCCAACAACGGTCGAAATAATTATCAAATCCGTTTTCAACACTTCATCCAGCGACTTAGTGGGACGAACAGTGAAAGCTCCATCATACAATTCCACTTCTTTGGAAATCCCCACCAATTGAACATCAAAAAAATCAGTAGAACAACGACCTGTACTTTTCAGATACTCATTGACCTTTCTGAAAATTTTATAGGAACCAACAACACTGCTAAGGATTATTTCTCCTTTTGGGACCAATATAGATATATGCTTTTTCATCCTGTTGATTTTCACAAATATAACTCAAACATTTGGCACAATCAACCCGTAAGGATGTCGCAAATACACACCTTCAAATGGTAATTTATGCCATAAATTTACAATAGATCAAAAATTTAAAAAACACAAATCATTATGCATACAGTTAAAACACAATTCGATCTTCACACCCGCCTTTTTAACAATGTACTATCAGAAATCACGGACGATCAAGCGGACTCCAGAGCCAATGACAAGATAAACCACCTTAAATGGCTAGCAGGCCATGTAACTTCAGCCAGAATGGGCTTGGGTAAATTTGGAGGATTAGACGAAGATAAAAGCATGGAGGAATTCTTTGGACATGGAAAAGGGATAGACCCATCTAAAAATTATCCGTCCTTAAAGGAAATCCAGGAGAAATGGAATTTCATTTCCGATAAAATAAGTACAGGTTTAGAGAATATACCTACTGAAGTATTATCAAGTGATGCACCCGTTCAGGTACCCGTATCCGACCCTAGTATGGAAGGTTTTCTTGGATTTATGATGCACCATGAAGCCTATCATATTGGACAAATGGGAATTCTGAGAAAATTTATGGGTAAGGAGGCTATGTCTTACAAGTAGATAGTTGTAAGCAGTAATTGAAAAGGAAAAAACAATTTATATGAAACTGATAAGAGTACACTATAGAGTGAAGACAGAATATGTTGAAACCAATAAAGCGAACATTGCTTCGGTAATGACTGAGTTGAGAGCTTTAAATAATCCAAATATAAAATACAGCTCTTTTTTAGAGGAAGATGGTCAAACCTTTATGCATTTAGCCATGTATCCTGATGAGGAAACGGCTAAAATATTAAACAGTTTAGATTCCTTTACAAAATTCAGAATGGAACTTAAAGCTAGCGAACCAGAGCTTGGACCAAAAGCGATGAACCTTGACTTAGTTGGATCGGCCTACGATCTTTTTAATTAAATCAAAATGACAGCCATGGCAACAATTCAACATATATTTCACATTGATGCTTCTTTTGAAGAAGTCTATAATGCGATAAGCACTATTCAAGGCATTCAAAACTGGTGGACAACGAACACCTCTGGAGAAGAAGCCCTAAATGGAACTATCCTTGTACGATTTGGAAAAAACGGAGGCATGGATTTCAAGGTTATTGAAAATAGTCCAAGTAAGAGTTATAAATGGAAAACCACAGATGGTCACCCCGAATGGATCGACACTGAAATCCATTTTGAATTGGATGAAAACGACAACAAAGTACGAGTAACCTTCACCCATAGTGGATGGAAAGAAGCTACTCCATTTATGTCTCAGTGTAATTTTAGCTGGGCAAGGTATATGATCAGTCTACGAAATTATCTGGAAAAAGGACAAGGAGAACCCTATTCGGAATAGATATTCGAAACAATCCATGATCAGAAAATTGAGACTAGCCAAATGAAAATTTGTATTTACAAATGTTTTTAATCATATTGGCATTTAATTTTTTTTCATGACAAGTTTTAAGATTCGACCTAGGTTCAAATTTATCTGCCCCTACGACTACGATTTACTAAAAAAAAGAATCCAAGAGAAATTGGAAACTACCAATCAACCAATTGTAGGCGAGATCGGTCATGAATATATATTAATCAAAATCAATCGAGAAGAAAGGCATTACTGGTCACCTCAACTGAGCATGTCTTTGGAAGAACACGAACAAGGCACTTTGATTCGAGGATTATACGGCCCAAAACCTTCTATCTGGACGATGTTTGCTTTTGCCTACGGATCGATAGCGGTACTAATCACTTTTATCGGAATTATAGGCTTATCGAATATGATGCTAAATAAAGGAATAGCAATACTATGGACCATTCCTATTTTATTGCTCATTGCTGCCGCTATTTATATTATCGCACAGTTTGGGCAAAAATTAGGGAATCAACAGACCTTTATTTTACATCACTTCCTGGAAGATAGTATTCATGAGAGAATAGAAATTGATTAAGCTTTTATAAAATCATTAATTAACTTCGAAGCAGCTTTAGCTCTTGAGCGAATAACCAAATGTCCACCATTTAACATATTTGCACCCTCTCCTTTTTCTACATTCAATAGCTTATCCTTGTTTCCATGAATTCTTAGCACTTTACAACTCAACTCCCTGGGAGACCAGTTTCTAATTGCATTTAAAGACCATTTTACAAAATAGGGATCCGTTTCACGAATGATACTCTTCAATATTTTTTTTTCAATCTGATTATGAACACCAAAAATCGACGTTATGAATGGTGGTGGCTTTTTAAATAAGCTCGTCGGTAGTAAATTCATCAGATTGGACCACAACAATAAACGCCAATAAAAAGGGATATCCTGTCGAATTTTTGCCGTAGAAAATAAAATTACGCCTTTGGGCTGATGAATTTTCAATAATTCATGCATCATCATTCCGCCAAATGACAGACCAAAAAGATAAAATGGGGACTCGAAATTTAGACCATCGCTAATTCTTACCATATAATCCTGAGGAGATTCATTTTTCAATGGCTTCTTCCATGCTATATGAATCATCTCAGCATTAATCTTCAACAGATCAAACACTCTATGATCAGCACCCAATCCAGAAAGGCAATATATTTTTACTTCCCCCAATTTATTAGATCAAAAAAAATCCACTACTTAGCAGTAGTGGATTTATATTATATGGTGAATGTTTCACCATTCCTCATCATTCTCTTCAACATTGGAGAAGGTCTGTATCGATCTTCACAATAGGTGTCATATAAATCTTTCAGGGTATTGTATACATTTTCAATCCCCCAATCATTCGCCCATTGCAATAATCCTTTAGGGTAATTCACCCCTTTAGTCATCGCCAAATCAAGATCCTTAGCTGTAGCAATATTCAAAAATAAGGCATCTGCTGCTTCGTTTATCAACATCGCAACCACCCTATCCACAATTTGCTTTCCTAATACAGCATCCATAGTCGGCTCAGGATTTATTGCTCCTTTAGCATAATTATAAAAACCATGTCCAGACTTTCTACCTAACCTTCCAGCTTCCATCAATCTTTTTTGTGAGAAGGATGGTTTATACCTTGGATCGTAAAAGAATTCTTTAAACACTGTTTCAGTAACTACATAATTCACATCATGCCCAATGAAGTCAGTTAATTCGAATGGTCCCATTCGGAATCCACCAATTTCTTTCATGGCCCAATCAATGGTAGGCACATCAGCTACTCCTTCTTCCATAATTCGAATAGCCTCTCCATAAAATGGTCTTGCTACACGATTTACTATAAAGCCAGGAGTATCTTTAGCCAAAACTGTTACTTTCTTCCAACTATCAATCATAGCCTTTGCATCCATCACCACCTTTTCGGAAGTTTGAATAGCAGGAATAATCTCCACCAAAGGCATCAATGGAGCTGGATTGAAAAAGTGAATCCCAACTACTCTTTCTGATTTTTCAACCGAAGCTGCAATGGAAGCAATGGATAATGAAGATGTATTAGAAGCTAAAATACAATCATCTGATACAATATCTTCCAGGCTTTTAAATACCTGTTTTTTTATCACTAGATTTTCAATAATGGCCTCTATTACTAAACCACAATTATTAAACGTATCCAGGTTTTCAACATATTGAATATTTCCTGCAATCGAAGTAGCTTTATCGGCAGATATTCTCTCTTTCTCTACTAGTCGGGCTAGTACCTTTTTTAGTTTAGACTCCGATAAATCTAATGCCTCCTTTCTCGTGTCAAATAAGAAAACCTTATGACCAGCTGTTGAAGCTACTTGTGCAATACCACTTCCCATGGCTCCTGCACCAACAATTCCAATTTCCATGCTCATTATTCTCCTTTAAATTCTGGTCTTCTTTTCTCCAAAAAGGCACTTACTCCTTCATTATAATCGTAACTCTTTGCGGCAGCAGTTTGCAGCTCCCCTTCCAAGTTCAATTGTGCATTTAAATCATTCTGATAGGATTGATTCAAAGCTCTTTTCGTCAGACCAAGTCCGTAGGTAGGCATAGCAGCTAAATATTCAGCCGTTTTCACCACTTCATCGGCAAAGCTATCATCCGCTACGGCCTTATATATCATCCCCATAGCTTCAGCTTCTTTCGCCTTTACCTTATCGCCCATCATCATAAGTGCCGAGGCCTTTTGAAAACCAATTAGGCGAGGTAAAAAGAAAGTTCCTGCACTATCTGGAATTAAACCAATTTTGCTAAATGCTTGTATAAAGGATGCTGATTCTGTTGCCAAAACTATATCACACGCCAAGGCGATATTAGCTCCTGCACCAGCAGCAACACCATTCACTGCTGCGATAATTGGCTTTTCAACTTGTCTAATAAGTTGGATGATTGGGTTGTAATGTTCCATTACAATATCCGTCAAGTCTGGCCCATTAGGATCTGTAACCTCCTGAAGATCTTGTCCAGCACAAAATGCTCTTCCTTCCCCCTGGATAACAATGGCTCTTACTTCCTTATTTTCAGCTGCATCTTTTAATACAGACTGAAGAGAAAGAGCCATCTCTCTGTTGAAACTATTAAAAACCTTTGCTCTATTCAAGCGGACATAGAGAACGCTATTTTTTAATTCGGATAAAATACTTTCCATTGCTAAATGCATTTAAAATAATCAAAAGGCTCCAGACAGTCTTTACATTTATACAATGCCTTGCAGGCTGTTGATCCAAATTGAGATATCATTTCCGTCCGGGTGGATTTACAATGCGGACAAGTAATATCTTTTGCATTAGCCAATAAAGAACTTTTATCTATAGAACCCTCTGGTGGTGCTATTCCGTATTCTTGTAAATTTTTTCTAGCTTTTTCGGTAAGCCAATCCGTAGTCCAGGCAGGTGACAAAACAGTTTCTATTTCTATTTTATCAAATCCTTCCTTACCTAATGTTTGTCGAATATCGTTTTCGATATAATCCATCGCTGGACAGCCTGAATAAGTAGGTGTAATAATAATATTTACAACATCATCATCCAGCTTCACATCTCTTACGATCCCTAAATCGACTATGCTAATAACAGGAACTTCCGGATCCATTACTGAATCCAGAAGTTTCCAAATATTCTCCAATGTCTTATTTTGAACTGACATTACCACTCCATATTAGGGTAAGCTCTTTGCATATATTGTAGTTCTGTAAGAACAAATCCTAAATGCTCACTATGCTTACCTTGTTTACCACCTGAAATCATCCAGGCGTCGAAATCGGGTAATTCTATTGTTGCTTCAGTTAAAACAGCTGTTACTTTTTCTTTCCAAAGTACTTTCACCTTATCAAGGTCTACTGCTATTCCTTCAGCCATCAAAGTGCTGTCTACCTCATCCATCACAAACATCTCTCCAGTATACATCCAAACATCATTGACTGCTTCCTGTATTTTCTGGTGACTTTCCGCAGTTCCATCACCTAAACGCATCATCCAATCAGATGAATGTTTCAAATGGTAGGCTACTTCCTTTAGGGATTTAACAGCAAAATCAGCCAATAGTTGATCTGAACTATTTTGAAGTTCTATGTAGAAGAAATATTGGAAAGCATCCACAAAAAATTGTCTTGCTATGGTATTACCGAAATGCCCATTTGGCAATTCCATAATGATAGGATTACAATATTCTGATGCAATACGTAGATAAGCCAAATCATCTTCCGACCTACCTTTACCTTCTACCTCCCCCGCGTATTGAAGGATGGTTCTTGCTTGACCTATGATATCCAAAGAAACATTGATCAAAGCAATATCCTGCTCTAATATAGGACCGTGTCCACACCATTCTGATAATCTATGTCCCAGAATCAGGTTAGAATCCCCTATACGAAGAGCGTATTGAAATAAAGCTTCTTGCTTATTCATTCTTATTCTTTTTTGGATTCCTACATATTCTCTACGCCATCAGGCACAGAGTAAAAAGTTGGGTGACGGTAAATTTTATCATTGGCTGGATCAAAAAGACAATCCTTTTCATCCGGTGATGAAGCTACAACCTCAGATGAAGGTACTACCCAAATAGAAATTCCTTCTTTTCTTCTTGTATATACATCTCTGGCATTTTCAACTGCCATTTCTGCATCTGCTGCGTGCAAACTACCAACATGTCTATGATGTAATCCGCTACGACTTCTTATAAATACTTCCCAAAGGGGCCAGTTACTACTTGACATATTCTAAAATTCTTTAGTGCTTATTTTTTTGCTTTTTTCTCTGCATAGGCCATTGCCGCTTCACGTACCCAAGTACCTTCATCATGCGCCTTATTACGAGCAGCTAATCTTTCCTTATTACAAAGACCATTTCCTTTTATGACTTGATAGAATTCCTCCCAATCAATAGCCCCCCAGTCATACATTCCTTTTTCTTCGTTCCAGTTAAGGTCTGGATCAGGAACAGTCAAACCTAGAATTTCAGCTTGAGGGATGGTTTTATCAATAAACTCTTGACGCAATTCATCATTGGATTGACGCTTGATCTTCCATGCCATAGATTGCGCAGAGTGTGGAGAATCTTTATCGGTAGGTCCAAACATCATCAAGGATGGCCACCACCATCTATCCATAGCATCTTGAACCATGGCTTTTTGTTCAGCAGTACCTCTTGCCAGTACAGTTACGATTTCATAACCTTGCCTTTGGTGGAAACTTTCTTCTTTACAAATTCTTACCATCGCTCTTGCATAAGGACCGTAAGAAGTTCTACAAAGCATTACTTGATTTTGAATAGCCGCTCCATCAACCAGCCATCCAACAACTCCCATATCCGCCCATGTAATAGTTGGATAATTGAAAATACTAGAATATTTAGCTTTTCCTGTTAGAAGGGCTTCTATAGTTTCCTCACGAGAAGTCCCCAGCGTTTCAACAGCACTATATAGATACAATCCATGCCCAGCCTCATCTTGAACCTTAGCCAATAAGGCAAGCTTTCTTTTAAGACTTGGAGCACGCGTTATCCAATTCGCCTCAGGTAACATTCCAACAACTTCCGAATGGGCATGTTGTGAAATCTGCCTAACTAGCGTTTTTCGATAAGCTTCGGGCATCCAATCTTTTGGTTCGATTTTCTCTTCCGCATCGATTTTTGCCTGAAATCTTTCAGTTAATTGTGTTTCAGTCATTCCTGAAATTATTTTTTTTGGGAAAAAAGTTTGGGAGCACATTATACTCATATGCCAATTTACCTCTACCCTTTGTTCAAATTTATCACGATCTACCTTTTTCAACCTAAAATACTAAGGCCATTTCACTAAATGTAAAATTAAGACACTTTCTTACCAGACTAAAAAGCACATCGGTATTCAGCGCTAAATTACGGAAATCTTTTCAGGCTAAAAAATAACAATTATCATGTTTTGAATCATAGGTTTTCTTAATTTTACATGAAATTTGAATATACGACATGACTACATTCTATTCACTAGAGGTTAAAGAGATAAGAAAAGAGACAGCAGATGCAGTATCTATCATTTTGGATGTGCCATCTGACTTAAAAGATAAGTTCATTTTTAATGGCGGTCAACACCTAACTTTTAAGATGGATGCTGAAGGAGAAGAAATAAGACGTTCTTATTCTATTTGCTCTAGCCCTAATGGAGAAGTACTTCAAGTAGCAATCAAAAGAATTGCAGGAGGTATTTTCTCAACTTTTGCAACGGAGACTTTAAGTGTGGGTGATACCCTAGAGGTTATGCCTCCAATGGGACATTTTTATACGGAGATTGAATCTAGCAATCAAAAGAGATATGTGGCATTTACAGCTGGATCTGGTATCACACCTATCATGTCAAATATTCTTGCTGTTCTGGAAGGAGAACCTAATAGTAGTGTTTGTCTGATATACGGAAATAAAGATTACAAATCGATCATTTTCAAAGAAGAAATTGAGGATTTGAAAAACAGATACCTAGGTCGTTTTGAATTCTACCACATGCTTTCTCGCGAACCAGAAATGCCCACATTATTTGAAGGTAGAATCACCGTTGACAAATGTAAAGAGCTGGAAAAAATAACCAGTCTGAAGGATGCCGATGAATATCTTCTTTGCGGTCCCGAAGAAATGATCTTATCAGTAAGTGATTGGTTAAAAGAATCTGGTATAGCAAAAGAAAATATCCACTTTGAATTATTCGTTACAGCAAGTCAGTTGACTCAAAACGGACCGAATATCCACAAGGAAAGACAAGAAATAGCAGAGTCGGAACACAATGCTGTAGAAATCATCTTAGATGGTAAGCGCTTCAACTTCAACATGGGAGATGGAGTAGACAATATTCTGGATGGTGCTATGGAAGCCGGTGCTGATGCTCCTTTCGCTTGTAAAGGTGGAGTATGCTGTACTTGTAGAGCTAAGGTATTGGAAGGTGAAGTTAAAATGGATGTAAATTATGCACTTACTGAAGAAGAAGTAGAGCAAGGATTTGTTTTAACCTGTCAAGCCTACCCAGTATCTAAAAAGGTAAAAGTAGATTTCGACCATATCTAATCGTCTGATATCAACTAATTATAGCATCCCCAAATACTTTTGTATTTGGGGATTTTTTTTGCGCTATAAGAACATGTTGAATTCAATATAATTGTTAAAAATCCCTTAATATTCTTAACTAACCATCATGGCTTCATTTTATTAATTATATTGGGATATAAGTATAATCACCATGAGTTGTTTACAAGTACTACTAGCTATTATATTCCCTCCTCTAGCTGTCATTCACAGAGGTTGTGGATCAATGCTAATAGTTGCACTTCTTACCATCTGCGGATGGGTACCTGGAGTAATTGCCGCTTTGATAATCCTAAACAAAAACAGATATTAGCATTCTAAATAGCTTAAAAGACTATGAAAAATATTTTAGTGTGCGGTGCAGGTAGAGGAATCGGCCTTGAAATCTGTAAAATTTTAGCGAAATCGAATAAGGTATTAGCCCTGTCTAGAAATATTGAACAACTAGAACAATTGCCAAAAGACGATTTTAATCTACAGAGTGCAAGCCTTGACCTAACCAGTCCTAAGCTATCCAAAGACCTGACTCAGCTAATCGAAAAGCACTTAAATGCTTCGATAGATGTCGTTATCTATAATGCTGGTTTTCTAATCAACAAATCATTTATAGCCTTAAGTAGCTCAGAGATTTTAAGCATGTACCAAACAAATGTTTTAGGTGCATTTGAGGTAGCCAAAACTGCCAAACCATTTTTAAATGAAAATGCTCACATGGTTCTTATTTCGAGCATGGGAGGCGTTCAAGGGACTTCAAAATTCCCTGGTCTGTCCGCTTATAGCTCTTCTAAGGCTGCATTAATAGGATTAGGTGAATGTCTTGCAGAGGAATGGAAAGATGACAAAATAGCGGTCAACATGCTTGCCCTTGGTGCTGTTCAAACCGAAATGCTGGAAGAAGCATTCCCTGGTTATCAAGCCCCAACAACCGCGCAGGAAATGGGGAAATACATTGCAGAATTCTCCTTGAACGGTAATCAATACTTTTCAGGAAAGACTCTTCAGGTAGCGAATTCAACACCCTAAATCAAACACTGTACAATGCTAAATTATCGCTTATTTCAAATACCTTTTTCTAATTAAAAGGAAATGCAGAAATTTGCCATGTCCAAACCATTGGACTCTAAAAAGAAAACAACCTTAAAAATAATACCGCATGTTTGGGAATATGATGGAAAAGCTGCAACAAGCGCAGCAGGAAATGGAGGAAAGGAAAAATCAACTAAACCATGTTTTGTTGGATGAAAAAAGTCCTGACGGAAGTATTGAAGTTGAAATAACAGCCAATGCGGAATTAAAAAAGATCAACTTTTCTAAGGAGATTTCTGAATACGATGCTGAGGAATTGGAAGACCTTCTAATTCTTACGCTAAACAAAGCCATTGAAAGAGCAAACACTACTAAAGAACAAGAATTGGCAAGAGTGGCTCAATCATCTATGCCAAATATACCAGGATTAAGCTAATGGAGACACCTACTATACGATTCGCTAAACCGGAAGACTGCAAAGCCATACTATCCCTGATTCATGAATTGGCGGTATATGAAAAAGCAGGACAAGAGGTTGAAATGGACGAAGCCACTTTACTAAAAGATGGATTCGGAGATCATCCACTATTCTATGTTTTGGTAGCTGAACATGAAAATGAGATCAAGGGAATGTCCTTCTATTTTATCAAATACTCCACTTGGAAAGGAAAATCAATTCACCTGGAAGATTTGATTGTCGCAGAAAGACATAGAGGTACCGGACTTGGAAAACTACTCTTTGATGCAACCATCAAGGAAGCCCAAAAGATCAATGCCAAAAGATTGGATTGGCAGGTGTTGGATTGGAATGAACCAGCTATAGATTTTTATAAAAAACTAGGCGCCGAAATTGATGAAACTTGGTACAGTTGTCGACTGGACGAAACAGAAATATCTAATTTCTTTAATTAAAAGTCAGTACAGAGATTTTTTTTACTCCATTATTTTTTAAGCACATCCAAACAATTTAAACAGAAAGAACTTACTAACACAATAAAATAACCTGTAAACGACTCTAATTATCCCATAAAAGAAATACTGTTATTTCAATTAAAAATATCCTCACTTTTGAATTCAATTATTCGAAATTAATACTAATCATTTTTAAAAACCAAAAAAAATGAAAACGCTCAAACTTAATGAAATGGAAAATGTACAAGGTGGTATGTCATGGGAATGGGAATGCCTGCTTAACTATTATGCAGCCGGAGGCGGAGCCGGTGCATCAATGGGTATGATAACTGGTTCTTTTTACTGCTAAAAACTAACGATATACGGTCATCGCACGAGTGACCGTATATCGTTGCTTAGCTAAAAGTAAAGGAAAAGTTACTAATTTCTTTGATTTGAACATCATCTATCTACCACTCCAACAACCTGATAAACGAAATAGAATACTCCAATAACAGAAATACAATTATTTCAATTTAAAATATCATTAGCTTTTGTATCAAATTACTTCTTAACAGGAATGACAAGAGCGATTATCCATATTTTTATTGTCACACTGTTTTTGATTAATGGAGTATTTCATACTACACCTTTTATACATCTCATTTTGTTTTTAGGGGCAGTAGGTGTTCGGCATTTTCATATTCAAAAACAAGGCAGAATTAAAGACTGCACAAGCAAAGTTCTTGATAGATGAAGAACAAATAACTATTAAGAGTTATAAATATCGAATTTAGGTAGGTTATATTTTTGAAAGCCCAATTATTTCAACAAATGGCAAGTAAAGGTGCAACCACTCTAATTCGCTCTCACCAATACGATGTGGTAGCTGGTTTATGCGATAATTTAGCATTATTAAAAGGGTGTGAAATATTATTTAACCGAACAATCCCTGAACTTGTTGAAAAAGCTAATATAACACATCAAAACGCCAAAAATCCAGTCAACTAGCATTTAGAAATGCCTAAAAGTAATCTATCATGGGTATGGCTTATAATCCTTAATGTCAAAATAAATGTTATATCAACTGATTAACCTGAACAAATGGATGCTATTTATCTGCTTTGTTTTTATAACTATCATTCTGTCATGGTTAGTAAAAACCTATTTACCTTTTGAGCAAATAATGGTAAATAGTTTATCCGAACAGCTAAGTGTTGAACGGATAAAAGAATTGACAACAACACAAAAGAAATGGGAATGGATAAACTATGCTATTGTACCATTCATTCTTGTCATTAAATGGTGTTTAACAGCAATTCCATTTTACATTGGAGCTATTTTTTTTGACATTAAATTGACTTTTAAAAAAGCTTATCAAATAGCGATGATGAGTGAGGTTGTTTTTTTAGTACTACTTTTTGTGAAATTCATTTGGTTCTATACTCATCAGGACGACCTTACGTTGGAATACCTCCAATTTTTCATGCCTTTATCCCTTATCAGTTTGTTTGAGATAAATGAACTCGATAAATGGTTTGTTTATCCTTTACAAATAGTAAACCTCTTTGAAATCACTTATTGGGCAGTATTGGCTTTTCTATTAGCCAAAGAAATTCAAAAACCTCTCTGGAAAGCTTTTGAGTTTGTACTTTCCACTTACTGTGTCGGATTATCAATATGGGTAATATTTATATCATTTTTAGTCTTAAACTATAGTTAGACATGAAAAAATATATAGTATTTATTATCCTATCGACCATGATATTTGGACTTTCCTATTTTGGTTATCTGGCCATTCAAAAAAAGGCTGAAAAAAAACAGATAGAATCAGCTATTCAAAGACTTCCTGTTCTTTCATTTTATACGTTAAATCAAACCGATTTCACCTATAAAAATTCAAAAGACAAGTCAACACTCATCATCTACTTCCATCCCGATTGTGAACACTGTCAATATGAAGTAAAACAGTTGTTTCTCAACAAAGAACAATTTCATAAAACCCAGATATTACTGATTTCACCAGCTTCTCTAACAGCAATAAAACAATTTAATACAGATTACCAATTGGATAAGATTGAACCGTTAAAATTGTTGTGGGATAAGGATGGAAAGTTTGATACATATTTTGGCATATCTACTTTCCCAACGGTATTGATATATGACAGTAATAATAAATTAAGGAAAAGATATAAAGGCGAAGTAAAAATAGAAGCAATACTAAAACACCTTAGTATAGAAAAAGTAGAAAATCTAACGAATCAATTTTAGTCTTGAATTGTTCTTATTCAACTTAAATTTAAAATGAATCTTAAAAAAATAAAAAAAAACTTCATCCTGCAACAAGGCCAATCAGATTGTGGTATTGCCTGTTTATTATCTGTCATTCATCATTATGGAGGAACCAGTACCTTAGAAAAATTAAGAAAAATCAGCGGCACAAATACGCAAGGAACAACTTTGCTCGGATTGTATCAGGCTTCAAACCAAATCGGCTTTGAAGCCAACGGTTGTGAAGCAGATATACAAGCATTAATTGACCACGGAGAACCCGTAATTTTACATGTACTCCTGGAAGAAAGATTACAGCATTATATAGTTTGTTATGGGTATGAAAACAATCAATTCATCGTAGGTGATCCTGCCAAAGGAATTACTACATATACTGCTGAAGAAATCGAAAAAATTTGGGTAGAACATAAATGCCTTACCTTAAGGCCCAGTGCTAATTTTATCCTATCTGAAAATCTTTCAACTGCTAAAAAAGAATGGATCATTCGCTTAATAAAGGAAGATTATTCATTGCTAGGAATAAGTCTTGCATTGGGAATTGGAGTAGCTGTTTTAGGAATGGTCATGGCTATTTTTTCTCAAAAATTAGTTGACGATATAATACCCTCCAATGATGCTAAAAAACTAATAGCTGGAGTAGGATTAGTTACAGTATTATTAATTGTTAGAGTTGGATTAATAGCGATAAGACAATTTTTATTATTGAAACAAAGTAAAGATTTTAACAACCGTATTATTGATGCTTTTTACAGTACCTTATTGTATTTACCTAAACACTTTTTTGATACCCGAAAAATAGGGGAATTGGTGGCAAGGTTAAATGATACAGGTAGAATACAACGTGTAATTAGCCAAGTAGCAGGAGCAGTGATTATTGATAGTTTGATGATTATTACCTCACTAGTATTTCTTTACTCCTATTCGTCCCAAGCAGGTATAATAGCATCTATAAGCTTACCCATTTATTTTATTTTAATTTATCGTTTTAATACCCAGATTATAACATCACAAAAAGAAGTGATGACTGGCTATGCTCACAGTGAGAGTAATTATATCAGTACCATGCAAGGAGTATCTGTTATTAAGAATTTTAATAAACAAGAATCATTTGCGCAAGTAAACCAATTGATATACGGGAATTTTCAAGAAAAAATTTTCACATTGGGAAAACTCAATATTCGGTTAACGTTAATTTCGGGAACAGCAGGTGTGTTCTTTTTGATAGCCATCTTATCGTATACCGCTTTTCAAGTTTATAATAATACATTAAAATTAGGAGAATTGATGGCTATCATAAGCATGTCATCTACACTATTACCATCGGCAGCCAATTTAGCTTTAGTAACCATACCAATAAACGAAGCAAAAATAGCTTTCGATAGAATGTTTGAATTTGTAAGTATTCCATTGGAAGAAAACCTACCCAATGAAAACTTGATTTTTGAATCTTTAAAAGTACAAAACATCTCTTTTCGTTTTCCAGGTCGAAAACAAATTTTACAAGATGTTTCCATTGAAATTGGTAAAAATGAATTTGTTTCCATTGTTGGAGAAAGTGGCTCAGGTAAAAGTACTTTAGGGCAAATTATTCAACAATTTTATACACCTGAATCCGGGATAATTAAAATAAATAATACATTAGATTTTAACGATATATCACCCAACACCTGGAGAAACATTGTTGGAGTTGTACCACAAGACATCCATTTGTTCAATGGAACGGTACTAGACAATATTTGTTTGAATAACAGACAGGAAGAATCTGAAAAGATTGTGAAATTTTGCCGGGAAAATGGATTTGCTCAATTCATCGAACAATTACCCCAAAGCTATATTACTGTTTTGGGAGAAGATGGCATTAATTTATCCGGAGGACAAAAACAAATAATTGCCTTAGCCCGCGCACTGTACAATAAACCACAGTTATTATTGCTGGATGAAGCCACAGCAGCTATGGATAGAGTGACAGAAAAATTTGTATTGGATCTGTTGGTTCAATTAAAAAATCAATTAACAGTCATTTTTATTTCTCATAGGTTGCATATACTAAAAAATATGAGTGACAATATCTACATACTAGAAAATGGAAAAGTAAAAGCTAAAGGCAACCACGAAACCCTTTTAGAATCAGACAATATCTATAGTGAATATTGGAAAGAAATAGCAAATGTTTAGTTGGGACAGATTCACAGAAATATACTACTCCCTTAAACAGCATAAGACAAGAAACATGCTAACCGGCTTTGGAGTTTCCTGGGGTATTTTAATTTTAATTTTGTTGTTGGGAGCCGGTCAGGGTTTACAAGATGGTATTTTGAAACTTTTTTCTTCATACGCTCAAAACAGTGTTTGGGTGTATGCTGGGCAAACATCCGTAATACAAAAGAAAAGAAAAGCAGGAGAACGTATTATTTTTAATCACGAACTACTTTCTAATTTAAACCTACAATTTCAACAAATAAAATTTTCAACTCCAGAGATTACAAAGTCAGGAAATTCGATCACGAGTTATCAACAAAATCAACAAGTAGGTAAAGTAAAAGGTATTGGATTAAATTATTTTGACATCAAATTACTAACTATTGGAGAAGGTAGATTGTTTAATCAATTAGATTACAAGGAACAACGACCTGTATGTATTATTGGTCATAATATGCATAAAGTACTAAAAACTAATAGTCAGCTCATTGGTGAGTATGTAAATATATCAGGCAATTGGTTTAAAGTTATAGGTGTTTTAAAAAAAGGCCATACTTCAACTCAAGAAGAACAAAATACGGTTTATATCCCATATACCGCTTTCCAAAATTCTTTTGGAAATAATAATGAGTTTTTTGTTTTTGGAATGTTATTAAAAGATCAAAAGAATAGTGAATTATTTGAAACAAAATTAAAGGATTTTTTAGCGCATCAACTAAATTTTAAAATAACAGACAATAAAGCCATTTTCATTGTCAATCGCAACCAACAGATTAAATCATTTAATCGATTATTTACAGGAATTAAAGCTTTTTTATGGTTTGTTGGATTTAGTATGTTATTAACCGGAATCATTGGTGTAGGTAACATTATGCTCGTTATTGTAAAAGAACGAACAAAAGAGATTGGGATTAGAAAAGCCTTGGGAGGTAGATCAAAATCAATTTTGTTGATGATTGTTTCAGAATCCATCACAATCACATTATTAGCAGGTCTTGTTGGCTTACTTCTGGGATTACTTGTTATGTGGATGGCTAATTATTTGATTGCTGAATTATATGATTCAGAGGAAATATTGATTAACTCTTTCACAATAGATATTTCTGTAATAATTGGCGCAATAATACTGTTGGTTGTATCGGGAGCTCTAGCGGGAATAATACCTGCAAAAAAAGCAGCAGATGTAATGCCGGTTAGAGCGCTGAATCAAGAATAATATAAAATAAATTAAAATGAGTAGAGGATTAAAAATCTTTTTTATTGTCTTTATACTGGGAATCTTTAGTTTGGTGTTATGGTTGAAATCCAAGAATAAAATAAGACAAAACAACTACGAAACAACCCAAGTCGCTATAGCTTCGATAATTAAAAATCGATTTATTTCGGGGTCAATATTGCCTTCGAAAGAAATAAATTTAATTCCACAATTATCGGGTATTATCGAAGAAATATATGTTGAAACCGGGGACAAAGTGGAGAAAGGGACTCCAATAGCAAAAATTAAATTAATAGCATCACCAGAAAGTGTAGAACGAGCAGAAAAAACACTAAAAATTGCCCAATTAATGTTTGAACTAAATACTAAAGATTTCCATAGAAATAAAACATTAATAGAAAAAGATATCATTCCTAAAAGCGAATTTGAAAAAATAGAAAATAAATGGATTTTAAGTAAAGAGGAATTAATATCTGCTAAAAAACATCTTCAAATTGTCCAAGGAGGATATGCACAAGGAAAAGAGAACATCTCCAATATTGTTACATCTACTATTAAGGGAACTGTTTTAAAACTTCCGGTAGAAATCGGGGCATCAGTTACCGGAAGAAACACATTCAACAGTGGTTCTACAATCGCCCTAATTGCAGATATGAACCAACTGATTTTTAAAGGACAAGTCAATGAAAAAGATTTATTCTTTTTACAAGAAGGGATGGGATTTAATGTTTCTGTAAGCGCATTAAATGATAGACAATTTAAAACAATATTGACTACTATTTCTCCAAAAGCAATAAAAGAAAATGGGATAGTAAAATTTGATTTTGAAGGGGAAATAATTGCAACTCAATTGGATTCTTTACCGACACGATCGGGATACTCAGGTATTGCAGAAATAATTTTAGAGAAAGCAGATGATATAATAACAATTGAGGAAAAAAATATCATTTTTAAAAATGATTCCATCTTCGTCGAAATTGTAGTCGATGATAAAATAGAAAAGCAACACATTGTTACCGGAATTTCTGATGGTATAATTATTGAAATTAAACGAGGCTTGAATAAAACAGATAAGATCAAAATACAAGAGTAATGCTTAAACTAAACAAAATATGCAAGCATTACTCCATTGGAAGTTCAATCTTGAAGGTGTTAAAAAATATTGATCTTGAAATTAAAAAAGGAGAATTAATTGCCATTACAGGTACATCAGGTTCCGGGAAATCAACGTTATTAAATATAATAGGAGTATTGGATGAATATGAGTCAGGAGAATACCTTTTGGATGGTAAATTAATCAAAAACCTTTCGGATAAAGAAGCAGCAAGTTATCGAAATAAATACATCGGGTTTGTTTTCCAATCTTTTCATTTAATTGCATATAAAACAGCTCTGGAAAATGTTGAATTACCTCTTTTCTACAAAGGCCTCAAAAAGAAAGAGAGAAGAAGATTGGCTAAGACCTACTTACAAAAAGTAGGTTTGAATGATAGACTAAATCATATTCCATCAGAATTATCGGGAGGACAGAAACAAAGAGTTGCTATTGCCAGGGCTTTGGTAACTGACCCTGAATTAATAATTGCTGACGAACCAACGGGAGCATTAGACAGTAACACTTCGGAGGAAATATTGACCTTATTAAGGTCTTTTATCAGGGAAGGGAAAACAGTGATTATTGTAACTCACGAAAAAGAAATTGCAAATCAATGTGACAGAATAATACATTTAGAAGACGGAAAAATCACCAAAGATTAATAGCCATCCCTAAAATAAGAAAATGATGATCCTCCACTGATTTTCCTTGATTCGTTGAAAATCATACTATAATGTTTCCTTCATCATCTAAATAATAATTAAAAAAGCTAACTACGACTTGATAAAAAAAATGTAACTTTGCACACATTTTATTTTTCAGAAAACAATCGTTTAAGCTATGGCTATAAGCATTACTTTAGAGAATATAGATGAGCTAAACGCTCTATTGAAAGTAGAAGTTAAGGAAGAAGATTACCGTTCTGACGTTGAAAATCTACTTAAAGACTACCGTAAAAAGGCAAATTTGCCAGGTTTCCGTGCTGGGAAAACTCCAATGGGTTTGATCAAGAAAAAGTATGGAATCTCTGCAAAGGTTGAACGTATCAACCAAATGCTTACAGATGAGTTGAACAAATATCTTCAAAACGAAGAATTGAATTTCTTAGGAAATCCACTACCGGTGATGCAAGACATCAACTGGGAATCGGAAAAAGATTTCGTTTTTGAATATGAAATGGGATTGATCCCTGAGTTTGAAGTAAAAATCAGCAAAAGAAATAAATTGAACTACTATAAAATCGCAGTTGACGATACAATGGTAGACAAGTATGCTGAAGATATCGCATTGCGTTATGGGAAAATGACTCAGCCAGATGCTGCCGCTAACGGGGATATGGTATATGGTGAATTCCAAGAACTAGATGCAGAAGGAAATGTAGTTGAAGGAGGAGTCCAACACAAAGCTACTGTAATGATCGACAAAATTGACAGCGAGGCAATCAAAGCTCAATTTATCGATTCAGGTGCAGGAACTCGCGTTGAGCTAAACCCTAAGGATGCTTTCACTCAAGAAGCTGATCTAATAGCAATGTTAGGTGTTGATGCTTCAGAGGTAGCTGAACTAAGCGAAACCTTTGCTTTCAGCATGGAAACAGTTCAAAGAATGGAAGCTGCTGAGTTGAACGAAGAATTGTTCGCTAAGTTGTACCCAGACAACAGTGTTACTACAGAAGAAGCTTTCCGTGCTAAACTACGTGAAGAAGCAGAAGGTATGTACTCGGGAGAGTCTGATATGAGATTCAAAAACGAGGCTGTTGATTATCTAATGAGCAAAGTTTCTTTTGATCTTCCTGATGGTTTCTTGAAAAAATGGATCAAAGCGAACCAAGAGAACCCAATCACAGACGAAGATCTTGAGAAGGAATATCAGAACTATAAGAAAAGCCTTAGATGGCAAATTATAGAAGGTCATATCGCTAAGGAAAATGACATCAAAATTGAAAATGAAGAGTTAAAATCTGAAACTACAAGATTGGTGAAACTTCAAATGGCTCAATACGGTCAATCTGAAGTGGATGAAAACACCCTTAACGGAATCGTTGACAATGTATTGAACAACGAAGACGAAAGAAAGAACATCGCTCAAAGAGTATTTGATGGTAAAATGATCGACCTATTCAAGGAGAAGTTCAAAATTGAGGAGTCTACTGTATCTATGGATGAATTTATTGCTTCTGTACAGAAGTAATCAGAACACCATATTGACAATAATAGAAACGCCCTTGTATTAAGGGCGTTTTTTTATTTACCCATATTCCAACATCAGGATAAATTTTGAAAAAGGAAATGATTCTATTCCGTAAATTTTCAATTTTGATTATCTTGTAGCGTAGTTAAATAATTTAAAAAGCAACGTATGTTTCCAAAAGACGAATTTAGAAAATATGCAATAAAACATAGAGGAATCAGTAGCCACGTATTGGACGACTATACCTCTTTTCATAATAGTTATATTTCACCTACCATTATTGAAGAACGTCAATTGAACGTTGCATCCATGGATGTATTCTCTCGTCTTATGATGGACAGAATTATTTTCCTGGGAACTGGAATTGACGATCATGTATCAAATATAATCATGGGACAATTACTGTTCCTGGAATCATCTGAGGCTTCAAAAGATATCCAAATCTATTTAAATTCACCTGGAGGATCTGTTTACGCCGGAATGGCAATCTATGATACAATGCAATATATCCGTCCTGATATAGCCACCATTTGTACTGGTATGGCCGCCTCTATGGGCGCTGTTCTATTGTGTGCTGGAACGGAAGGAAAAAGAAATGCCTTAAGACATTCTAGAGTGATGATTCATCAACCACTAGGTGGTGCTCAAGGGCAAGCTTCAGACATTGAGATCACTGCAAGAGAGATCCAAAAACTGAAAAAAGAATTGTACGACATCATCTCTGTGCATACCAAAAAACCATACGACGAAGTGTGGAAAGATGGTGATAGAGATTACTGGATGACTGCTCAAGAAGCCAAAGAATACGGTATGATTGATGAAGTACTTATTAGAGATAGGAAGAAATCATAAGTAAATTATGTCAGAAAATAATTGTTCATTTTGTGGAAGACCCAAAGGGGAGGTCGATATTTTAATAGCCGGGATTACAGGACATATTTGTAATTACTGTATCAGCCAAGCTCAAAATATCATTGAAGAGGAGACTGAACATAAAGAAAGAGAGGCCTTAGAAGATCAATTGAAACTGATCAAACCTAGAGACCTCAAAGTGTTACTTGACGATTATGTAATTGGCCAAGATGAAGCTAAAAAGGTCTTATCTGTAGCGGTATACAACCATTATAAAAGATTGCTCTTGGATCAAAACAATACCTCAGGGGTAGAAATTGAAAAATCTAACTTGATGTTTGTTGGAAAGACTGGAACTGGTAAAACCTTGATGGCTAAAACCATTGCCAAGTCTATCAATGTTCCATTTACTATTGTAGATGCTACAGTAATGACTGAGGCTGGGTATGTAGGTGAAGACGTTGAAGGAATTTTAACCAAATTGCTTCAAGCATGCGACTATAATGTTGCTCAGGCTGAAAGAGGTATTGTATTCATCGATGAGATTGACAAAATTGCGCGTAAAAGTGACAATCCGTCAATTACCAGAGATGTTTCCGGAGAGGGAGTTCAACAGGCTCTTTTGAAGATACTGGAAGGAACAGAGGTAAATGTACCACCGCAAGGAGGACGTAAACACCCTGATCAAAAATTCATCAAGGTGGACACGAGTAAAATCTTGTTTATTTGTGGTGGAGCTTTCGCTGGAATTGATAGAATTATCAAATCTAGATTGAACAGCCAATCTTTAGGGTTTAGCACCAAAGAACAAGTAAATGTTGACAAAGACGATTTACTTGAACATGTAGGCCCTCAGGATATCAGAAAATTTGGATTGATTCCAGAATTGATTGGTAGGCTTCCTGTAATCACTTACTTGAGACCATTGGACAGAGAGGCCTTAAAGAACATTCTGACAGAACCTAAAAATGCTATTATCAAGCAATATATAGCCTTGTTTAAAATGGATGGCATTGAATTGAGCTTTAAAGCTGACGCTATTGACTTCATTGTCGATAAAGCAATGGAATATAAATTAGGAGCCAGAGGTTTACGATCAATTTGTGAAGCAATCATGGTGGACACCATGTTTGATGCCCCATCTGAGGAGCATGACGGATCTGAATTGATCATTGATAGAGCGTATTGTGAGAAAAATCTCGATAGCACGCATATCAAAAAATTAAAGGCTGTATCCTAAGCACAACAAATAATTATTCTTAAAAAGCCCATTCTGATTTTCGGAATGGGCTTTTTTTTATGGCTTTAATTAAATCAAATATTTATTAACTTATACCATCCTTAAAAATCAATATATTTTAATGAAAGAAAATAGAACGCAAATTGTACATCTTATTCCAATGATAGGAATAGTAATTTTTGTTGGACTATACATTTTTTCTTCCTCTTTATATCCTGGTGGATCTCAAGCAAATTTAAATTCTGAAGGGTTCGATTGGATACATAATTACTGGTGCAACCTAATGAATAAAAAAGGCATGAATGGCTTACAAAATCCAGCAAGACCTTATTCAATTTCAGCAATGGTCATATTGTGCATAAGCCTAATGACATTCTTTATTCAATTTGCCGAAAACTATTCAAATGGGCTTTGGAAAAGAATAATTAAGACAAGTGGAATAGGATCAATGTCTTTTGCCATCCTGATATTTACACCATATCATGACTTCATGATAATTGCCGCTAGCTTATTTGGACTTTTTGTTGTAATCGGTATAATTAGAGAGATCTATAATAGTAAATTAACTATCTATAAAATTGGAGGAACTTTATGTGTTTTTCTACTACTAGTCAACAATTACATTTATTATACGCTACAATTCATTGAAATTCTGCCCCTGTTACAGAAGTTTACATTCGTAATAATCTTAATTTGGGTGGTTGGATTATCTCAGCAACTTTTAAAAAGCAAAGCCATAAATTCATGAATTTGATTACTGAAATTGTAGCATTAGAAAACGTTAACTATGAATAAACTTACCCCCTATTTAATGTTCAACGGCAACTGCAAAGAAGCACTCGAATTCTATACGGACTGTTTTAAAGGTGAAATTTTATTCATGGGGAAATTTATAGACTCCCCTATGGAAGTTTCCAAGGAGGACGAAGATAAAATCATGCATGCCGACTTTAGCTTCTGGGGTGGAAAATTGTTCGCTTCAGATCATATCAATATGGCTGGATTTACAAGTTTCTCCACGGAATCCAATATTCACATGAGTTTAAGTTTCGATCAACTTGATGAAATGAAAAGTACTTTTGAAAGTCTGAGCCATGAAGGGACCATTACCATGCCAATCAATGAAACATTCTGGGGCGACACCTTTGGAATGTTAACGGATAAATTCGGCATCAAATGGATGATGAGTTTCAGAGAAGAAAAACCAGCATAAAAAAATCCCGATCTATTTAGATCGGGATTTTTATTTTATACTAATTTGAGCTTATGCGTCTTTACCGTGACATTGCTTAAATTTCTTTCCACTACCGCAAGGACACATATCGTTTCTACCGATTTTCTGAGCCTTTGCAGGATTTGGTTTAGCACTTTCTCCACGGTTAGTTGTCAATTGATCACCACCAGATGAAGTAGACACCCATTGCCCTCCTGTTGGAGCAGCCATGATTGGCCTTGGTGGAATAATTTGTCTAGCAGGTGCAGCTTTCTTGATCTCCTGAGGTTGTTGCGCCGGTCTTTGAGTAGCTTGCTCTGGATTCTGTTGAACAGGAATGCTTGCCTTAGACAAGAATGAAATCATATCCTTATTCACCTTTTCCAACATCACTTTAAACAAGTTGAACGATTCGATCTTGTAAATTAACAATGGATCTTTTTGTTCATAGGTCGCATTTTGAACTGAACTCTTTAATGAATCCATTTCTCTTAGGTGATCTTTCCAAGCCTCATCAATGATAGCAAGTGTAATACTTTTCTCCATTGACTTAACAATATTCTTCCCTTCAGTATTATATGATTCTTGAAGATTTACCGCTACTTGCATTCCTTTTTGACCATCTGTAAATGGTATCACCATATTTTCGAATTTCGCTTCCGGATCTTCAAATACATGTTTTACAACTGGGAATGCCTGCTGACGTACAAATTCACTTTTCTCTGAATAATGCTTCTTAACAGCTTCATACAATTTATCGGTAAGATCATTGATTTTACCACTTGTAAACTCTTCTTCGGTAAACGGAGATTCCATAGCAAAGAATCTGATAAGTTCCATTTTGAAACCTTCAAAATCTCCAGCCGGTTGATAATCTCCCAATACAATAGCACAAGTATCATAGAAAGTATTTGCGATATCTACCGACAAACGCTCTCCAAATAAAGCATGCTTTCTTCTTTTATAAATTACTTCTCTTTGTGAGTTGATAGCATCGTCAAATTCCAGTAGACGCTTTCTCATCCCAAAGTTGTTTTCTTCAACTTTCTTTTGAGCTTTCTCAATAGATTTTGAGATCATAGAATGCTGGATTACCTCTCCTTCTTCTAGCCCCATTTTATCCATCATCTTAGCGATTCTTTCAGAACCAAAAAGACGCATTAAGTTATCTTCAAGAGAAACGAAGAATTGAGAAGATCCCGGATCTCCTTGACGACCAGCACGACCTCTCAACTGTCGATCAACACGTCTAGAATCATGACGCTCTGTACCAATAATTGCCAAACCTCCTGCGGCTTTTACTTCCTCTGAGATTTTAATATCGGTACCACGACCTGCCATATTCGTCGCAATAGTAACTTGTCCAGGAGCACCTGCATTTGCAACAATATCTGCCTCACGAGCATGTTGCTTAGCATTCAATACATCGTGATTGATTCCTTTCATTTTTAGGTACCTACCTAATAATTCAGAAATCTCAACAGAAGTAGTACCCACCAATACCGGTCTACCAGCTTTTGTTAGTACTTCAATCTCATCAACAACGGCGCTATACTTTTCACGCTTAGTTTTATAGATTTTATCTTCCTCATCATTACGCTGGATAGGACGATTTGTTGGAACTACAACAACATCCAACTCATAGATATCCCAAAGCTCTTTTGCTTCAGTTTCCGCTGTACCGGTCATACCAGACAGTTTCTTATACATACGGAAATAGTTTTGAAGCGTTACCGTAGCAAATGTTTGCGTAGCAGCCTCAATCTTTACATTCTCCTTTGCTTCGATCGCTTGATGAAGTCCGTCAGAATAACGTCTTCCATCCATGATACGCCCAGTTTGCTCATCAACAATCTTTACCTTATTGTCCATTACAACATACTCTACATCCATTTCGAATAAAGTATATGCCTTCAACAATTGGTTCATTGTATGAATACGCTCACTTTTTATTGAGAAATCTCTTAATAAAGCATCCTTCTGCTGTAGGATATTGGCATCTTCGCTCCCCTCCAATTTCACTAATTCAGTAGCAATATCAGGAAGAATGAAGAAGTTTTCATCTTCTACGAATTTCGATAAGAGACCGTATCCTTTATCAGTTAATTCAATTGAGTTTTGTTTTTCATCAATAGTGAAGAATAAATCCTCATCAATTACATGCATCTCTTTGTTCTGATCTTGCATGTGGAAATTCTCCGTTTTTTGAAGAAGGGTCTTCATTCCATCTTCACTCAGGAATTTGATCAAAGGCTTGCTCTTTGGAAGTCCTCTAAAACTTCTAAAAAGTTTTATTCCCCCTTCTTTAGCATCTCCTTCTTTTATCAAACGTTTTGCTTCCGCAAACTCAGTAGTCAATAATTTCTTTTGAGCTGCAAATAGAGCCTCAACTTGTGGTTTAAGCAGGTCAAATTGTTGATTATCTCCCTTTGGTACAGGACCAGAAATAATCAATGGTGTTCTTGCATCATCAATCAATACGGAATCCACCTCATCGACAATTGCATAGTTTGGTTCACGTTGCACTAAATCCTCAGGATTACGTGCCATATTATCTCTTAGATAATCAAAACCAAACTCATTATTTGTTCCATAAGTAATATCTGCCGCATAGGCTTTCTTTCTTTCTGGACTATTTGGTTGATGATGATCAATACAATCTACTGTCAATCCATGAAACATGAATAGTGGTGCCATCCAGTCGGAGTCACGTTTAGCAAGGTAATCATTCACGGTTACCAAGTGAACCCCATTTCCAGTAAGTGCATTGATATAAACAGGAAGCGTAGCCACTAAGGTTTTACCTTCACCCGTCATCATCTCTGCTACTTTACCATTGTGAAGTGTCATACCCCCCATCAGCTGAACATCAAAATGGATCATATTCCATTTAACTTGACTCCCTCCAGCTTCCCAAGTTGTATTCCAAATGGCATTATCACCTTCAATACGAACATGATCTTTATCAATGGCCAAATCCTTATCCAATTGAGTAGCATTAACCACTACTTCTTCTTGCTCTGTAAATCTTCTACCTGTTTCCTTTATTACTGCAAAGGCCGCCGGTAAAATTTGCTCTAGAATTTCTTCCGATTTCTCGTAAGAAATCTTTTTTAATTCATCAATTCTATTATACAGCGTTTCTTTAGCATCTACATCCTCTTCAAGCTCGACCTTTACTTTAAGATCTTCAATCTCCTTAGACTCTGCCTCAATAGCTGTTTGAATAGCCTCTTTAAAAGATATTGTTTTAGCCCTCAACTCATCATTAGACAAGGACTGAAGTGCTTTAAATTCTTCGTTGATCTTTTCAACTAAAGGTTCCAATTCTTTAATGTCTCTATCAGACTTGCTCTTAAAGAACTTCCCCATTATTTTATTTAGAATACTCATCTCTATACTTTAGATTTAATCAGAAACAAAAATAAACTATTTGGAAAACTAATGTGCTTAACCACGCTTTATTTCTTATCAAAAAACCACCCAAAAAGGATAATAGCTATTAAAAACAAAAAATGGCAGTCGAGACTGCCATTTTTAATATCAACAATATAAAAATTGTCAATGTTACCGATATCTTAATACTGTCTATGCAGTATTAATATTCTTCTTCATTCCAAAGAAAATCCTCTTCTGTGGGATAATCTGGCCAAATCTCCTCAATAGACTCATAGGAATCTCCTTCGTCTTCAATTGATTGAAGATTCTCTACAACTTCTAATGGTGCTCCAGTACGAATTGAATAATCAATCAATTCATCCTTGGTTGCCGGCCAAGGCGCATCACTTAAATAGGAAGCCAATTCCAATGTCCAGTACATAATTATAAAATTATAATTTTTGCAAATATAAACTAATTTCGATACCAGTCAAGTCTAGAGTCATTTTTATCGATTTATATTCGATTTTTTTATATTGGAATAGAATCCTTAAAGTCTGTATCTCAAAAGATAATTCTCAAATACATCAAACGCTCAATAAACAGTACTCAACTGAACTACTGCTAGTTACTAGCAATTTCTATGTCAACAACTGTACCGAATTGACTTATTTTCGAGGCTTCCATTCTATCTCATCTGCCTTTTTCAAGACAGACCACTTTCTTGATAACACAAATAGGTAGTCCGAAAGCCGATTCAAATACTTCAATACTAAAGCATCTACTTCTGCAACTTCAGACAAAGCTACTGCCAATCTTTCCGCCCTTCTACAAACACACCTTGCAATATGACAATGCGAAACAGCAGCATTTCCCCCTGGTAATATAAAAGCTCTTAAAGGTGGTAAGGAATCAGAGATTTTATCCATTTCTGTTTCCAATAATTCAATATCCTTTGCAACAATCACAGGGATTTTAGATTGTTTCTTTTCAGGGTCAGTAGCCAATTCGGCGCCTAGCGTAAACAATCGATCTTGAATCTCAATAAACAAGTCCTTATCAGTTGGATCTACATTTTGATCCCTCAGTAGTCCGATATAAGAATTTAATTCATCCACCGTACCATACGCTTCAATCCGTAGATCACTTTTAGGCACTCTTCGACCACCAATTAATGCCGTAGTTCCTTTGTCTCCCGTTTTTGTATATACTTTCATTCTTAGTTAATTCAATTTATCAGAAGCTATACAACCATCCATTAGTCGAATGGTGCGTCCTGCGTGTGCTGCAATACCCTCCTCATGCGTAACCACAATAATTGTATTCCCATGACTATGCAATTCTTCAAATAATTGCATTATTTCTTCTGAGGTTGTACTATCTAAATTTCCGGTAGGCTCATCCGCCAATAGAATAGATGGATTATTTATCAATGCCCTGGCAACCGCAACTCTTTGTCGTTGACCACCGGACAATTGACTTGGTAGGTGGGTCATTCTATCACCTAATCCAACTTTCACAAGTGCTTGCTTTGCCCTCGCTGTCCTTTCAGATTTCGACACCCCAGCATAGATCAAAGGCAATGCTACGTTATCAATAGCAGTAAGACGAGGTAACAAATTAAAAGTTTGGAAAACAAAACCTATATCGCGGTTTCTAATTTCTGCTAAAGCGTCATCATCCAAAGAACTCACATCATCTCCTCCAAAAAAATAGGAACCTGAACTACTTGTATCCAAACAACCTAAAATATTCATCAAGGTGGACTTCCCGCTTCCGGAAGGACCCATCAATGCAACATATTCGTTTTTGTTGATGGTAAGATCGATACCATTTAGAACCACTAAATCCTCCTCTCCTAGTCGGAAGGACTTTATGATATTTTCCAGGGCTATTAAAGAAGGAGCCATTATTGGTGATGAATTACCTCAAGCAATGTCCTAAAAGCAACATATTTCCCTTCATACTTATCGGAATGTTCCTTTTGCAGATCTGTTGCAAAATTATTCTGGTACTCATTAAAAACGGTCATGCTACTGCATAAATACTGAATAGAATAGGTAGTCCCACTAGGGTCATCTCCCAGTACTCTGCATATCTTATTTTCAATAAATAAACCAGTATCCATCACATCCGGAATATGCTTCCTCTTCATCCAACCTAACCATTCGTCATGAACAGAATCATCTATATTTACGGTAACGTTGTATAATATCATGGTACTATCTTTTACTTAGTTTCTCTAATCTTAGTTGATCTCTTTTAGACTGGGATATTGTCTTTCCAAAGATCGATAACTTTTACGTGCATTGGTAGCAAAATAACTAGAGGAATAGTCTAAAAAGATCTTTTTAAACATCTCCTTAGCTTTCACTACATCTTTCAATTTGTCTCTATATGTCATTCCCAAATCATACAGGGCATTATCAGCTTTTAAATCGTATGGATATAATTCAACGATTTTATTTAGCCATTTCACTTGCTCTGTAAAATTCCCTTGTTTAAAGGCTATTTGGGATTTCAAATAATAACAATCATCCAATAGCAAATGATCAGGGAAACCAATCAACATATCATCCATTAACGCATTGGCCTCCATAAATCGATTTTGATACACCATCAATTCAGCTCTTGCGAATAACTCTAAAGCAAAGGTAGTTGTATCCAAATTCAAATTTTCCTGAATCAACAGGGATAAGTCCATTGCATTGTTGGCTATCAACTTTTCGGTTGAAGATTTCAAAACATCAAGCTGAGCTTTCGCCCATTCAAAATCATTCTGATAGAAAGCTACTTTCGCCTTCCTATACCTAGCTTCACTACCTAAGATATCATGTTTATAATCTTTATCAACTTGATTATAATATAACAATGCATCCCAAATTTCATTGTTAAACAATAGAATATCGGCATAGGCTAATTTACAATCTGCCTTTTGTTTTTGAGGACCTGGAATCTCAACCGCCTCCAAAAGTATTTTTTGTGCCCGATTACTATCTTTCAAATAATGTGAAACAAATACACCATAATCTTTAAGGATAAGCTGTGTATGAGGGGTCTTACCATATTCCTTAAAAAAAGAGGTGTAAAATTCATCTAACTCCTTCAAATCATCCAATGTATTTTCTGCGGAATTCTGAATGATCATATAATGCACCCTCAGTAATTTTTCCATGGCTTGAAAATAAAACAGGCCTCCTTTACCAAGAGCTACCACATAATTCAACCCTTTCCGAGAATTTTCCCAATCCTTATTGTTCATGGAAATACTAACAAGATTCATCAACCTTGCTCCCCCTGCTTTATTCCTTTTATCGAAAGCAATTTCTTGAACAAATGCCTCCTTGAAATCTTTTTCTTGAACGTATTGCCAAATCAGTAAATCTAATAACTGAGGAGGAGCATTTTTTTGCAATTTTTGAATAAGTAAACCCTTCAACAGTATATTATTTTCACTTTCCTTATCGGGAGTGATAATAGTTCTCAACTGTCCCCTTATAGATGCTAGGGCTCCAGGATTAGCTTCCAATTCCGCAATTAGGATATCGAACATTTTATCCAATTTCCCCATCTTACCAAATAATCTAGCTATTCGATATCTATTCGATGATGAAGGTGTATTCTTCTCATAAGCATCATACAATTGGAGGGCGAATTCGTACTTTTCCTTCAGCTCTAATTTAGCCCCTAACTGGCTGGTAAACGAATTATTAAATTTTGACTTATCTATAGCATCCTTATAGACTGATTGAGCCTTCCCATCATTCCCCATTTTTTCATAAACCTTTGCTAGGTCCAATAAAAATATAGGGTTACGCTTATGTTTCTTAGCATATTTCCTGGCCAATTTCTCAGCTTTATCATACTGATCAAGCCCAAGGTAACTATCCAAAAGGTAATTGAAATACAAGGTGCCACGCTTGCCCGAAGCATACAAGTCTTCGAAAATTTCGACACACTTACTGTACTCACCATTCGTAAAATACTGGATAGCTAATTTCTCTTCTGCCTTTGACTGCCCGAATACCTGGCTAGTAAATACAAAAGCTAGAATAACTAAAATTTTCTTCAAGGATTCCCTTGTCATGACTGATTTTTTTTCCTCAATTTAAATTTCAATACTTTTAATTCATTTCGGAAAGTCACTTCCTCCTTAATTTGAATGTTTAAATTAAGTACATTTTGTTTTTCCTTTTCAAAAAATATCCGAAAATCCTCTTTATTCAAATGTCGTTTATTCAAACTTTCCCGTAGCAGGTTCAATTGTCTGACTTCTTGATCAATTAAATTACTTAAATGAATCAACCTTTTTTCACTTTCAGCATAACCCGATTTTAAATCAATCCAAATGGTATCCTGCGTTACCAAAAACATGGTATCAATAGCATCTAAGCTCGTTTCATCAATATCTGTTAGCACATTTACACAGCTCTTTTCAAGCGCAGCCAATTCAACATAAAGATCTCCTAAAGCAATCCTTTCGGACTCCCTTGAATGCTGCTGACAAGCCAGTATCCCAGCAATGAGAAAAATAAAAACAAGTATCCTCATATCCATTGATTCAAATTAATGCTCAGGGGCTTAAAGATTAAATAGAATTTCTCAAAAGTTATTAAAAAAAGCCTTGGGTTACCAAGGCTTTTAACATTATTTAATCATCTCAAATCCACAATACGATTGTAAAACGTCTGGGATTTTTATTCCTTCCTCGGTCTGATTATTTTCTAGAATTCCAGCCAAAATTCTTGGAAGAGCTAATGAACTTCCATTTAACGTATGGCAAAGTTGAGTTTTCTTGTCTTTACCTCTATAGCGAAGTTTTAATCTGTTCGCCTGATAGGTTTCAAAATTCGAAATTGAACTTACCTCCAACCATCTTTCTTGGGCTGTAGAATAAATTTCAAAGTCATAAGTCAAAGCTGAAGTGAATCCAAGGTCTCCTCCACATAACCTCAAGATTCTATAAGGAAGACCTAAATTTTGGATTAAAACCTCTACATGCTTTACCATTGTTTCAAGCGTATCGTAAGAGTTTTCAGGTTTTGTAACCTGTACAACCTCTACCTTATCGAACTGATGCAGTCTATTCAATCCTCTAACATGGGCTCCATAAGATCCTGCCTCTCTACGGAAACAAGGAGTATAAGCAGTCATTTTGATTGGCAATTCTTCTTCAGTAACAATTACATCTCTGTATATGTTCGTAACAGGCACCTCTGCGGTTGGAATCAAGTACAGGTCATCTTTTGTAACATGATACATCTGCCCTTCTTTATCCGGCAACTGTCCTGTCCCAATACCGGAAGCTTCATTCACCATATACGGAGGAAGTACCTCTTTATATCCGGCCTCTGTATTATAATCCAAGAAATAATTTATCAAAGCTCTTTGCAATCTAGCACCTTTACCAAGGTACACTGGAAAACCAGCTCCAGTGATTTTGGCCCCTAGATCGAAATCAATTATATTGTATTTACTTGCCAATTCCCAATGTGGTAGTGCTGTATCTCCTAGTTGAGGAATCTCGCCACCTCGGAATGTTTCTAAGTTATCTTCATCGGACTTACCTCCCGGCACTATAACGTTAGCTACATTTGGAATTTGCTTCAATAAGCTATCCAACTGGGAAGAAAGTTCTGACAATTTCACTTGCAAGTTTTTGGAACTTTCTTTTATTTCTCCACTTCTAGATTTTAAAGCATTTGCCTCTTCTCTCTTTCCAGACTTATACAAATCACCGATTTGTTTCGCCAATTGATTAGACTCAGCATTTAATTGTTCCGTTTGTTGGAGCACATCCCTTCTCTGCTCATCAACTTCTAATACTTCATCTATAATATGAGTATCCTTGAAGTTTCTGATCGCTAGACCTTCTAGCACACGTGCTTTGTTTTCTTTAATAAAGTTTACTTGCAACATAATGTGAAATTTTAATGAAACAAAAATAACTATTTCCGAAGGAACGATTTTAACAATATCACAGTAATTATTCTAGAAAAGGATGAAAATTATTTATTTCAAAAAAAAAGCGCCTAATCAATTCGATTAGACGCTTACTATTAAACCTTATCCGGGTTTGCCATAACATGGTATCTCGGATCATCTATATCTTCTACTATATGATCACCAAACTTATCACTAGCTTTGGTCAACAATTCTTTGCAATCTTCACTTAGGTGCTTTAGTTTAACATTTTTTCCGTTTTTCTCATACTTCTTCACAAGGCTATAAATCGCTTCGATACCTGAAAAATCCGAGACACGTGACTCCATGAAATCTATCTCAACCTCTTTAGGATCCTCTTTTACATCAAACTTTTCATTGAATGCTGTAATTGATCCAAAAAATAAAGGTCCCCATATTTCGTATACCTTTGTCCCATCTTCTCTAGTGATTTTTCTTGCACGTATTCTTCTGGCATTCTCCCATGAAAACACCAAGGCAGAAACAACAACCCCTGCCAATACAGCAACTGCTAAATCAAATACAACAGTAAGACCTGAAACTAAAATAAGCACGAATGCATCTGAAATAGGGATTTTCTTTAATATTCTAAAACTAGACCATGCAAATGTTCCAATAACTACCATAAACATAACCCCTACAAGAGCAGCGATAGGTACCATCTCAATATAAGAAGAAGCGAATAGGATAAAGCATAATAGTGTGATAGCTGCTACAATTCCAGATAAGCGACCTCTACCTCCGGCATTTACATTGATAATAGATTGTCCGATCATCGCACAACCTCCCATTCCACCAAAGAAACCAGTTACAATATTAGCTGTTCCCTGAGCTATACATTCTCTATTCCCATTACCTCTTGTTTCTGTAATCTCATCGATCAAATTCAAGGTCATTAGAGATTCAATCAATCCAATGGCTGCAAGAATGGCTGCGTATGGACCAATAAATTTAAACGTTTCCCATGTCATTGGAACAAGGCTAAATAATTGATCCTGAAAGGCCGGTAATCCACCTTTCAATCCTGCTCCACCACCGTCAGCAATAAACGAACCAACAGTACTAACATTTAAATCCAATACAATTGCTCCAATCGAAACTACTAGAATACCTGTTAATGCCGCAGGAACCTTTTTGGTAATTTTAGGCAAGAAATGCATAATCCCCATAGTTAATGCAACAAGACCTATCATCAAAAATAATTCTTGACCATGTAAAAAGACTTTCTCACCATTTACGCTATGCGTAAACAAACCCAATTGAGAAAGGAAGATAACGATAGCCAATCCATTTACGAATCCCATCATTACAGAATGCGGAATCAAACGAACAAATTTCCCCAGTTTAAATAGTCCGGCACCAATCTGAAATATCCCCATTAAAATAACGGTAGCAAATAGGTAATTCAACCCCATATCTTCAACCGGAGATTCCATTGCCATCCCCATATCATTCCCTTGTTTCACCAAGGCAACCATTACCACGGCCAGTGCTCCTGTAGCCCCAGAAATCATTCCAGGTCTTCCTCCAATTATAGAAGTTATTAAACCAACCATAAAAGCGGCATACAAACCAACCAATGGGTCTACCCCCGCAACGAAGGCAAATGCAACAGCTTCTGGAACCAATGCAAGTGCAACAGTTAAACCAGATAAAATATCGTCTTTAAAGGTAGCCGTTTTACGGCGTATGGATGCTAACATATTGTTTCAGCTTTTAGAAGGCGCAAATTTAGCCTAAAAAAATTAGATTATGGTGGATGTGTGTAAATTCTCTTAATACAGAATTGTGGTGAAGGCCTAAAAAAATAGGGCAGTTAAAAACTGCCCTATAAATACTATTACTCAGAAGGAATCTTGAAATCCGTAAGCACCCATATTTCTTGAAGGTTTCTATTCACCTTTACAATAGGGCCTGTTCCTTTGGCTAAATATAATTCCTTATGACCATATTTAGGTAGGTTTTGGAAAACAGGAAATCCTTCATATTCGTAAATTATTCCGTTGGTTATTCTTTTCCCTGGAGGAATTTCCGTGAATTTATTACTTAATTGAAACAATAGGCCCAATAAGTCAGGTAGCTCAATAAGATCCACAATATTGGTATAAGTTTGTGGACTTATAAGATTTATTACTCCCCCATACCAATAGTGATTTGGAAAGTTCAAATTTGGTCCATCTACTGTGATATCAGGATATCTAAATCCAGGTATTTGCACATCCGCATAATAGATGAAATTCGGGTCTTGTGATCTGAAGACTTCAGTCAATTCTCCACCAACATCAATCTGAACTTCCTCTGTAATTCTGGAGTACAACATACTGTCTCGAGTGGAGAAAAAGATATCTTCTCGCTTCATGACGAAATAATCACCAAATTCACTTTGGACATATTGCTCTTTCACCTCCAGCAAAGTGATACGATCCACCTCAATAGAATCAAAGTCCTCATGTGGCTTGATATAGGTCCATTCACTTCCTTGTGGAAATAGCACGAAATCATTCAAGTCCAAATTGAATTTTCGGTGCTCCTTTGCCTCTTCTTTTTCACATGAATTGAAAAACAACAAGGTAGAAATAGTAAAAATTGAAAAAAGTATTCGTTTTAACATTATCAAAAATCTTTGTCTAAATATAATCCAATTTTCTGGATTGAGAAACAACTAACTATGATTGCCTTCATCCAAACAAAAAAGAGGAGCTAATAGCTCCTCTTTTAATATTGATTTTAGTCTATTATAGACCTAAATTCTTTCTTACATTATCTTCACCTCCAAGTAAAATCTCAGCAGGATTCTCCAACGCTTCTTTCACAGCAACAAGGAATCCAACAGACTCTTTACCATCAATGATCCTATGGTCATACGAAAGCGCCACATACATAATTGGACGAATCGCTACTTCACCGTCAACCACTACAGGTCTTTCAACGATATTGTGCATTCCCAAAATAGCAGATTGTGGAGGATTGATAATAGGAGTAGATAACATTGATCCAAAGATACCACCATTCGTAATAGTAAAGGTACCTCCTAGCATATCATCTATTTCAATCTTACCATCTCTAGCTTTGATTGCCAATCTTTTCACTTCACCTTCAACACCAGCAAAATCTAATAGCTCAGCATTTCTGATTACAGGCACCATTAGTCCTTTTGGAGAACTTACAGCGATACTGATGTCATTATAGTCATGATAAATAACTTCTTTACCATCGATCATAGCATTTACATCTGGATACATCTCCAATGCTCTTGTTATAGCCTTCGTAAAGAAAGACATAAACCCAAGACCAACACCATATTTCTCCTTGAATTCTTCTTTATATACTGATCTAAGATCCATGATAGGCTTCATATCCACCTCATTAAAAGTAGTCAACATTGCTGTTTCACTTTTAACACTCACCAATCTCTCAGCTACTTTTCTTCTTAAAGAAGACATTTTCTTTCTTGAAGTACCTCTTGGTCCAGGTCCATTCCCCATAGCAACCTTTGCCTCCTCGACATCTTGCTTAAGGATACGCCCATTTTTACCACTACCTACAACATTGGTAACTTCTTTTTCAGCCATAAGCTTTCTAGCAGATGGTGAAGGTGTACCAGTGGCATAGTTTTGAGAATCCTGGACAGGAGCTGCGGCAATAGCATCAGCTTTTGGAGCCTCCTCCTTAGCAGATGATCTCGCTGGAGCTTCACCAGCAGCACTTTGGTCAATTGTACAAACAACTGCCCCTACTGCAACTTCTTCTCCTTCATCAACAAGAATTTTGATTCTTCCCGATTCCTCAGCATTTAAAGTCAAGGTTGCTTTATCTGAATCAATTTCACAAAGCTCTTGATCTTTTTCAACTACGTCTCCATCGGCTACTAGCCATGTAGCAATTTCAACTTCTGTGATCGATTCACCCGGTGAGGGCACTTTCATTTCGACGATCATAACTTATATTTTTTGGCTTAAAAGTTTCACAATTTAATAAATAAAATCAGTCTTCGAAAACACTTTCAACAACTCGTTGTTGACGTTTCTTTGCTCTAACAACTGATCCACTTGCTGGTGCCGCACTTGCACTCCTTGCTATTACTTGGAATGGGAAATGTCTCAGGTGTCTTAGTATGTGAGACCAAGCTCCCATATTTTCTGACTCTTCCTGAACCCAGAACAAGTTCTTAGCATTTTTATATTTCGAGATCAAATCATTGATTTGATTTAGCGGTAATGGATATAATTGTTCTAGTCGTACAATTGCTACATCCATTCTTCCTAATTCCTCTCTCTTTTGAATGAGTTCGTAATATATTTTTCCGCTACAGAATACTAGCTTCTCAACTTTTGTAGCGTGCACATCTGCGTCATCAATCAACTCCTTGAATCTTCCTTCCGCAAGGTCTTCCATTGTAGAAACACAAGCTGGATGTCTTAAAAGACTCTTAGGCGTAAATACAACTAATGGTTTTCTAAACCTTCTGCACAGCTGTCTTCTCATCAAGTGATAAAATTGGGCTGGTGTAGTTGGATTGGCCATTTGCATATTCAACTGTGCACACATCTGTAGGAAACGTTCCATACGAGCACTAGAGTGTTCTGCACCTTGTCCTTCATAGCCATGCGGTAATAAAAGAACCATACCATTCTGAACCTTCCATTTATCTTCAGCAGCTGAAAGGTATTGATCAATCAAGATTTGTGCTCCATTACTGAAGTCTCCGAATTGAGCTTCCCAAACAGTCAACCCGTTAGGATTTGCCATGGCATAACCATATTCAAATCCTAATACCCCATACTCACTCAACAAGGAATTACGGATATAGGCTTTTGCTTGATTGGGAGCAATATTATTCAATAAATTAACACGCTCCTCAGTATTCATTGTACGCATGATAGAATGTCGATGCGAAAAAGTTCCCCTTTCTACATCTTGACCAGTAATACGTACTGGATGACCATCTACCAATAAAGTTCCGTAGGCAAGCAATTCAGCCATTCCCCAATCCAAAGAATTTTTTTCTTCCACCATCTTACGTCTATCTTCCAATATTCGTGCGGCTTTCTTATAAAATTCTTTTCCTTCAGGTATAGAATAAATTCCTTTAGCTACTTCTTTCAGTTTATCTAAACCAACTTTTGTGTTTGGAGAAAAGTCGAAGTCCTCTAAATGACCTGTTCTCATTCCCTTCCATTCTTCCCACAAAAATTGTGTAATATCTGTTGTTTCTACTTGACGAGCCTCCGTCAAATCTTTATCCAGAAGCGCCTTGAACTCTTTCTCAACTTCTTTTACAATACTAGCTTCAACAATTCCTTGCCCCATTAACTTCTGACTATAGATGTCTTTAGGGTTAGCATGATTTGAAATTAGTGAGTATAATTTAGGTTGTGTAAATCTTGGCTCATCCCCTTCGTTATGACCATATTTTCTATAGCATAACAAATCGATAAATACATCCTTTTTGAATTTCTGTCTGTATTCTACTGCCAATCTCATTGCATGAACAACGGCTTCAACATCATCTCCATTTACATGGAGAATAGGTGCCATTGTAGTTTTTGCAACATCCGTACAGTAGACGCTAGTACGAGCATCCAAGTAGTTTGTGGTAAAACCAATTTGATTGTTAACAACAATATGGATGGTTCCTCCTACATTGTATGCATCAAGACCAGCCATCTGAACCACCTCATAAACAATACCTTGACCTGCGATCGCGGCATCACCATGAATGATTATCGGCATCAATGAAGAATACTCCCCTTCATGCATTTGATCCACTTTGGCACGTACAATCCCTTGTACTACCGGACCAACTGTTTCAAGATGAGATGGATTTGGAGCAAGACTCATCTTCACTTGCTTTCCTTTATCTGTCTCAAACTCGTGAGTATACCCAAGGTGATATTTTACATCACCATCGAATTCTTCATCCACATATCCCTTACCTTCAAATTCAGTAAAGACCTGCTTATATGATTTCCTAAAAGTATTTGCTAAGACATTTAGACGACCACGGTGAGCCATCCCAACAACATATTCAGAAACTCCAAGGTCTGAACCAAATTCTACAGCGACATCCAAAGCAGGAATTAAAGATTCCCCACCTTCCAAAGAAAAACGTTTTTGACCAACGTATTTAGTGTGCAAAAAGCTTTCAAAAGCAACTGCCTCATTTAATTTCTTTAGAATATGTCTTTTTTGATCGG
>MAAC01011263.1_pt1 | contig 43536 bp, 41 predicted proteins | sample 1115981 | NCBI WGS metagenome assembly MAAC01 (sample SAMN04961126, study PRJNA320927) | seawater metagenome | isolation source: sample BD02T64 sea water enriched with oil for 64 days | place: USA:Gulf of Mexico | collected 2013-07-27 | reverse complement strand
GTACCCAGGGCGGGAATCGAACCCGCACTCCCGAAAGAACTGGATTTTGAATCCAGCGCGTCTACCAGTTCCGCCACCTGGGCATTTCTGTTTGGAAATGTGAGGCAAAAGTATTCTATACTTTGAAACTGGCAAAGTATTTCAAAAGAATTTTTAAAATATTTAGGGTCTTTTTTGTTCAAGTTTTGGAATATCAATTCATTAGAAGGTATTTTTTTGTATTTGCCAATAAAAAAGAAGAACATTACATTGATTGATAAGTCATATATTCATAACTTTGCCGGCTCATAGAGTTGTAATGCTAGAATCCGTATGGGAGCTAGTTGCTAATTTTAATAGGCCCCATGGAGTCAAAAGTTCAAATATTTGCAGGTAGATCTACTCGCGTATTAGCAGAGAAGATTGCAGAGAATTATGGTACTGAGTTAGGAAATGTTATCATTTCTAGTTTCAGTGATGGTGAATTTCAGCCTTCATTTGAAGAGCCAGTAAGAGGGGATTATGTTTTTATCGTACAATCAACACCACCACCATCAGATAACTTGATGGAATTGTTGTTGATGATAGATGCTGCGAAAAGAGCATCTGCAAAGCAAATAGTTGCAGTAATGCCTTATTTCGGTCTTGCACGTCAGGATAGAAAAGATAAGCCAAGAGTTCCAATAGGGGCTAAATTGGTAGCAAATATGTTACATGCTGCTGGAGCAACAAGAGTCATGACGATGGATTTGCATGCAGATCAGATTCAAGGATTCTTTGAAGAGCCGGTAGACCATTTATATGCTTCTTCTATATTTATCGATTATATCAAGGGTCTTAACCTAGACAACTTGGTAATTGCATCGCCAGATATGGGAGGATCAAAAAGAGCCAATAGTTATGCTAAGCACCTAGCTTGTGAGATGGTAATCTGTTACAAGCAACGTGAGAAAGCAAATGTGATTGGAAAGATGACTGTAATAGGTGATGTAGAAGGTAGAGATATCATATTAGTAGATGATATGGTAGATACTGCTGGAACACTAACTACTGCAGCGAAGATGATGATGGCGAAGGGTGCTAAGAGCGTTCGTGCTATTTGTACTCATCCAGTATTGTCGGGATCGGCTTATGATCGTATCGATGATTCTGTATTAGAAGAATTAATCGTTACAGATTCATTGCCAATCAAAGGAGGACAGAAGAAAATCAAGCAATTGTCAATTGCACCATTATTTTCGAATGTTATCAAAAGCGTCGTGAATAACGACAGTATAAGTAAGCATTTTATTAATTAACCATACATAAACAAACGATGGAATCACTTAAGATGAGCGCTGAAGCGCGTGTTGATTTAGGGAAAAAGGGATCTAAAGCTCTTCGTCGCGAAGAAAAAGTACCATGTGTCCTTTACGGAGGAGAAGCAGTAGTACATTTCGCTATGCCAGCCTTGGCTTTCCGTAACCTGGTTTACACTCCTAATGTGTACAGAGTAGAATTGGATGTAAACGGAACAGTTTACAGTGCATTATTGAAAGACGTACAATTTCACCCAGTAACAGATAAAATCATTCATGCTGACTTTATTCAGTTGATGGATGGTGTTGAAGTTACTGCTGAAATTCCTTTGAATATCACTGGTAATCCTAAAGGTGTTGTAGCGGGTGGTAAATTACGTAAGAATATGCGTAGTCTACTTGTTCGTTCTATCCCTGCTAACTTGCCTTCTGCAATCAGTGTAGATATTGCAGAATTGAATATCGGAGATAAAGTTCGCGTTTCTGACGTAGCAGCTGAAGGATTCGATGTCTTGAACGCAGGTAATGCTGTAGTCGCTTCTGTTAAGACGGCTCGTGGAGCAGTTTCTGACGAAGAAGAAGGAGAAGAAGCAGCAGCAGCAACAGAAGAAACAGAAGCATAGTCTTTTTTTTCACGCTAAAACTTTTAAAAACCACTGTTCTGAACAGTGGTTTTTTTATTTCATAGAAGGGCTATATATTTGGCTCAATAATTATTGTCATGAAGAAATTCATTGTCGTAGGACTTGGGAATATTGGTGCCGAATACGAGGAAACAAGGCACAATGTTGGATTTAAGGTTATAGAAGCCCTGGCTGAAAAGCACGGAGGGAAATGGGAGCAAGGCAAAAATGCACTCATTTGTAAAATAGGCATCAGAGGGCGTAAGGTACTTTTGATAAAGCCTACTACCTATATGAATCTAAGTGGCAAGCCTACGCGCTATTATATGCAAGCTGAAAAATTGGAGATGAACAACCTGTTGGTAGTTGCCGATGAATTAGCCTTGCCTTTTGGTCAATTGAGATTGAGGGGGAAAGGTTCAGACGGTGGTCACAATGGGCATAAGCACATCATCCAGTTGATTGGTTCTACTAAATACCCTAGACTGCGTTTTGGTATTGGAAATGAATACCTGAAAGGCAAGCAAGTCAACTATGTTTTGGGGGAATGGTCACGTGAAGAACTTGACATCCTAAAAGAGCGAATTGATACTAGTGTGAGTGCTATAGAGATGTTTGTATTTTCCGGAATTGGTCAGGCAATGACCCAATTCAATGGGAAATAAGATAGCATAGAAAAAAAGAAAATTAATGTATCTTTGCCCCACTAAGATTTAGCATATGGAAATCACAGAAAAAACGATAGATCACTTAGCTCATTTATCCAAGTTGGAATTTAGCGCTGATGAAAAAGCCAAAATGACTGGGGATCTACAAAAGATATTGAGTTTTGTTGAGAAGTTGGATGAATTGGATACAGAAGGTGTAGAGCCGATGGTCTATATGAATGACGAGTACAATAAGACCCGTGGGGATATCCATGAAGTAACCTATAGCAAGGAAGCTGCATTGAAAAATGCTCCTAGAAAAGATACCGACTACTTTAAGGTGCCTAAAGTACTGAAGTCCTAAGAACACCTTTCCAAATAATACATTGAAGATCGCTTAGCGGTCTTTTTTTGTACCCTTTTGGCTGGTAAATACTGGCTAAAATTGTAAATTGATTTTCCCAAGGAATTTTTCATTTCCATAAGAATCACGAGGACTATATATCATGAATAGCCTAAAAACAGCAAGCTTGAACTTAATCGATCGAATCAATAGCACTCAAAAGCCCTTTTTAATTGCAGGGCCATGTAGCGCAGAGAATAGAAAGCAAGTGTTGGAAACAGCCGATCAGCTTTTTCAACTGGGGAAGGTAGATATGTTTCGTGCTGGAGTCTGGAAGCCAAGAACCCGCCCTGGGAATTTTGAAGGGATCGGGACACCGGCACTGGACTGGTTGATAGAGGTGAAAGAAAAATATAATTTACCAGTTTGTACGGAGGTTGCCAATGCACAACATGTGGAAGCCTGTCTAAAAGCGGGAGTTGATGTTTTGTGGGTGGGTGCAAGAACTACCGTAAACCCATTTTTTGTTCAAGAGATAGCCAATGCCCTTAAAGGAGTAGATATTCCTGTATTGATCAAAAATCCTATACATGCTGAGATGGGATTATGGATAGGAGCCATAGAGCGTTTCCAATCTGTAGGGATCAAGCAAATAGGAGCCATTATAAGAGGTTGTCATAGTTTTGAGTCTGCACCCTATAGAAATCAACCTAGATGGGAGATGGCGATAGAATTGAAGCGATCCTTTCCGGATATTCCTGTTATTTGTGATCCAAGCCATATAGCGGGTAATAGAGCCTTGATACCGGAAGTATGTGGGGTAGCTATGGATTTGGATCTAGATGGTTTAATGATAGAATCACATATAGATCCCGATAATGCCTTGAGTGATGCTAAGCAGCAATTAAAGCCTGCCGAGCTTAAAGGATTATTGGAGAATTTGGTGGTCCATTCTTCGGAAAGTGCAAATACAGATTTTCTGGATAAACTGGGAGATCTACGAAATAGAATAGATGATGTAGATCAAGAGCTGTTGAAGATATTGAACCAGCGTTTTGAACTCATCAAAGAAATAGGAAATTATAAGCGAGATAATAAGGTAAGTATCTTCCAGCTAAAACGCTATTACGACCTTTTGGAAGGGAGAGTGGACACAGGGGAAGATATGGGATTGAATAAAAAGATGATTCAAGAATTATTTGAATTAATTCATAAATATTCAGTGATGGTGCAGACCAAAATAAAATATTAAAATTACCATGCGAGCAAAAAAATGGATACTCAAACAAGCAGAAAATTCTACAGCACTAACCGATCTTCAAAAGCGGTTGGGTATACATCCCATACTTTGTCAGTTATTGCTGAATAGAGGTGTTAACACCTTTGAGGAAGCAAAGAAATTTTTCAGACCAGTCTTAACAGATCTACACGATCCTTTTTTAATGAAGGATATGGATGTGGCTGTAGAGAACGTATTAGCGACTATAGCCCGTGGTGAAAAAATCATGATCTATGGGGATTATGATGTAGATGGTACCACCTCTGTGTCCTTGATGTATTCATTTTTAAAACAATTTACAGAAGAACTGATCTATTATATTCCAGATCGCTATGCCGAAGGTTATGGTGTGTCCTTTCAAGGAATAGATAAGGCTGCTGAAGAAGGTTGTACACTCATCATCTGCTTGGATTGTGGGATAAAAGCCATAGAGAAAGTAGGGTACGCTAAGGAGAAAGGAATCGGTTTTATCATTTGTGATCATCACCGTCCCGGGAAAACATTACCGGATGCTGTAGCCGTTTTAGATCCAAAACGATCTGACTGTAACTATCCTTATAAAGAACTGTCCGGATGTGGAGTAGGCTTTAAATTGGCTCAAGCCATCGTACAGTATAAAGAGATGGATCAATCTGTCCTTATGCCACTATTGGATTTGGTTGCCGTAAGTATAGGAGCCGATATAGTACATATCACCGGAGAGAATAGAGTATTGACCTATTTTGGTCTTAAGGTGCTCAATGAAAAGCCAAGACCAGGCTTTGAGGCATTCATGAACCATTTGAAGCCAGGCCAAAGCATGGATATAGGGGATGTGGTATTTAAAATCGCCCCTAGAATCAATGCTGCGGGGAGAATTTCCCATGCCACCAAAGCCGTAGAACTACTAGTAGCCTCCAGCTTAGAAGAGGCGAAATCTTTCGCATTAGCCATAGACGAATTTAATACCCAGCGTAGAGATTTGGATGAGCGCATCACAGAAGAGGCAATCAAACAAATCAAAACGAAAGGGATGGAATCTGCTAAATCTACCGTGGTGGCACATGAGGATTGGCATAAAGGCGTAGTGGGAATTGTAGCTTCCAGGCTGATAGAAAGCTATTATAGACCAACCATCGTTTTTACCATAAAAGATGGGAAGTATACTGGCTCAGCAAGATCCATATTAGGATTTGATGTATACAATGCCTTGGATGCCTGTAGTGAGCATATCGAAGCCTTTGGAGGGCATATGTATGCGGCAGGTTTAACAGTAGATGCTAGCAAGTTTGAAGGCTTCAAGGCAGCCTTTGCCCAATATGTAGATGCACAGCTGGAAGATGAAGATTTGATAGAAAGAGTAGAGGTGGAATCTCAGCTAGAGCTCCATCAAATAGATGAAGGCTTCTTCAAAATATTACAGCAATTTGAACCTCACGGACCGGAAAATTTAAATCCAATTTTCTGTGCAAAGCAAGTAGTGGATTCAGGCTGGTCCCAATTGGTAGGTGAAAATAAAGATCACCTTTCCCTTAGTTTGGTTCATCCGAATAGTCCAGGAAGTTTTTATAAAGGAATAGCCTTTAGGATGAAAGATTTTTATGAGCGCATACAGATGAAGCAACCCTTTGCTATCTGTTATTCGCTACGTGAAAATGTTTGGAAAGACAAAAAAAGTATCCAGCTCTTTGTGAGTGATTTAAAGTTCGAATAAGTATTTTTTCCTTCAACGATAGTAGCCCCAGGCTTCAGCTTAGAAACCATCACGTTTGTCGATAGACGAATGGTTGTACCCTTCTTCTTTGTAGTTTAGCCAAGGCTGGAAAGAGGTACCACTATACGGTATTACCAGTTTTAACAAGCTATCTGAACAGAGATGAAAAAGAAATATTTGGCTTTTATAGGATTGGGGTTACTGCTTTTGGCACTCTGCGCGTATTATCTGGAAATGACAGAGCTAGAGGTTGAATTGCTAGTATTCCTTGCAGGAGTCAGATTCTCTTTCGTGTTAATTAAGCGGATGATGAAGTTTTCGTATACGCTTAGAGATTAATATCAGAATAATTACCAATAACATTCAAGGAGGGCATCGATAGATGCTCTCTTTTTTTTGGTCCTATCTTTTGAGCTTTGTTATTTCGCTAATCATTTCCAAATTACCGTTTAACGATGGACTTAGTTTAAATATTAAGTTGGAGAATCAATTTTTTCAATATTTTAATGTGTTAAAATAGTTGACAACTTGAATTTTTTACAACAAAAGGCGAAACAAAGAATAATAGCTACAATAACAATGGTGAAATTTCAATGATAGATTGAAATAATTAGAAATAAAAAATAAATAATCTTAACTCATTGATTTTAAGCTTTAAGGGTCTGTGGTCGGTGTCTTGAGCGACCGTTAAATGCTAAATTTACGTTTCATTTATCCAGGATGAGAAATTATCCTGTCTAATTCAATGAAAATAATTTGTTTGAAAACGAAGAGTTGTTTTGAAATTATTTTTGATTTTATCTTTTTTTACGCTCCAGTGAGTGGGTGAATTTGGGTCGGAAAATGGAAAATGTCAGTAAGCGAAAATCGCCCTAATTCGTTGATTTTCAAGCTATATTTATTCCTATTCTGCAAAGAAGATATCAGTTGTAACCGTCGTTACAGTTTTCTATTGCGGATCATGGTATAAGTAATAGAATGAAAAACGATGAAATTAATTAAAACCAAATATTGGATAATAATTGCTATAACTGCTTTCTCAATTGGTTTAGCTTCTTACCTTTTTGGCTTTCTTACAAGAAATGCTGAATTAGTTGTATTCTTGGTAGGTGTAGTTGGAACCTTTGTTGCCATTTCGGCGCTTATAGAAAAGTTAAACGATTTGTACTTGGATTAATATCCTTATCGTTCAATTGGCAATTGATCGTCTTCCCATGCGTTGAGTCCACCTTTTAGGTTGTGGATCTCCACAAAACCTAGGGTATGTGCCATTTTTGAGGCTTTACCACTTCTTATTCCGGAAGCACAGTACAAAAAGAGCGCTTTATTTCTATCCAAACGACCTAGCTTAGATTCAAAATCAGGACTGTAAAAGTCAATGGTTGCACTTCCTGCAATATGTCCTTCTACATATTCTTCCGGTGTTCTTACGTCAATCAATAATCCTTTTGAGGCTTTCAAATTTTGTTGAAATTCAATTGGAGAATTTTGTTGTATTTCAGTTGGGATATTAGAGCAAGCCTGAAATAGAATGAAGCTAAATACCGCAATGACATGTAGTAGGTAACGCATATTATTTAGATATTTTGACCTTGTTTCTTACCGCTAGAATATCCTCCTTCGTAATGGTTTGGTCAGAATTATTAAAATCTTTCAATACGTAATTTACAACTTCAATGATCTCCGCATCACTCATTCTGATAGGAGTCATCAATCCATTGTATTTTTGATTATTTACCGTTATCTCCCCAGATAGACCATATAATATATTGTGGATGGCCCTATTTGGATCTTCCATCAGGTAATCTGAATTCACAAGTGGAGGAAAAACCGTTCCTACTCCCTTTCCATCCATTTGATGGCAGGCGCTACAGTTTTTGTTATAGATTTCTTTACCGGATAAAACTTGGTCGCTACTAGAAGAGGTGCAGCTCAATATAGTGGCAAAAATGCTGAGTAGGAATAGATGTCTCATAGTCGTCGTTAGTTAGATTGTTCGTTTAGCCAAGCTAAAATCCCACCTTCCAAATTAAATAATTCACCAGTGAAACCATTTTCAGCCATGAAAATACATGCCGTAGCACTTCTTCTTCCGCTTCTACAGTATACTAAATAGTTTTTTGATTTGTCGAGTTGTCCGATCTTGTCGGCAAAATCCTCCTCAAAAATATCAATATTAATAGGCTCTCCAATATGTGCTTCCGCCACTTCGTCTGCTGTTCTTACATCCAGTAATACATAATTTTCATTGCTGTTTAGCTTTTCAGAAAATTCGTTTACTTCTATGTCAGTGTACTTCATAATATAGGATATTTAAGCTAATTCTTTATAAAGGATAATCAATGCCATGGCTATAATGAAATAACCAAATCCTTTTTTTAATCCACTTGCAGTTACAAATTTAGTTAAATATGTTCCAATAAAGATACCTCCAACTGCAATTGATGTGAAAATGGATAATAATTCCCAGTCTATAGTTAGATTAGGATTTTGAAGGTCTCCAATAAAACCAATTAACGACTTAAAGCTAATAATCATTAAGGAAGTTCCTATGGCTTTTTTCACTGGTAATTTTGCTAATACTACCAAGGCTGGGATGATTAGGAATCCTCCTCCTGCACCAATAATTCCAGTTACAAGCCCAACGATGATACCCTCAATAATGATTAAAGGATAGTTGTATTCAATTTCGTGAACTTCTCCATTATTTTCCTTGCGTCCTTTAATCATGCTATAGGCGGCCAATAGCATCACGATTGCAAAAAAGGTCATAATAGCAATGCTGTCTGTAAGAACGAAATCACCAAAAGTCCATATTACTTCAGGTATTCTTGGAACTACAAATGCTCTGGTGAAGTAGACACTAGATAATGCCGGGAAAGCGAAAATTATTCCCGTTTTATAGTCTACCAGTCCTTGCTTACTTTTTTTGAAGGCACCTACTAAAGCGGATGTTCCAACAACAAAAAGAGAATAGGCAGTAGCCAGTTTGGCATTTACGCCCATGAGGTAGGTTAATACGGGAACCGTCAAAATAGAGCCTCCTCCACCTATTAATCCTAGGGAAAGCCCAATAAATAAGGCAGAAATAAAACCAAAAATCTCCATAGTACTGCTTGATTTTGTGCAAATGTAAGTGATGCAAAAATAAGATTTTGTACTAAAAATTACGGTCTATCTGATTTATATCATAGTTTATTTTCTGATCTGGTCGTTAATTTGTTGTTGAAACGTTGTTTTAGCTAAATGTTGTGGCCTTCTCAAGGTCGCAACACCATTATTTTGGTGGTTGTAGAGAGTTGCTTTGTGGTGAGGCAGCTCTCTCTTTTTTTTTATAGGGTAATTTATTTAGTATATTTAGTGTCAGCCAGCTTACTAATAAGTAGTAAAACAGGTGTAACTTTGTTAGTATAAATTTCACAATAAGAATGATAGGACACACAGAACAATTGTTTATTCAAATGATTCGTATTTTAAATAGGATGGATGATATGTTGTATCGACAAGAGTCGATATATTTTGAAAATGGTTCTATAGGGAAGCATTTTAGACATATCATAAATTTCTATGACGAATTGTTGGATGCCTATTATTCTGGAGAATTGTGTTATGAGCATAGAAAAAGGGAATCAGTGTATGAAGAGTTCCCCAAGGTTGCAGCAAGGCGTTTGAGAGAAATCATTGAAATAATCCCAACTTTAAAGGATAAGCAGTTGACGTTGAGTTATGATGGTTTTGAAAATCACATATCTAGCATGGATACGACTTACTTCAGGGAGATTCACCATAATTTAGGACACGTCACGCATCACTTGGCAATAGTAAAGATATATCTTCAGCAACTGGATCCTACCTTCAATCTTGAGAAAGATTTTGGTCTAGCTTTTTCTACAATCAAAAATAAGGAGTTGAACTAACCAAGTAGAAAAATGTGTTTATTAAGTTATGTTCCTAATGCGGAGGGTGGCTTCTGTTTAGCCTCTTCCAGAGATGAAGATAAAGGACGGGAAAAAGCTATACTTCCTCGTGAAAAAAGGATACATGGGAAAATAATCTTATTTCCTAAGGATACTAGAGGTGGAGGAACTTGGATGGCTTGGTCTAAAAGCCAAACATTGGTCCTTTTAAACGGGGCCTTGGTTAGGTATGAGCGAAAATCATCCTATAGGCATAGTAGAGGCTTGGTCGTTCTAAATTTTTTTAAATTTAACACTTGGAAGAGTTTCGTAGAAACGTATAACTTTGATGATTTAGAGCCTTTTCGACTTTTGCTTTTTGATAACAGCCGATCTGAAAATATAAAAGAAATGATCTGGGATGGTGAGAAGCTTGTGGTTCGGGAGTATTCAAATGACGCATCACATTTATGGTGTTCAGCGACGTTGTATGAGCCTGATAAGGTTGAGAGCTTGAAAGCATCCTTTCAAGAGTTTAATGCTGTGGAGAGTGGTTGCAATACTGAATTGTATGATTTTCATGCGCAGAATACCTATCATAATGAGGAAATACCTGAAGTAGCCACCTTGTCCATTAGTCATAGTAAGATTGATAAAGATATAGTGCGTATATTATTTCACGATTTAAAAATTGATACGAAACAAAACATACGATTATATAGTTAGGCTTCAAGTCAGGCTTAGAAAGTTGGCTTATTTTGAATACTGGCCCACAGTATTGATATATATACCTTTGGTGCCTAAATTAGTGTCTTTATTTATCCGTTCAGGTTCTATTTATGCCTATCGGGATACCAATCCTGGATTTAGATTTAAATCAAGAATCCGAGAATCCAAAATTGATATATTAAATAGTATTCCTGAGAAATGGTTACCCAAAACACTTTTTATTCAGCATAAGGCTGTTGATGAAAGGGTAAATCAGGTGGAGGGGTCTCTTCCGTATCCTATTATTTGTAAGCCAGAACTAGGCGAGCGTGGAAATGGGGTGTGTCTAATAAAGAATAGAGAAGCATTGAGTGATTATTTCACCAATACAACCGATACTATTATAGTTCAGGAATATATCCCGTATCCGATAGAATTAGGGATTTTTTATATTCGAATCCCCGGTGAGAAAAAAGGAATTATCAGTTCAATAGTTCGCAAAGATCCTATGTCTGTGCTTGGTGATGGAAAAAGTACTTTAAGGGAGTTGATGGAGCAAGATTTCCGCTATCTTATCCAGTTGGTTGCAGATAATAGGGATCGAATATTAGACTTGGATGAAGTGATTCCGAAGGGTCAAAAAAAGGTGTTGGATCCAATAGCGAATCATTCCAGAGGAACCCGATTTGTGGATTATTATGAATTTCTCCACCCGGAATTAGAAGCAGTTGTTGGAGCCATTGCAGATGAGATCAAAGGATTTTACTATGGTCGATTTGATATTAAAATTGAAAATTTAGATGCTTTCAGAAATGGGCAGGGTATTAAAGTTATTGAATTAAATGGTATTTGGAGCGAGCCTACACATATCTACGACGCTCGAAATGGAATACTTGATAATTATAAAACGCTGATGGATCATTTCAATTATGCGTATCGAATTGCCAAGTTAAATCGAGAACGAAATTTTGAAGCTTAGTCCATATTTCGATTTTTTGCGTTAAAAGCATTTTTTCTGCTCAAAAAGGGCAATACCCGCTATGTTTTCAGATGAATTAAGAGATATTTCCTTAATTTTATTCCAAACATTTTTTGTGGATGGAAATAGAATCGAAGAAATATTGGCACCTTAGAAATCACAAGTTATTTTGGGTATTGACGAATAAACAAGTCAAGGAGTTGTGCGTTGTTATGCGTTATAAAACTGCTCAAAAAGGCGAGATGATTTACTTCTCTGAAGGGGCGAATAACCGAATTTATATACTGAAAAAGGGATTCATTAAAATCGCTGAGATCGATGATGATGGAAACGAAAATATTACGGATGTAATTCGTAAAGGGGATATATTTGGTGAGCTTTTCTTTGAGAATGAGGATAAGGAAGGTAGGAATGAAGTAGCGATTGCAATTTCAAATCAAGTTGAGATTTGTAGTTTCACGCTGGAAGATTTTCAGCTTCTATTAAAGCAATACCCAGATGTGGGTCTGTCTTTTCATAAAATTATTGGCTGGAAATTTAAAAAATTAAAACGCCGATATTCCGATTTGATGTTTAAGTCTGTGAAAGATAGAATCCGAATATTCTTAGAGGAATGGGGTAGCGCTGAGGGTGATGATAAGGGGGATAATTGGGAGATAGAGAATTATTTGAAGCAAGAAGACATCGCAAAGCTAGTTTGTTCTACACGTCAAACTACCACTAGTTTGTTGAAAGAATTGGAAAAGGATGGCTGTATAGAGTATTCCAGAAAAAAGATAATAGTGCATAAAAGAATTGTAGATAATATATGATGGTACGGGCGAAAATGGAGGACCTGGAAGCGGTGATGGATGTTTATATTGCCTGCACAAAAAAAATGAATGAACATGGATTGTTCAACTGGGATATAAATTACCCCAACCATAAAGTTATCGCTCAAAATATAGCCAATGGATCGTTATTTATACTAAAAGATGATGGTGTTAAAGGAGTAGTTTGTATTGATGAAAATCAGCCTGTACAGTATGGAGATAAGGCTTGGCAACTTCCTGATAATTATATTTGCGTGCATAGGTTGGCGATAAATCCTATTTTTCAAAAACAGGGATTGGCCTATAAGGCGATGAATGAAATAGAATCTTGGGCGAAAGATAAAGGGTATAGTCATGTTCGTTTAGATGCCTTTGGTGAAAATCGCGGTGCGAGAAATTTGTATGCAAAACTTGGGTATAAGGAAATGGGAATGGTACATTTGCAACCTGATAATGATGCGGAATATATGTGTTTCGAAAAATTACTACGTGAAGTTTAACAAGAGTAGATCAATCCTATGAGTCATAAAAAAGTAAGGGCTAAAAAATCCTTAGGTCAACATTTCCTTATAGATGAGGATGTGTGTGCCAGGATTGCCGGTGTGTTGACTGGTGAAGGCTATGATAAAATACTTGAAGTTGGTCCCGGGATGGGCGTTTTGACTAAACATCTAATCAAGCAAGACAAGCAAATTCATTTGGTGGAATTGGATCGTGACTCTGTTGCTTATCTTAGGGTGCATTATCCGGATTTGTCACCAGATTTGATAGAGGGCGATTTTTTGGAATTGGATTTAGATGCACATTTCAAGGACCAGTTTGCCTTGATAGGAAACTACCCATATAATATTTCTTCACAGATTTTATTCAAAATGGTGGAGAATAGGCATCTGATACCTGAAGGTGGAGGAATGTTCCAAAAAGAGGTTGCCAAGCGAGTTGCTTCTGAACCGGGATCCAAGGTCTATGGTGTAATCAGTGTATTAATTCAGGCTTACTACGATGTGGAGTATTGTTTTACAGTCCCACCTGAGGTATTCAACCCGCCACCAAAAGTGGATAGTGGAGTAATACGTTTACGTAGAAAGGAAAATTATCATTTAGATTGTGATGAGCGTCTATTTAAGACCGTTGTTAAGACAGCTTTTAGTCAGCGAAGAAAGACCTTGTCAAATGCTTTGAAGCCCTTGATAAGGGATCCTGAATTGAAGGCGAAAGAAATAATGAGATTGCGTGCTGAGCGTCTGTCTGTCGACGATTTTGTTCAATTGACCAATTGGATTGCAGCACAAGCATAATAGTATAGAGGAATAATAAAAAAAAGCTACCCAATGGGTAGCTTTTTTTATTTCTTTTGACTTAAGAATTGTTCTTTTACTTTTTCTGAGAGCTCCTCATTTAGGTGTTGAATATCTTTAATGATTTCATCCTTCCCTAGTTTAGAAACGGAAGAACTCAGATATATTTGTGGGAGAGTTTCCCAGTGCTCTAATAATTTTTTCTTGTACTTGGCAAGGTTCTTATTCAGGTTGGAGCTTGAAGATTTATCTGCCTTGGTAAAAACAATGCTAAATGGAATTCCGCATTCCCCAAGCCAAAGCATAAATTCAAGATCAATTTTCTGCATAGTATGGCGAGAATCTATCAATACGTAAACATTGATAAGATTTTGACGATTTTGGATATAGTCCTTAATCATCTTTCCGAAGGTGCTCCTTAGGTTTTTAGAAACTTTTGCATACCCGTATCCAGGAAGATCGACTAAGTGCCAAGATTCATCAATTAGAAAATGATTGATTAGCTGTGTTTTCCCAGGTGTAGAAGAGATTTTTGCTAGCTTATTTCTCTTGCATATCATATTGATAAGGGAAGATTTTCCAACATTGGATCTCCCAATAAAAGCGAATTCAGGTATAGAAGCATCTGGGCATTCTTTAATGCTCTGGCTACTTTTTACAAATTCAGCTTGTTTTATTTCGCTCATGAAATAGGTGTTTTCTTTAGCCAGTCAATTAGGATTGCGTTAAATTCCTTTGGTCTTTCCATCATGGCTGCATGTCCACATTTGTCTACCCAGAATAGTTCTGAGTCAGGAATGAGTGAATGAAATTCCTCAGCTACTTCAGGAGGAGTAACAATATCCTGCTTACCCCAGATTAGGCAGGTTGGCAAAGCAAAATTTGGAAGGTCTTTACTCATATTGTGGCGGATGGCAGATTTCGCTAATGCAATAACCCTTAAGACACGGTCTCGGCTATTTACAGTATCAAAGATTTCGTCTACCAATTCTTTCGTGGCGATTGAAGGGTCGTAAAATACCTCTTCTGTTTTTCTTTTGATGAAATCATAATCTTCTCTTCTAGGGAAGGTGTCTCCCATAGAATTTTCATAAAGACCTGAACTACCCGTTAACACCAATCTTTTAACTAAGTCTGGGTTTTCTCTGGTGTAAATTAAACCAACATGTCCGCCCAGAGAATTTCCAAGTAAGGTCAGGTTGCTGTATCCTTTGTGCTTAACAAATCGCTCAAAGTGACGAGCGATTCCTTTGGCACTAGTTTTAAGTAGAGGTAGCGTATATACTGGTAATAATGGAATTATAACCTTGTAGCCGCTTTCATTCAAAAAGTTAATGGTTTCTTTGAAGTTACTCAAGGCACCCATTAAACCGTGAAGTAAAATTACTATTTCCCCTTCACCAGATTCAATAAATTCAAACTCTCCCTCTTTTTGGATTTCTGTCATCATACGATGTGAATAATTTAAATTCAAAAGTAGTAATATTTTGCACGCTGAGCAATGCCTTTGTAAGATATTAAAATTATCTGAAATTCAATTTCATTCTAACTTCTTTGCCGTATTTTTGCAAATTTTTAGGATTAGAAGAGCCGATAAAGCACTGTTTTTAATCCGGTCGGCTTGGAGTTTATGTTGGGGCTAACTTTTTGGTTTTTAAAGAGAAAAAGTTATTAACAATGTGGATTTAAGTGGTAAAAGGTGGGTATAAAAATGTATATTTACCCTTAAAAATTACAGTTTTTGGCACTAATCGGGACATATGAATGTAAAATGGACGCAAAAGGTCGTCTTATTCTACCGCAAGCATTACGCAAGCAATTGCTTAGCTATGGGGTGGGAAATTTCATATTGAAGCGAAGTGTGTTTGAAAAGGCTTTGGAATTATATCCGGAGAAAGAATGGGATATTGTTTTTTCGGAAGTAAACAAGTTGAATCGATTTGTGCGAGAAAACACACAATTCATTCGTTCCTTTACCGCAGGGGTGAAAATATTGGAAATTGAAGAATCGGGGAGATTGTTAGTCTCTAAGGATTTGAAAAAATACGCTTCTTTGAAAAAGGAGCTGGTTTTGGTTTCTTGTGGTAATATGATTGAGATTTGGGATAAGACTGCTTACGAAAAAGCAATCGATATATCTGAGGAGGCATTTAGTGCTTTGGCAGAGCAAGTAATGGGGAAAAAGGAAGAAGATGGAGTCTAGAGAATATCATGTACCTGTATTGTTGCAGGAGTGTTTAGATGGATTAATGATAGATCCTAATGGCGCATATGTTGATGTTACTTTTGGTGGCGGAGGACATTCAAGAGCGATAGTGGAGCAGTTGGATGGTGGAAAGTTATTTGCTTTTGATCAAGATGAGGATGCATTGAAAAATGCGATAGACCACCCTGGTTTCAAATTAATATTTCAGAATTTCCGTTATCTAAGGAATAATCTAGCCATGTATGGCCAGAAACAGGTGGACGGAATTTTGGCCGATTTAGGGGTGTCTTCACATCAATTTGATACCGCCGAAAGAGGTTTTTCTATTCGCTATGAAGGTCCATTGGACATGAGAATGAATCAGTTAGCTCCTAAGAGTGCTGCAGATATATTGAATAGTTATGCTGAGACCGACTTGGTTCAGATATTCTCCAGCTATGGAGAGGTGCATAATTCGAAAACCTTGGCTAGGAGAATTGTTGCGGAAAGAGTGGAAAACCCATTTGAAACAACAGAAGGATTAGTGGATCTTCTAAAAACCATGGTGAAGGGGAAGCAGTCGAATAAATATTTCGCGCAAGTTTTTCAAGCCCTTCGAATTGAGGTGAATGATGAGATGGCTGCTTTAAGGGAGTTTTTGCAGCAAGCCGAAAAAGTGCTTAAGCCCGGTGGTAGACTGGTAGTAATCACCTATCATTCTTTGGAGGATAGACTTGTGAAGCAGTTTATCAATAATGGTGACTTTATAAAAGAGCCTTTAAAGGATGACTTTGGGAACAAGCTAGTGAGCTTTAAAAAGGTGAATAAAAAGCCTATTCTTCCAACGGATGAAGAGTTGAAAAGAAATACGAGATCAAGAAGTGCGAAATTGAGAATAGCTGAAAAATTGGATTAGCTAAATTGAATGGAGAGAGAAAAAGAAAATAATGGCAAAAAGATGATTTCCTTATTGAGGGAGAAGGTCTTTGGGGCGGATAATACCATTAAGAACGGTCCTTTTTTGCTGTATATTTTTGGTTGTATGATGATGATGATTCAATGTTCACACTTGGCAGATCAGAAAGTGTATAAGATAAAAAAATTAGAAACGGAGCTTAGAAAGGTAAGATCGCAGCATATTTCTTACCGTACAAGATTGATGGAATATACTAAGCCATCCAGAGTGATAGAGAAAGTAAAGGAATTGGGATTGGATTATTCCTTTGAAACTCCATTAATTGTTGAAGTTAAAGAATGAAGGAGCAAGTAGGATTCATATCAAAAAGAATGATTGTCCTGGCTTTAATGCTAGTGGTTTTTGCAACTGCTGTCCTTTATAAAATCCTCCATATTCAACAGAATGAAGGAGGGTTTTTAGTAAAACAAGCTTCACAAACCACCGTAACTTTTAGAGAAGTAAAGCCCGGAAGAGGTAATATCTATGATGCCAATGGTAATCTACTAGTGACTACCTTGCCACTATATACCATTGCTTTGGATCCCACTGTGGCATCGGATGAGGTGTTCAATGCTGGAATAAAAGGATTGGCAGATAGCTTAGCTGTTCAGTTGCCAGGGAAATCTTCCAGAGATATTGCCAAAAAAATTAAGAGATACCGGAAGTCCGGTAAGCGATATATTCCATTAAAGCGAAACGTTCCTTTTCATGAGGTGGCACGTTTTGAGAATTTCCCTATTCTGATTAAAGGTAGATTTAAGGGAGGTTTGGTAAAGGAGAATGACAATAAAAGAACTAAGCCCTTTAAGAGCATAGCTTCTCGTACTTTAGGATATGTGAAGGATTCGTTATTTGTTGGGTTGGAAGGTGCTTATTCGAGTTATTTGAGAGGGGAGAATGGTTACCGTCTGATGCAAAAAATATCAGGAGGGGAATGGAAGCCTGTACCTAGTAGTGAAGATGTAGCCCCGGTAGATGGAGCAGATGTTGTAATGCATATGGATATCCGAATTCAGGATATGGCCCATAATGTATTGAAAAAGCAACTTCAAAAATTTGAAGCTGAATCGGGTTGTGTAGTGCTGATGGAGGTGGAAACAGGCGCTATAAAGGCCATCGTAAACCTTAAGAATACCAAGGAAGATCAGTATGAAGAGGTGTATAATTACGCCGTAGGGGAAAGAACAGAACCTGGCTCTACCTTTAAATTGTTCTCCTATATGCTAGCCATGGAAGATGGTTTAATTGACACCGCGGACAGGATAGAGACTGGAAATGGGGTTTATAAATTCCACAGACAGAAAATTGAAGATTCTCATCGTGGAGGTTTCGGTGAAATATCTATCAAGGAGGCCTTTGAAAAGTCCTCAAATATTGCGATTGCAAAGCTAATAGAAGAGCATTATGGAAAGGATCCTCAAGAGTTCATTGATAGGTTGGCAAGCCTTGGAATAAAGGAAAAATTGGGTCTTGAAATTCCCGGAGAAAGAGCTCCGGATATTAAGGATACTAAAGATCCAAAATGGTCCGGGGTGAGTTTGCCTTGGATGGCTTTTGGTTATGAGTTAAGAATGACGCCATTACAAATTCTAACTTATTACAATGCGATTGCTAATGAGGGTGAGGTGGTGAAACCATTCTTTGTGAAAGAAATTAGAAGAGCCGGCCGACCGATATATGAGTTTAAGCCTGAACAAATAAACAATGCGATTTGTTCCAAGGAAACCTTGGGTAAGTTAAAGGCCATGATGGAAGGAGTGGTATCCAATGGAACTGCTAAGAATATTTATTCCGAACGATTCAGTAGTGCAGGAAAGACTGGCACATGTCAGCTTGAATACTGGAAGGAAGGAGCAAAGCAATATCAATCTTCCTTCGTAGGTTACTTCCCGGTAGAAAATCCTAAATATTCATGTATTTCTGTGGTGTATAAGCCTAATCCCAAGAAAGGGTTTTATGGAAATATAGTGGCTGCTCCGGTTTTTGAGGAGTTGAGAAACTTATTGTATTCAGAGCAGGTAACGGCTATGGATAAATTGGATACGGTGAATTATTTTCATTTGCCGAGAACCAAGGGGTATGCTGATGATCTTTCTGCGATTTCAAAAGAGTTGAAATGGGCAAGCAATATGGAAGGTTCAGAAGGAGGTCTGATGAGTTTAGAGAACGATGGTGCGATATTGAAAGCCAAAAAGATAAGAGAGACTAAAGGACTAGTGCCCAATCTGATTGGTCTTTCCTATAAGGATGCTTTATTTATGCTAGAGAATGATGGTATGAAGGTAAAAGTGAAAGGTTTTGGGAAGGTTAGAAAACAATCTCTAAAGGTTGGAACAAAAATATTGGCAGGACAAGAAATAACATTAGAATTAGGATAAGGTGAGACTATTAAAGGATTTATTATACAATATCTCAATCCTTGAGCGAAAAGGGATGAATAATTTGGCGCTTACTGGCATCTGCTTTGATTCTAGAAATTGTGAGCCGGATTGTTTGTTTGTGGCTGTAAAAGGTGTTGCAGTAGATGGTCACGACTATATTTCGAAAGCGATCGAAGGTGGGGCACGTGTCATTATCTGTGAAAACTTTCCTGAGGCTGAGGCTGAAAATATCACCTATATTAAAGTGAAGGATAGCACCAAAGCACTCGCTACTGTGGCTGCCAATTATTATGATAATCCTTCTGAAGAAATTCAATTAGTAGGCGTTACCGGCACCAACGGGAAAACTACCGTTGCTACACTGTTGTACGATGTATTTACTGGACTGAACTTTAAAGTTGGTTTGATCTCGACTGTGACCTATAAAATTGGTAAATCCAGTTATCCTTCTACTCATACTACTCCAGATGTAATCAGGATAAATGAACTTTTGAGGGAGATGATCACGGAAGGTTGTCGCTATTGCTTTATGGAGGTCAGTTCCCATGCATTGGATCAAGGTAGAACCTATGGATTAAATTTTGATGGTGCCATTTTTACAAATATAAGTAGAGATCACCTGGATTATCATGGCGACCTAAATACCTATATCAAGGTAAAGAAAAAGTTTTTCGATCAACTTGATTCAGCAGCTTTTGCGTTGGTAAATTCGGATGATAAGCATGCTCCAAGTATGTTGTTGAATACCAAGGCACGTCAGAAATCTTATTCGTTGAATGCAGTTAGTGATTATAGGGCTAAAATTCTTGAAAGTCATTTCGATGGTACCTTGATCCAGATAAATGGTATAGATATCTATACAAGGCTTATTGGAAAGTTCAATGTGTACAATGTGATGGCGGTATTTGCCGTTGCAGAGCAATTTGAAGTGGATCAGTTGCAAGTATTGACAATTTTAAGTTGCCTTCAGCCGGTAAAAGGTCGGTTTGAACAAATTCGATCTGAAAGTGGAATTGTGGCTATTATAGATTATGCCCATACTCCAGATGCACTTAAAAATGTATTAGAGACCATCCAAAGTATTCGAACTACCAGCCAAAAAGTGTATTGCGTTGTCGGTTGTGGAGGTGATAGAGATACTGGAAAGCGACCACAAATGGCAAAAATTGCTGTAAACCTATCCGATCAGGTGATACTTACTTCGGATAATCCGAGGACAGAAGATCCAAATGCGATTATTGCAGATATGGAAAATGGGCTATCGGAAAAAGAAAAGTTCAAGACCTTGTCCATAGTGGATAGACAAGCAGCAATAAAAACCGTTGTTCGTATGGCTGCAAAGGACGATATCATCCTGGTTGCCGGAAAGGGGCATGAAGATTATCAAGAGATCAATGGTGTAAAACACCATTTTGACGATATGGAAGAAGTTATAAGTTGTTTTAAAGCGTTAGAAAACTAAAATATGCTGTACCAATTATTCGATTATTTAAACAGTCACTTTGACATTCCTGGAGCCGGGGTATTTCAATATATCAGCTTTAGAGCTTCCATGGCTTTTATTTTCTCTCTATTGATATCAGTCATCTTTGGGAAGAAAATCATCAATCACCTACAGAAAATACAAGTAGGAGAGACTATTCGTGAGTTGGGACTTCAAGGTCAAGAGCAGAAAGCGGGAACGCCAACCATGGGAGGTTTGATCATATTGGGGGCTATATTAATTCCAAGTTTATTGTTCGCCGATTTGTCGAATGTTTATATCATCCTATTATTGATATCAACGGTATGGCTTGGCTTTATTGGATTCTTGGATGACTATAAGAAGCTGAAATACAAAAATAAAGAAGGGTTAAAAGGAAAGTATAAGATTATTGGGCAAGTAGTGTTGGGGATTATTGTTGGTTCTACGATGTATTTCCATGAGGATGTTGTCATCAAAGAAAAGCAAATTGTACTTGTGGAGGTTGTTGAAACAGGAGAGTTTGTGGAGAAGACAGTATTGGTGCCTTCAAAAGCACTTAAAACAACCATTCCTTTTGTGAAAAATAACGAACTGGATTATAGTACTTTTTTATCCTTCATGGGGGATAAAGCAAAGGATTACGGCTGGTTGATTTTTATACCGGTAGTCATTTTTATTATCACAGCGGTCTCCAATGCGGCCAATCTTACTGATGGGATTGATGGTTTGGCCACGGGAACTTCGGCAATTATAGGGGTTACCCTTGGAGTGTTTGCCTACCTGTCGGGGAATATTATATTTTCCGACTTTCTAAATATTTTATATATCCCGGATGTTGGAGAAATGGTGGTCTATATGGCGTCATTTGTAGGAGGAACTGTTGGCTTCCTATGGTACAACTCTTATCCGGCACAAGTTTTTATGGGCGATACAGGAAGTCTTGCCTTGGGTGGGATAATAGCTGTTTTTGCCATTGCTATCCGAAAGGAATTATTGATACCTATCCTATGTGGGATCTTTGTAGCTGAGAATTTATCAGTTATCATGCAGGTAGCTTATTTTAAATATACCCGAAAGAAGTACGGAGAAGGAAAACGAATATTCTTGATGTCTCCGCTACATCATCATTACCAGAAGAAGGGATACCATGAGAGTAAAATTGTAATGCGATTTTTCTTGATTGGAGTATTGTTGGCGGTAGCCACATTTATAACGTTAAAATTGCGTTAATGAATATTGTTGTATTAGGTGCAGGCGAGAGTGGAATAGGAGCGGCTTTGTTAGCTCTAAAGCATGATCATGCTGTTTTTGTAAGTGACTTTGGAAGTATAAAGTCAAATTATAAGGCAGAGTTGGATCAAGCTGGAATTGAGTGGGAAGAAGGTCAGCATTCTGAAGCGAAAATATTGGCGGCCGATATTATTGTTAAAAGTCCGGGGATCCCGGAAACGGCACCGATAATTATTAAAGCGCAGGAAAAGAATATTTCCATCATCTCCGAAATTGAATGGGGATTCCGCTTTGTAAAAGATGCCAAAATTATTGCAATAACAGGTTCAAACGGAAAAACGACTACCAGTAATCTGGTGCATAAGGTGATGGAAGATGCCGGATTATCGGTATGTCTTGCCGGGAATATAGGTAATAGTTTTGCGAGAGAACTTTTGACCGATCACAAGGATTACTATGTCTTAGAGCTGAGTAGTTTTCAGTTGGATGGAATCATAGATTTTAAGCCCTATGTGTCTATCATATTAAATATCACTCCTGATCATTTGGATCGCTATAATTATAGTATTGAAGAATATGCAAGTTCCAAGTTGAATATTGCTAAAAATCAGGATGAGAACGATTACCTCATTTATTGGAAGGAAGATCAATGGATCTCTGGCATGTTGGAAAATCTAAAAGTGCAATGCATGGTGTTTTCCAATGAGCCACATTCAGAACAAGGAGCTTTTCTTACAGGGGAAAAATTAAATTTTCATTTTACAGACAACAGTTTTAGTATGGATATCGAGGATATAAACCTAAAGGGGAAGCATAACTTGCACAATGGTATGGCCGCTGGAATAGTTGGTAAAGTGTTAAATATACGAAAGGAATCGATTCGAGAGAGCTTTGCTCAATTTAGCAATGTGCCGCATAGATTGGAAGAGGTACTTTCCATTAGAGGTGTTAAATATATAAACGACTCTAAGGCTACTAACGTAAATGCAGTATGGTATGCTATTGATAGTATCGATGAACCAATTGTTTGGATCGCTGGTGGTATAGATAAGGGCAATGATTACGCTGAACTGTATAATGTGGTCGAAGGGAAGGTGAAAGCATTGATCTGCCTTGGTGAGCATCATGAAAATTTGGTGAAAGCATTCACTGGGAAAATCAATACAGTGGAAATTGCAAAGGATATGGAAGAAGCCTTAGATAAGGCTTATGAAATATCGGAGCATGGAGAAGTAGTATTGTTGTCTCCGGCTTGTGCAAGTTTCGATTTGTATTCGAATTACGAAGAAAGAGGGGATGATTTTAAAAATAAAGTAAGACAGCTATAAAATGCTAAAGTACTTAAAGGGAGATAAGAGTATTTGGATCTTGTGCATATTATTTGCCATTGCATCCTTATTGATGGTGTTTAGCTCAAGTAGTAACTTGGCTTACACTCAATATGGCGGTAATGTAAGTGCCATTTTAATTAAACATTTCCTACACCTTAGTATTGGATTGTGTTTGATGGTGGTGGTCTCCAATATTCCTTATAAATATTTTTATAACTCCTCCATCATTCTGTTTTTCCTTGCATTGGGCTTATTGCTTATTGCGCTATTTACGGGGAATGAAATTGCGAATGCGAATGCTAGGCGGTGGGTTAGGGTATTTGGATTTACCTTCCAGCCGTCCGAACTGGCTAAAGTCGTTTTGATCATGCTGTTGGCAAGGAATTTAGTGCGATATAAAGGGAAATTCGATACGTTCAAAAAGTCAATTGTCCCTATTTTATTGCCTATTGGAGTGATATGTGCTTTGATATTACCGTCCAATTTTTCATCTGCGGCTTATATTTTTGTGATCAGTCTGATCCTGCTGTTTTTGGGGAAATACCCGATAAAATACTTACTCAGCATCATAGGTGTGGGGATTGTAGGATTGGGATTATTCATTGGAATGGTATTGACTTTTCCTAATATTAGTAACCGTGTAGATACTTGGAAAGGTAGAATAGAAAGGCATTTGGATGGGGATACTGAAGAACAATATCAAGTAAAACATGCGAAAACAGCAATAGCATTAGGAGGCTGGCGCGGAGTAGGACCAGGAAAGAGTAAAGAAAAATATTTTTTACCGCAGTCTAGTTCCGATTTCATCTTTGCAATAATTGTGGAGGAGTATGGATTTTTTGGAGCTTTAGCGATTGTTTCTTTGTACCTCTTATTGCTTTTAAGAATGTTGTTGGTGGCATATAAGGCTGCGGATTCATTTGGGGCGCTAGTAGCTGCGGCGATTGGAATTTCCATATTTTTTCAGGCCATGTTGAACATGGGGGTATCCGTGAATTTACTGCCTGTAACTGGGCAAAATTTACCACTTATCAGTTCTGGAGGGTCTTCCGTATGGATGACTTGCTTGGCTTTGGGGATGGTATTGAGTGTAAGTTATCGATCTTCTGAAATTAAAAAGAGAGAAGAAGAGGAAGCAAAAATGATGAATGTATCTCCCGATACAATGTCTGAAGAGGGAGATGTTGATATAGATAGATTGGAAGAGTATACTTCCTTATCTGAAGATGAAATAAAAGAAATAGTATAGTGGCAAAAAGGAATAGCTACATAGTAAGTGGAGGAGGAACAGGCGGACATATTTATCCAGCTTTGGCTATAGCGAATGCTATAAAGAAGCAGTCGGATGCAGATATTTTGTTTGTTGGAGCCAAGGGAAAAATGGAAATGGAAAAAGTTCCTAAAGCTGGCTATCCTATAAAAGGATTATGGATTAGTGGTTTGCAGCGAGGTCAAATTATGGTAAACCTACTTTTCCCATTAAAAATGTTAATTAGTCTACTCGAAGCCTTTCGTATCATTCTATCTGAACGACCAACTGCAGTGATTGGTACGGGAGGCTTTGCGAGTGGGCCAATGGCCTTAATGGCATCTATAATGGGGGTGCCTGTTTTCGTGCAGGAACAAAATTCATTTCCAGGAATTACCAATAAACAATTGGCAAGATTCGCCCAAAAAGTGTTCGTGGCCTATCCAAATATGGAACGTTTTTTCCCAAAGGAGAAGGTGACTTTATTAGGGAATCCAATTAGAGAGGATATACAATCGGTATCCTTATCGAAAGAGGAGTTGGTGGAGCATTTTGATTTAGATGCTGCTTCTAAAAAGACCATTTTGGTTCTTGGAGGTAGCTTAGGTGCAAGAGCGATCAATAATTTTTGGATGGAGCATATAGCTGAATTTTCAAAATCCGATTACCAGATTATCTGGCAATGTGGGAAGTTCTATTATAAGGAATGTCTCGAGGTAGTGAAGCGAATCGGCTCACCTAAAAATGTAACGTTAAAAGAGTTTATTTATGATATGCCTGAGGCTTATGCTTTAGCTGATTTGGTAATTAGTAGAGCTGGTGCACTGAGTATCTCTGAATTAAGTGCAGCTGCTAAGCCTGTAATATTTATTCCTTCACCTAATGTTGCGGAGGATCACCAATTTAAAAATGCGGAAGTATTGGCCAATGCTGATGCTGCTATTTTATTAAAAGAAACAGAAATAGCCTCTCTATTCGATTTATGTCTTTCTCTAATGAAGGATGATGAGCAATTGGAGAGGCTGGCAAAGAATAATGCAAGGATGGCAAAGTCAAATGCGGCTGAATCCATTGCTAAAATTATATTAGATGCTAACTCAAGGTAAGGAAGATTCGGTTCATTACTTCTTCCTTGGTATAGGAGGAATTGGGATGAGTGCTTTGGCTAGGTATTTTAATGCCAAAGGTCATTCCGTTGCTGGATATGATAAGACACGTACTGTGCTTACTGAAAAGTTGGTGGAAGAGGGTGTACAAGTGATTTATGAAGATGATGCCTCTTTAGTGCAGGAGAAATTCTTAGATCAGTCAAATTGTACATTGGTCTATACACCTGCTATACCTTCTGACCTTAAATTGCTTCAGTTGTTTATTTCGAAGGGATTTGTCCCGTATAAAAGAGCGGAAATACTAGGACAAATAAGTCGAAAGAACGAAACACTAGCGGTAGCAGGAACACATGGAAAAACTACCACTACGGCTATATTGGCTCATTTGATGCATCATGCTGGTGTGGATTGTAGTGCTTTTATTGGCGGTATTGCCAATAATTTTAATTCCAATTATGTAATTGGAAAGGCACCTGTGATGGTGGTAGAGGCGGATGAATTTGATCGATCTTTTTTACAATTAGATCCAACTCATGCCGTTATAAATTCAATGGATGCCGACCATTTGGATATTTACGGGACGGCGGATCAGTTGACTGAAGGGTTTAAGGCATTTTCAGCAAGAGTAAAGGGTAAAATAGTTGCCAAACAAGGATTGCCAATTGCATCGGATTATACATTCTCTTTGGTGGAACAGGCGGATTTTTATGTCTCCGAGTTTGAGATTTTGGGAGCTAATAGTTCCTTTAAATTGCATTTTCCAAATGGAGAGTTGGTTCAAGTGACCTATGCCTATCCAGGATTACACAATGTTGAGAATGCGGTGGCTGCTGCTTCTATGGCATTTTTGCATGGTGTTGAACCAGAGAAAATTGCCGATGGACTTGCTAGCTTCTCAGGTGTCAAAAGAAGGTTCGATCGTTGGGAGTTCGACGCATGTGTGTATATTGATGATTATGCCCATCACCCGACAGAAATAAAGGCACTGATAGAATCTGTGAGGAAATATTATCCTGGTAAAAAATTGACAGTTATATTTCAACCTCACCTGTTCAGTAGAACGAGAGATTTTATGGACGAATTTGCGAAGACTCTGAGCTTGGCGGATAAAGTGTATTTATTGGATATTTATCCAGCCAGGGAGCTTCCTATAAAAGGGGTGAATGCCTCTGTTTTAGCGAAAAAAATGGAGAGTACTCAGGTGAGTGTAAAATCACCCATAGAGATTCTTGATATTTTGAAAGCAGAAAAGTCTGAGGTATTAGTTACCTTAGGAGCAGGAGATATCGATCGAATGGTTGAAAAAATAAAAGCATTATTGAAAAGTAATTCATGAATCCAAAAGTAAAACAAATACTGAAGGCCTGTTTTTGGTCAATTTGTATGATGGCCTTCCTTGGTCTGATGTTCCGAACTGAAATTCAGAGGAGAAATATCGTTGGGACTGGTGTGGAAATACAATTTTTGGATGAAAATGAGATCAAATTCTTAAATGAGTCAGATATTTCAAATATTTTCGATAGAAATGGTCTGACTTTTATGAATTTAAAGATTGATTCTATAAATTTAACTCGTGTAGAAGAGGATATATCTAAAAATCCTTTTGTGCGGACCGTTAAAGCTTATCATGATTTGAATGGAAAGGTCTATGTGGACTTGATTCAAAAGGAACCAGTACTTAGAATTATTGGTGATGATTATAGCTATTATTTGGATGAATTTGGAGCTAAGGTTCCTACTTCCAGTAAGTTTACCTCAAAGGTGATGACGGTTCAGGGAGTGGAGCTGAATAATCGACAGGATGAAATATTGTTATTGTGGTCGAAAATTCAGCAGAATAAACTTTTGAAAGCGCAAATTGTGGGTATTTTTGTGGATCGGGAAGGAGAATATACCTTAAATGTTCAATTTGGAGATTTTAAGGTATTGCTTGGAGGAATTGATCAGTTGGATGATAAGTTTTTTAAACTGGAGCATACATTTAGGGATATCCTAAATACTGCGGGTTGGGAAAAATATTCAATGATCAATTTGAAGTTTAAAGATCAGGTAGTTTGTACGAAAAGATAAAATTATGGAGCCATCTGAAATAGCGGTTGGATTAGATATTGGGACAACAAAAATTGTGGCTATGGTTGGTCGCAAAAAACAGGATGGTACCCTAGAGATTCTTGGCTTGGGCCAAGCAAAGTCTAAAGGGGTACAACGTGGTGTTGTGTCTAATATTTCTCAAACCATTGAGGCTATTCAAAAAGCCGTGCAGGAAGCGGAAATTGCTTCAGAAGTATCCATAAATAAAGTTGTTGTTGGAATTGCTGGTCAGCATATCAGAAGCTTGCAGCATTCAGACTATATCACAAGACATGAACCTGAAGAGGTGATTGAAAACAAAGATATCCACGAACTTATTGACAATGTTCATAAGTTGGTGATGTTGCCAGGAGAAGAAATTATCCATGTATTACCACAGGAATTTAAAGTGGATGGTGAGTCTGGAATAATGGAACCTAAAGGAATGTTTGGAGCGCGTCTGGAGGCTAATTTTCATATTGTTGTGGGGCAAATCACAGCTATTGGGAATATTGGTCGCTGTGTGACGAAGTCCGATTTGGTGGTTGATGGAATTACATTGGAGCCATTAGCATCTGCTGATGCTTGTTTGAGTGAAGAAGAAAAGGAAGCTGGTGTAGTATTAGTGGATATAGGTGGTGGAACAACAGATGTAGCCATTTTCAAAGATGGAATAATCAGACATACTGCTGTAATACCTTTCGGTGGGAATATTATCACGGAAGATATTAAGGAAGGTTGTAATATCATTGAAAAACAAGCTGAATTACTGAAGGTGAAATTTGGATCTGCTTGGCCAGGAGAGAATAGCGATAATGAAATCGTATCCATTCCTGGATTAAGAGGTCGCGAACCGAAAGAAGTAAGTTTGAAAAATCTGTCGCGAATTATTCATGCGAGAGTGGTTGAAATTATAGATCAAGTTTTTATGGAAATTAAAAGCTATGGTTATGAAGAAGAGAAAAAACGATTGATAGCAGGAATTGTGTTAACCGGTGGGGGGGCACAATTGAAGCATTTACGTCAATTAGTGGAATATGAAACGGGTATGGATGCGAGAATAGGGTTACCTAATGAGCATCTGGCACATGAATCTAGTGGAGTATTGTCAAGTCCAATGTATGCCACATCAGTTGGACTAGTGATGAAAGCACTGGAGGTGCAAGAGAATGTACCAATGGAAGAAGTAGTGGAAGTTGAAAAAGTTACGGAAGCTTCTCCTATTGATACCCCTATTAGTAAAGTACCACCTAAGAAAAATATGGAAGAAGAAACTCAATCTGAGATGAAAGATACTTCTGAAGACGACCGTCCATTCTTTGACAAATGGGCAGCTAAGTTTTTGAAGTTTTTAGCGAATGATGAGGAGTAAGATTTTTTGATTAAAGCAATACGACATGGAAGAGATGAACAACGAGCTAATGTTTGACCTACCGAAAGAAAAATCATCTGTTATTAAGGTAATAGGTGTTGGTGGGGGTGGAAGCAATGCTGTAAACCACATGTACCGTTTAGGTATCAAAGGGGTTGATTTTGTAGTCTGTAATACAGATTCACAAGCGTTAGATGCGAGCCCGGTTCCCAATAAGATTCAGTTAGGTATTTCTTTAACAAAGGGTCTTGGTGCCGGAGCTGATCCCGAAATTGGGGAGAAAGCCGCTCAGGAGAATTTGGAAGAAATTAGAAATTTCTTAGAGACGGGAACGGAAATGGTATTTATCACTGCTGGAATGGGTGGTGGTACTGGTACTGGAGCAGCGCCTATTATCGCTAGAACAGCGAGAGAAATGGGAGTGTTGACTGTTGGTATTGTTACAATACCTTTTGTTTTTGAGGGAAGAACCAGGATTAAACAGGCGGACCTTGGTGTTGAGCAGATGAGAGAGTATGTAGATACTTTGATCGTTGTAAACAACAATAAAATCCGTGAGATATATGGTAATGTAGGGTTTAAAACTGCATTTGCTAAGGCAGATGAAATTTTAGCAACTGCATCCAAAGGGATTTCAGAGGTAATTACACAACCTTGCTTTATCAATATTGACCTTAATGATGCTAGAACGGTATTGAAAGATAGCGGTACAGCCATTATGGGTACCGGTATTTCTACTGGAGAAGGTAGAGCAATGGAGGCTGTTAATAAAGCGCTTAATTCGCCATTATTGAACGATAATAGTATCCGCGGTGCCAAAAAGGTATTGCTGCTTATTATTTCTGGATCTGATGAAATTACCTTTGATGAGATAGCTCAAATCAATGATGCCATCCAAGATGAGGCAAGTGAAAATAACACTGCCGACATTATTATGGGGGTTGGTGAAGACGAATCATTGGGTAACGGTATAAGTGTTACAGTTATTGCAACTGGTTTTGAAGCAGCTAATAGTTACAATCCGGTGACGATGGAGCCTAGGAAGGTGGTTCATGTATTGGATGAAACAGAAAAACCTATTGAAAAGGTGATTTCTGAAATTCAAAAAAATAGAATTGAAACTCCTCCAACTAGAAGAAAGGCAATTGAGGAACCAGAGGCTCCGGAGGAAACTAAGACGCAAACAACGCTTTCTTTCGAATCAAAAGTTAGTTCTAGGAAAAAGATCGAATTGATCAGAGAAGAGCCTGTGATGGAGGTGAATACATCCGTTCAGGAAGATGCTCTAACTCCTGTTTATGAAATACATAATACGGACGATAGTGAAGAATTGACTTTCGAATTGGATATGGATCTTCCAATGGCTCAAGAAGAGCAAGTGGAGGAACAAGTGGAGGAGCAGGAAGATGACTTATTGCAGTTCGAGGTAAAGCGTGTAGATGAGACGGTTTCAGATGATGCACCTTCTATGGATGTTATTCCAAGTAGTGTTGAGTCAAAATTGAATTCCTCTCCGAATGAACTGGAGCCAACTTCTGCTAGATCTGAACAAATAACGGTACACACCCTTACAGACGAAGAGCCAGAGGTTAGATCAGCTGTAAAGGAAGAGCCAAAGGTTGTTAATCCAGAAGTGGCTATCACTAATAAGGAAGAAGCAATCATGTCACCTGAGGAAAGTGTTAGTCCTGAGGAAATGATACACAGGGTAAAGGAGCGCAAAATGCGTCTTCAAGCTTATAATTTCCAGTTGAATAGTGTGTCTGATATTGAGAAGGTAGAAAATGAGCCTGCCTATAAAAGACAAGGGGTACAATTGGATGACGTCCCTCAGTCTAATCAGAAGCAAGTTTCTAAATACTCTTTGGATAACGACAGTTCTGGAAAACAAAATCAACTGAGATCAAATAATAGTTATTTACATAATAACGTAGACTAAGATGAGTATTTTAAAAGACTTGATGCCTTTGATAAAAGAGGCTATGAAAGCAAAAGATCAAATTGCTTTAGCTTCATTGAGAGCAATTAAATCAGAAGTGCTAAAGGCTAAGACTTCTGCCGGTGCAGCTGAGGAATTGACAGAGGATGAAGAGATTAAATTGATCCAGCGTTTGGTAAAACAACGTAGAGATGCTGCTGCAATATATAGAGAGCAAGGTCGTGATGACTTATTGAAAGATGAGGAAGATCAGGCAGATGTAATTGCTCAGTTTTTGCCAAAACAATTTACGGCAGAAGAGCTGGAGGCTAAACTAAAAGAAATGATCGCTCAGGTTGGTGCTGCTGGACCAAAAGATATGGGTAAGGTTATGGGAATGGCAAATAAAACCTTGGCCGGAAAGGCGGAAGGGAGAGCTATTGCTGATACTGTAAAAAGATTATTGGCTAACTAAGGTCAATCTTGCTAGAATTTGAAGCCGTCCGAATTATTTCGTGACGGCTTTTTTTGTGCAAAATAGAATGGTTAAATTTGGATATACTTAACTGTCATGTCGAAAATAATTAGAACATATCATCCTGTTACTGGATCATTATTGAAGGAATATTCCTGTCAGACAAATCAACAGCTGGAAGAAGCGTTGGAATCATCCAATCGTGCTTTTAAATCCTGGCGTTCTCGGAAAGTTGCAGATAGACTTAGTCTACTCAGTAATTTGGGAGAATTGCTTAGAGATAAAAGAGAATCACTAGCCGGTTTGATTAGTCTGGAGATGGGGAAGCCAATTAAAGATGCTTTAGGGGAAGTAGATAAGTGTGCCTTACTTTGCGATTATTATGTTCAACATTCGGAAAGAACGCTACGGAATAAACCCTTAGAAAGTTCATTCGAATCAAGTTATATTCAATACGTTCCAAAGGGAATTATTTTGGGTATTATGCCTTGGAATTTCCCTTTTTGGCAGGCGTTTAGGTTTGCAGTTCCAGCTATTATTTCTGGGAATACCGTGATGTTGAAACATGCTCCAAATACTACAGAGTGCAACCTTATTATTGAGCGACTATTTGCGATGGCGGGTTTTCCTAAGCATATTTACCGTGCCTTGGTGATTGAAGTTGATCAGGTGGAAAACATTATCGCTCATCCATATGTGGGAGGTGTTAGTCTTACGGGATCTGAAAGAGCGGGTTCTTCAGTTGCTAGTCTTGCAGGTAAGTATATTAAAACAAGCGTACTTGAACTCGGAGGAAATGATGCTTGTTTAATTACCGAAGAAGCCGATTTTGAACAGGCAATAAAAGCGGCAGTACAGTCTAGGATGATTAATACCGGACAAACGTGTATCTCTACTAAACGGATTTTTGTTCCAAAGGATAAGCTGGATGAACTAAGTGAAAAGGCAGTGGCTCATTTTTCGGAATACGTTAAAGGAGATATTACGGATCTTAGAACACAAATTGGTTATATGGCAAGGCCTGATCTTGCGGATCAATTGGTGGAGCAATATGGCGAATTAGTAGAGCATGGTGCTGTGATTAAGAAAGCATTAGAACGAGAGGGGAACTTTATAAGCCCTGCGCTATTAGTCATGAAAGAAGCAGATCGTTTTATGATCGATCAGGAGCTTTTTGGACCTGTTGCTTTAATGTATCCTTACACTTCCATTGAATCCGCTTTAGAGGAGATAAATGCAAGTCCTTTCGGTTTAGGTGCATCGGTATGGTGTGACAATGATGATAAGGCTACACAAATTGCTTCTGAAATAGATGCTGGCTGTGTGGCAATAAACGATTTTGTAAAGTCAGATGTCAGCTTACCCTTTGGTGGAACTAAACGAAGCGGTTATGGTAGAGAGTTACATACAGATGCATTATTGGCCTTCACTAATCAGAAAACAATTTATAGATCTAAATAATTATTAAGGAGCACTGTTTAGTGCTCCTTATGTTTTTTATAAAGGTATGGTAAATTGATTCGTATGATCACTAACATTAATAACCGTCATACTTGAGTCTGATAAGTTCAACGCATTGGTAAGATCAAAACTGATTGTTGTTGTGATGAGCGCATCACAAGCATCATCAAAACCTTGGTGGTCAAAAATGAAAGTTGGCGGTGGTAATGGAGGAGTGCCACAAAATACAGGTTGCTTCACCAATCGGAAAAGATGGGTTTCACATCCGCCTGAATAGGTTACATTAAGATTCAAACAATGCTCCTCTCTCCAAACTGAATTGATATGAATATCATCATCCCAATAGGGGAATGGTCCTGGTCCTGGGGAAATTATGAGAGGTAGATTCACAATAGGGATACAGCTGTGGTAGTTGCAAAATCCTGTAATGTCAATTACGCTCAATGCACTACAAGAACCCAATTGGGTAGATGCCGTATAATAGGCTGCAATATGTTGACCATCTATGAAGGAAATGTCTCCATAGACATCATTTACCTCATATTGCATGCCGTCCAAAGTTTCCACTATTAAATCACATTGAGGATCTATAATTACCTTGAAAATTGTCGCACTATCGCATGATAGGGTCATTTCTATGCATGGTCCTTTCGTCCAGCTGGTGACTCCTCCGTTGTATGTTGCTGCGGCTTCGTTGGAATAGGTATTTCCGTCACATCCACATACCGGATTATAATCGAAGGTAACGAGGGCTTCTAAATCTATAAGACTGGTGTCAATACAATCGTTTTCATCCTTTTCACATGAAAGAGTGAGTAGGGATAGGAAGCCTATAATGAAGAGATGTTTTATTTTCATTTTATTGAAATTATGGAATGTACTTATAAGATCAATCAAGAGCCCAATGGTTGCATATTTATTATTAAAAGTGAATGTTTAAACCTGTTTTTAGACTAGTTCTTTGGTCATTTTTATTGTCCAATCCTTGGATAATGGAAGGTTGAGCAAATAGCCCTAACCAATCTAATACCTTATATTCTACACCAACGCCTAGACTAAGGTGTTCTTTAGAATATAGCTTTGACAGGTCATCACGAACCAATTCTTGACTGTATTTTTGGGATAGAGAAAAGCTATAAGTGCTCTGAAGGTAGCTGCTGAATTTGGACTTTTTGATCATTTCAAATCTCAATCCAATTGGTAGGCTGATTTGTTGATAATGATAATCTCCTATGCTTTGGCTATTGGTAATGGCGCCATTTCTGTTTTCCTGATCATGATTTCCATTTTCTAAGAAATAACGTATTCCTGTGACAAAACGGAAGCGTTTATATATTTTTAGGGCTCCAATCATTTCCATTTGAATACGTGAAGTGTAGGTGTATTTTCTTTGGGATAACGCTTCTTCCAGACCATTCATTCCATCTATTATTCCTGAGGTGATAATTCCTGTTTTTATAGAGTTGTTTGATGATAATCCACCTTTGTCTGGTAAACTCATGTTGCTGGATAGCATCCAATTGGATTGGGAACGTTTATCAGTTGAAGCGATAGTCCAATCCTCTTCTGTAGATCCTTCTTGACTGATCTCTTTCCTTGTGTTATTATGTTTTAGATGTGCTAAAAGTATGGGCTCCTTTTTCTCCTCTTCTAAGTGATTGGATTCATTGATGGGCTTTTCGTTAGATTGGTCTAAACTAACCACTATTGCCGCTTGTTTTGATGTCGATCCTTTTTTTATCGAAGTATAATCGGTACTCGTATTAGCTAATGTGTTTAAACTAGCAAATTGAATGGATGTCTTTTTATTTTGAACTTTTTGAATCGGTAATTTTGGAATCAAAGATTGTTGAATCCTTGGTGAATTTGATTCTTCGATAGTAGATGTATAGTGATTTGCTTGTGGCTTGGATGGTATGTTCTCAAATTGTAAATTCAATAAATACCCACTACTAAACAAAGCTAGTAGAACCGCAGCTGCAGAGAAATACCTTTTTCTATAAAAGATGGTATTTTTCTTTTTGAGTGTACCTTCTATATTTTGCCAAAGTTCTGGATCAGGATTGATCTCCTGTTTTGAAAGCATGTCTTTCCAACTTTTGTCTTCCATCTGCTTCATAGTATACTGGTTTGTACTTCGTGTTGTAATAAATTCCTCAATTTTTTCTTGGCTCGTGCTAGCTGGGATTTTGATGTCCCTACACTTATGTTTAGCAATTCTGCAATCTCTTGGTGCGTATAGCCGTCCAGAACGTACAGGTTGAAGATTGCCTTATAACCTTCTGGAAGTTGATCTATATAGTCTAAGATTTCTTTTAGGCTTAATCCTTCTTTACTCTCGAACCTCTCTTGAAAATCATCCTCAGCCACAATATGGAAATTGGATAATGAATACATGTGTATTTTCTTTCTCAAGAACTGAAGGGAATGGTTAACAAATATTCGCCTCAACCAACCTTCAAAGCTTCCTTCATTTCTATATTGAGCTATTTTGTCAAATACAATAATAAATCCTTCTTGTAGTAAATCTTCTGCATCAGGTAGGTTACCGGTATATCTTCTACATACGGCCAGCATCTTTCCCGCGTACTTTTCATAAAGTGCTTTTTGAGCACCTATCTTTCGGTTTTGGCAGCCCTTTATGATCTTGATTTCGCTATCTACAGATTTAAACAACCTCATACTACAGCATCAAAAGATTATTACTAGGTTTTTCATCCAGTTATAGATTTGTTCTGCATTTGCATGTGTATTGGTTTGCGTAATATCGCCATATCTTTTTATGGTAATGGCATTATAGCAGTTGCATGAATATTCATATTCATAGGCATAAAACATTTGTGTTCCTGCATCAGCCATGATCGTTTCAGGAGCTGAAAGGCTATCTCCCTTCATCTCTAGTGCTTTTTTATAATACTGTAAAACAGTGTTCAAATTCTGCGCACCTATTTTTGTTGATTGGCTGAAATTCATATGAAGGCTATCTTTATGGATATGTCCATTTTCAATTTCGGCCCAACTGTCTAAGCTAGAATCATCATAGCTATAGAGATGACCTTTCTCGTCTATAAACCATCCGTTGTGAACATAGCCCCAGGCATAATTCACATAATCCATCTGAAATAAAATTGGACTAGTTGACGATGCTCTTTTGGTTAGGTCCTTTTCACAGGAGGTCCAAAAGGCACAGCAAACTAGTATAAGGATGATTTTTCGTAACATTTGAATGTATTTAATGCTTAAATTCCATTGTGTACCTTATGGATGCGGATATCTTAAATTGGTTGCATCCGTTAGGGTATTATTTTTGAATTCTAAACATTAAAGTTTAATTGATTCGTTATTAATTATATGTGAATATAAAATTACGCATTATTTTAATGAGCACTGAATAGGGTAAAAAAAAAGAGCGTTTTAAAAACGCTCTTTTTAGAATTATTTCATTTGCTTTAGTGCAGATGGGGTATCATCCACTGGGAGCTTACATGCTTTATCTATACAGACGTATATACGAGCTGATCCTTGAACATATTTCTGTTCCAATAAGGGTAAGGAGCTTTCCTTTTCAGTCCCCATTAACAGGTAATTTCCTGTGGCTTTCTTTCTAAAAGTGATAGCTTTCTCTTTAGCATCGTCACCCGCAATTACTACCTCGTAATATGGGAAGACCGCATTTAGTTGTAGTTGTGCCCAATTGGAATATGCAGATCCATTTTTTCCTACATATTGATTCATGTTTGCAAGCATGGTTTTCGCTTGGTCTAAATAGGCTGCATTATCGAATAGATGACCTAATCTAAATAGGTTATGAGCCATAATACTGTTGGATGCAGGAATTACATTATCATTCAATTCCGTTTTACGATGAATTAAGGCTGCATCCATATCCGAAGTATAGTAGAACATCTGCGTTTCTTGGTTTATGAAGTGTGTCTTAGCATAATCAACTAAGTTCTTTGCTTCCTGAATCCAATCTTCATTGAAGGTCGCGCTATATAACGATGTGTAGGCTTCCGCTACCAAGGCATAGTCATCCAGATAGGCATTTATCTTACTGATTCCTTTAGAATGTGTTCTAAACAATCCTCCTTCCGGATTGCTTAATTTGTTTTTAATAAAATCAGCATTTTTTAAGGCGAGTTCTAAATATGCTTCATTTCCGAAGGCTCCGTAGGCATCGCAAAGACCTTTTATCATTAGAGCATTCCAAGAAGTTAGGCATTTGTCGTCTACCGGTGGGCGTACTCTTTTTGATCGGGCGTCCAATAAAGTGTTTAGTACTTTTTCATTTTTTTCAAGGAGAGTGGATAGGTCCATTCCTTCTTTTTTTGCAAATGCGGTTAAGCTTTGGTCCTTGAATAAGATATAGTTCCCATGCTCCCAAAGACCAATCCTGTCAATATGATATAATTTGCTAAACCACTTATAGTCTTCTCCAAGCAAGTTTTGAAGTTCTTCCTTTTTCCATACATAGAATTTTCCTTCTTCACCTTCGCTATCTGCATCTAAAGAAGAATAAAAACCATAATCTTCAGACATCAATTCTCTTTGTACAAATTGTATGCTTTGATCGACCAGGGCCTTGTATTCTTCATTTTTATACACCTTATAAGCCGAACTGTATAGGCTGATCAATTGAGCATTATCATACAGCATTTTTTCAAAATGTGGAACTTTCCATTGCTTGTCAGTAGAGTATCTAGCAAAACCTCCTCCTACGTGATCGTATAATCCACCACGGGACATCCTGTCTAGCGTAAGACGAACAAAATCTTTTAGTTCTACATTGTCTGTAGTTTGTGCATAGTTTAGCAAGAAGTTATAATTACTAGGCATCGGGAATTTTGGTGCTCTGTTGGTTCCTCCATACTTATGATCAAAATTTGTGTCCCAGTTACTCAATGTTTCTTCCAGTGTTTCTGCACTGAAATCTTTATCGGTAGCTGCTGTTTCTACTAATTCGTACAGGCTGATTCCCTCCTGAAGTTTTGTAGCGTATTCTTCTGCTTCTTTAGGACTATTTATATAGTAATCTCGCACTTTTTTTAAAACACTTTTCCAGTCTTCTTTTGGGAAATAGGTGCCCCCGAAAATAGGCCTTCCGTCTGGTAGGGCTATGCAGTTTAATGGCCAACCACCACGTTGAGTCATCAATTGAACAGCATCCATATATACCTGGTCAATATCGGGTCTTTCCTCTCTGTCTACTTTAATAGGAACAAAATATTCATTCATGATGGCTGCTACTGTGCTGTCTTCAAAAGATTCATGCTCCATAACATGGCACCAGTGACAAGCTGCATATCCAACACTTATGATGAGTAATTTATTCTCCTTTTTTGCTTTCTCAAGCGCTTCTTCTCCCCAAGGCATCCAGTTAACAGGGTTGTAAGCATGCTGTAAAAGGTAAGGGCTTGTTTCATTGATGAGGGCGTTGGCCTTTCTATCAGAGTGGTGATCCTTCATAATGGTGTCCTTTTTACTCGAGCTGCAAGCTGCAATGGTTAAACATGCAGCAATGATCCAGCTACATTTTATAATCTTGTTAAAACTTGATTTTAGCATGTATTTATATTTTGTATAAAAATAGGGTAAAATATTGGATGAGTAATAAATCCTAGTAATTTGAATTATGGATATTCATTGATGTATAATTCAGAAAAAGCGCACTAACCTTGTGGTTAGTGCGCTTTAGGGAGAGCTAATGATTTTTTTGATATTACTTCACTAGTAATTTGAATGTTTCCGATAGTTGGTCAGAAGTGCAGTGAAGGAAGTATAAACCTGAATTCAAATTTGAGCAATTAATGAGAACCATATCATCCGAGATATCCATTTGATTTTGGATATTGATCCTTTGTCCTTTAATATTGGTCAATATATATTTGAATTTGTTTAGGTTTTGTCCTTCAATAATGTACTCATGGTCCATCAATGAAAGCGAAAGTTCATTTTTCTCAGGTAGCCCTTGTCTTTTTGGATCCTGTTTATTGAATTGAACCTTGTTAAAGACAGAGTAGTAGGGTTGGCCTGATGTAGTTGCGTCTGAAGCATACATGTATACGTTGTAATCCGTATTTACGTAAGAAGTACTTTTGTTCCTTGTTTCTGCTATGGAAGGAAATGCATTCCAGTATTGTTCTGTCCAGCTTGGGTCATAGTTTATTTCCCAGAATTCGGAAGGTTGAATAACCCCGGTACTTGGAATAATAATATAGTTTAGGTCCATTTCACAAAGCAAAATATCTTTTTGAGTGGACGTTACAGGTTGAGTCCAAGAGCTCCCCGTTGTATAATCAGAAGTCCAAATAAACTTGATTCTATCAGAGTTATAACAAACAGCTGGATTTCTATTTATGCTGGTTCCTGCTCCAATGGATATATCATAATCCGTGATGCTTGTAGTTGATGCATCAAAGGTGATTCCTCGAATCATTGATTGAGTACCGTTAATAGCTTTGGTAACAACTGTCCAATCTCTATAGTCCATACTTCCTGTCAGGTTGTGTGGTGTTGCGATTCTTGGATATCCCACATAAGTAATACCACTAGATGTATAGGTAGTAGGAGGTGAAATACCTGCTGTTAAATTGGTATAAAGGTCAGATTCGACTATTACGCTATTGGTATTTGGATTCATATAGGTTACAGCATATTGATCCATACCTGAGTGAATAGCTATATCAGGATATCTACCAGGTCCTAAGCTGGTTACTGTACCGAGGTTAATAACTCCAAGAATTGGATCATAGTTGAAAGTTCTGGCTAAAATATTGGTATTCTCTTGCCAGGTTAGTGCTCCACCAGGGGTCCCCGTCAAATTTGTTCGTTCTACAAAATCCAAATTTTGGTCTAACGTATAAGCATTTGTGCTTATGTTGGTTGTGATTCCCGGTTGATAGATTCCGCCACCAATATCATTCCATCTTTGCAGCCAAAGGCCATTAGCATCCGAAAAGGAAACGAAAAAGGAAGATATGTCTTCTGCGAATTCAACGTCTGGATTTTGTACATATGAGTTAGTTGGTAAGATCCCTGAGGTTAGTATGTGCGTGCCTCCCGGAGGAATCGAGCCTTTGTGGTCTCTATATTCTAAAAAGGATGTAGCTTTTGTGACTCCACCCACTTCTATTGATGTTTCCCATACATTGACAACCATTCTGGATGAATTGTTTTCATGAATTGTAGTTCCAGTATGTGAAGAAGGGTATGCCCAGCCATGAGCAGTATGATATCCGCCTTCTCCAACATGTGTTTGAGTAGTAAATGGGTGTGGAGGCTCTATGAATTGTTGTGCGCTTAATGTTCCCGCAGTTAACGAGGCAGCTAATAATAGCTGAGGTAAATTAGTTAATTTCATAATTAATTAAAGTTTAGGTGTTTGAAAAATTAATAAATAGGAATAATCGAAAACCGAAATTTTAATAATATCATTAGCTCGATTATATGGTTTAAGATATTCCTGATTTAATTTTTCAATAATAGGGATCAATATAGTAATTTTATATTTAGTCTTTGTTGTTTTTTATCCGTAACTATTGTGGTTGTAGTATTTTATTATTCTGTAGGTTAGATGATTGAATTACGATTTATTATCGTTAGAGCTCTTGGCGTTAAGTGATTCTTTGCCCTCGTATAATTTTTCTTACGTGAAATTATAAGGTTGTTGTTGTCAAATTAATAAGTTGAATTTGTCATTCTGTATAAAAGCAGTGTTCTTCCTTTTAAGGAATTGAGTATAAATGCGGGGAGATCTGCTAAAGAAATCATACCTTGTAGAAATTATAGTTTCTATTTATAGCTTTTAGTTTTTTTCTTTTTTAAATTTTAACGATCTGACATTCCATTTGTTCAAATTTTCATTGTGCGTAAAGTGCATTGTTTATTTAAGTAATTTTGATAAATTTGTATGTCAACCCAAAAACAATTAGTAATGAAGAAGTTTTCGGTTTTAATTCTTTCGGTTTTTATTGCCTTAGTGCAATTTTCACAACTTAAGGCGCAGATAAATACTACAGTTGGTGATCTAACAGTAGATAATACAGATCCCTTGTATAATAATATCTCCTCTATGATTCAAAATATTTTGGTTCAAGGGGGAACGGTGAATGTTACAGGGATTGTACAGACTCAGGGTTCTTATGATCAAATTGGATATTATTCTGATGCTGGGGCAACTCCTGGTTATATAGGGTTTCCATCTGCTATGGTCATGTCTACCGCAGGAGCCGCATATCCTATCACGGGAGGTACTTGTGGTCCAAGTCAATTAACACCATATCCTGGAGGGGCTTTTAATGCGGTGGTTCCCGGAGATCCTAATATTCAAACAACCTTGGATTTAGTGAATTTTGATGCTCCGGCTTTTGATCAGCATAGATTGTTGGTTGTTGAGTTTGATTTTATGGCTCCAGCTGAATATGTAGAGTTTTATTACGTTTTTGCTTCTCAGGAGTATTCGGGATGGACCTGTTCTCAATATAACGATATTTTTGGATTTTATATTGATGGGCCAAACCCAGCCAGTCCATTCTTTCCTTATGATGGTAAAAATATTGCTGCTGTACCTACCGATGAATTCCAAACAGCTTTTACAAACCTTCCCGTAATGGTTAATACAATCAATTCCGGTTTGGTGACAGGGAATTATTGCGATACAGTAGTGGATGGTACAAACTATGATGTAGCTGATAATACTATTTTTTGGGTTGGAAATGCCGCAAATCTAGGGCATCTTCCTGCTGACCAGCTTTGTAATATGACAGGATTTACTTTGCCGTTAAGGGCTTACTTACCTGTTGTTTGTGATTCTATTTACCATATGAAGTTGGCTATTACGGATGTTCGTGATGGGAATTTAGGTTCCGCAGTATTCCTACAAGAAGCGAGTTTCAGAAGTCCGGTAAACTTATCCTTTGAGCAAGAGCCGAACGTTGTTCCAGATGATACTACTGGTTTCTTCTATGAGGGTTGTGGTAATGCTAGTATTACGTTCAAAAGACCACCAGATTGGGATTTTGCACCTGGTACAGGAGATTTACCTATCTTCTTTGAATTGGTAGGAGATGCTACTTATGGACAAGATTTTGTTTTTACCAATAGCATATGGGATGATCATTTTATCATTCCAAATTGGGATTCTATTTTTACTTTACAGATTCAAATCAATCAGGATTTCCTTACGGAGAACACAGAAGATATCGTTATTCGAATCTGGCACCTTGCAGGTGGTTCTTGTCACGATGATGGTTACTATGACTTTACCTTTACTATTTCGGATTACGAATTTATAGAATTGGATCTTGTAGATAAAATTGTTTCGCACTGTCCGGGAGATGAGGCTAACTTTGAAGTTAATATTTCGGGTGGTATTCCTCAAGTTGATAGTACTATTACAAATTATGATATACACTGGAGTCAGATAGGGTATAATGCGGAGCAGACGGTATATCCGGATTCAACACAGTATTATTATGTCTATGTAAAAGATTTGTGCGCTCAGTATACAGCTGTGGATAGTGTCCTGGTAGAGGTAATGCAATACGAAGAAATGAAAGTTAATCCGATTGAGGATATCTATATCTGTGACAATGAACGTTTCGATATGGTATTCCCTATTGATTCTATTTATGGTGGTGATGGTAATTACACCTACTACTGGAAAGATTTATTCTCTGGTTGGACGGATACAGGTTTGCATATTAGTATCAATGAAGGATTGTACCAATTGGAAGTGGTAGATGGTTGTGATAATAGAACGTTCTCTGAATTTGAAGTGTTCCATTATGAAATACCGGAAACAGATATCGTAATTAGTGAAATGCCTGTTGAATTGAGATATAGGTTCAAAGGTTTTGAAGTGCCAAATAACCAGAATGTTAAGTATATGGATATGAAGTATATTTGGGATTTTGGAGATGGTTCTCCACTGTTTTATGGTAAAACGGCAGTTAATGACTACCCATATTATGGTGATTATACCATTATCCTAAAAATGGAAAATGAAAAAGGCTGTTATAAAGTCTTTGAAAAAGATTTAGTTTTACGTCCAACCTATTTCGCTCCTACTATCTTTACACCTAATGGTGATGGTATAAACGAAGGATTTAAAGTAATAACAACTCGTAAGCACGAGGAATTTGTTATCCGTATCTATGATCGTTTTGGAAAAGAAGTGTTCTATGCTGAAGACATCAACGATGCTTGGTTCGGATTCACTAAGGAAGGTGAAGAAGCTCAAGCTGGTGCCTATGTGTACAAAGTGGAAGTGAAGTATATTAACATGGATAAAAAGGTTGAACACACTGGTGTATTTACCTTAGTAAAATAATCCAACTTTATAACCGACACTTATGATGAAAAAGTTTTCTTTATTTCTAGTTTCTTTTTTTAGCATTTTTCCTGCTTTTTCTCAAATCGTAGTAGATGGTTCCGGTCAGAATAATGATGCAACATACCTTATAGAAGACATCCTGATCAACGCTGGTGCGCTTGGTCTGGATGTTTCAAATATTACCTATTCAGAAGGAGATACCAATCAAATTGGATATTTCTCTAATGGATTGGGAAGTATTGGTATGAATGACGGACTCACCATGTCTACCGGAGGAATAGACCTATTGACTACTTTTCCACCTACTTCAGGTATTTATCCTGGACCTGGCGTGGAAGATGAAGACTTGAAGTTGCAGATGTTTTTAGTTGGAATGGATACGACTGTAGCTATTAGTAATACTGTAGTTATTGAATTTGATTTTGAAGCGGTAGGGAATTCCAT
>MAAC01005982.1_pt1 | contig 43584 bp, 29 predicted proteins | sample 1115981 | NCBI WGS metagenome assembly MAAC01 (sample SAMN04961126, study PRJNA320927) | seawater metagenome | isolation source: sample BD02T64 sea water enriched with oil for 64 days | place: USA:Gulf of Mexico | collected 2013-07-27 | reverse complement strand
TGGTCGGCAAAGCTTGGCTTGAGCCTCGTTATCTATTCGATGCAGCCGCTGAATATCTAGCAACGCATAGAATTGCCATCCCTAAATATACTGTCTTACAAAAGCTTATCAGTCGTGTTATCCAACAGGTCAAGAAGGCGTTAAATAATAAGCTTCGTATTCATGTTTCATCTGAACTACACGGATTTCTAAATACTATTATCGATGACAAAGATGGGCTCTCCTTAAGCCAGCTTCGAGCCGGTGCAAAAAGCGTTATGGTGACAGAGCTAAAAAAAGAACTGACGGTGTATCATCAGTTACAGCCTTATACAAGACAGATTGATAATGCTGTTAAGGGCTTAGCCTTATCGTCTAAAAACCAACAACACTTCGGTGAAATGGTGGATTATTATGGCAGTAAACTAAAACGCTTTAAGCGTCCACAGCAACACCTATGGTTGCTGTGTTTTCTGACTCAACGCATACGGCAAAGCCTAGAGCGATTGGCTGATGGGTTTATTCATCATATCCGTAAACAACAAGAAGCTGCGCATGCGTTTGCCCAACAGGCAGTGTTTGACTCATGGAGGTCAGCTGCAGACAATGTCACCAAAGCCGCAGAATTACTGCATCTGTTTGTTGATGACAGTATCGACGATAATCAACCATTTGCAACGGTTAGGCAACAAGCATTAAGTGTAATGAATAACCAAGATATAGAAACGCTATGCCTGTACTTAAAAAAGCAAAAACGCACGGTAGAAGAATATCAATGGCAATATTATGATGATCAAAACGGGTTAATTGAGCAGTTATTAAGGCCCGTGTTTCTATGTCTTGAATGCCAAGCAGGTAAAGGCTCAGAAGCATTAGTGACCCAGCTCAAAACCACAAAAACAGAACTATTAGCAGGTAATACATTGCAAACAATGGATAGTACACTTATCCAACAAAAACATCGTCCATGGTTAATTAACAAGGATGTTGTTCATCCACAGCGATACGAATGGTTGCTTTACCGTCAACTGGCTTCTCGGCTTAATGGTCGAATTTACTTATCAAACGTCACTAAATATCGTGCGCTAGAAGACGACTTAATTGCATCGTCAATACAGCCTGATCTATTGGCATCATCAACATTGGAAAAGCTAAAGCAGCCGATTCAGAAGCTACTGCAAGTAAAACAAATACGCTTAACAACATCCCTAGAAGATGTTGCTCGTCACATTGATAATGGTGATAACCGCAATGTGATCATGAAGAGCCGAAGTGGCACACGATGGCGACTGCCAGTTAAAGGCTCCCAATCACTTGTCAACAACCCTTTCTTTAAACAAATGATCCCCGTCAGTATTGCTGATGTGTTGCGTTATGTTGAACAAGAAACCAACTTTATGCAATGCTTCGCACACGTGCTGCCAATACAAAAACAAGTAGGCGCCAATCAGGATGATTTATTGGCTATTCTAATTGCGAATGCGACACATCGCGGCGTATATGGGATGGCACAAATATCTGATCGCAGTTATGAGCATCTAAGCACTATACAAGCTAATTATATTAGGCCTGAAACCTTGCAAGAGGCTAGTGATATCATCAATAACGCAGTAGCGGCACTCCCTATTTTCCGCCACTATCACATCCAAGAAGACGTCCTGCACGCCAGTACCGATGGGCAAAAATTTGAAACTCACCTTGAGACTTTTAAAACTCGCTACTCCTCGAAATACTTCGGCACCAACAAAGGTATTACGGCCATGACGTTAGTTGCCAATCATAGTGCGTTAAATGCCCGTATCATAGGATCTAATGAGCATGAGTCCCATTATATTTACGACTTACTACAATCTAATACTAGTGATCTTAAGCCAGATGTCCTCTCAACCGACACCCATGTACTGTATATATAACTGCAATATTCTACATATGTAAATATATTTAAATACGGACATTTTTTCCTGTAAAAACATTCTTTTTGAGTTACTTTAGATTTATATAAATCATTATTCATATTTAAAATAGATAACCAAATGTCTAAAGCTAAGTTTGAAGTTATAACTCACTTAAAATTATTTGAACCTACTAGTTTCGTTGTCGATGGTGACTTAATTTCTAATACCTGCCCTAAAACTAAAGAAAAATATAAGTATCAAATTCAGCAAAATGATGACTTTCATTTAGATCATTACAATCATTTTCCGATGATACTTAATTCAGACGGAAGCCTTTGGGAGCAGGCCAATTTATTTTTGCTGGATAGTTTAAAATCGGTTAAACGTGTTTCTCCAAAAACATTAGAATCTAAATCTGTTGATTTAGTTATGTTTAAAAGATGGTTAGATACTGAAGAAGTTGACTATTTATCCGTCCCTAAACGAATAATGGCAAGACCAACCTATCGATTCTGTGCCTACCTTCATGAGTTAATAAGAAATGGTGAAATAAAATCGAGTACAGCTAAACGCAGAATGGGTACAGTACAAACATTCTACCGATGGCTAAAAACCTGTGCAGGAGTAACATTTGATTATCCATTGTGGAGAGAGAAAGAAGTTTTTATTAACTTTAAAGATCATAAAGGCTTTTCACTCAGTAAAAAACAAATATCCACGGATTTATCTTTTAAGCAAACGAACAATAACTCTGATTATGAAGAGTACATACAAGACGGTGGAAAACTAAGACCACTTGCTACAACTGAGCAATACCAATTAGTTGAGGCATTAAGAAACATTGGCAATTCAGAAATGACTTTATCATTTATGTTTGCCTTAACAACCGGTGCCAGGCTTCAAACAGTTTTCACATTAAGACATTGCCATTTTGAGGCTGAAATTCCTGATACCTTAAAAGTCGTAAAAATAAATACTGGAAACGGTACCTTAATTGATACGAAGTACGGAAAAAATATCGTTCTGCATATACCAGCGTGGCTATATAGGCGTATTCAGTTATATCTTGGCTCAAAGCGTGCCAAAACAAGGAATCAATTATCTAGGCTAGTTTATGAATCTGAGAATTATCAATATGCATTTTTAACTAAAGGCGGACGACCTTATTATATGGCAAATTCAGATCCATTCTTAACCCTTTATCGTCATCCTCCTCGAGGAATATCTGTTAACGCATTTATACGACAGCAACTTATACCTGAGCTCACTAGCAAAGGCCACATATTTAGCATTAGATTTCATGATCTCAGAGCCACTTTTGGTATGAACTTGCTCGAAGATAAAATTAAATCTACAAATCATAATTCAACTATGGGAAGAGAGTTACTGAGTGGGGATGCTTTGTGGTCAGCCCTAATGATCGTTCAAAAAAGACTAGGTCATTCAAGTATTACTACAACTGAGCGGTATCTGACCTATCGAAAGGACTTTTCAATTGCACTTACTGTTCAATCTGAGTTTGAAAAACACCTTATGCAAGTGAGTGATGATTATGAAGGAAATTAATACTCGATGGACAGAACGAAAAACCATTGTATATGAACTTGAAAATATCCCCCTTAATTTTGATGACAATATTTATCCAGTTGATTATTCACAGTTACAAATAAAAGTGCCTTGGCAAGTCAAAAATTTAGATGTTGGCTCCTGGTGTTTTACCAGGAGAAAATCAAAACATGCCAATTCAAATCATGCAGACTATGCTACAAGCTTAGTTGATGCTAGTTCATTCAAAAAGAGTCGTATTAACGCTATAAAAGCCTTTGTGGAATATTTGCATAGTCGATATAGCACAGGCATAACGCCAAAAACCCTTCATCGATATACTAGTAGCTTTAATCAATTTTTAGTTTGGTGTGATTCTAACCAGCAAGAAGATGTATTGAACACAATCATGACAGCAAGGAAAAGCTTGGCTGAATATATCCTTACTCTTTTTCATTTAACACGAAGTAGTCAACTCAACATAAATACCGCAGCTCGTTATCAAAATCATATCATTGAAATATTAAAATTCATTTTTGATGACGATGAAGGAGTCATTAGTGCGGGGCTTCGTCTTATCAGAAAGAGTGGAGCCGCAACAGTAGCAACTCCAGTTCCTGGTCATTCAAAGGTCCATCAGTCTATTGAACTATATTTAAGCCTATTTAATCAAATAACTGACTTTGTTCTTAGCTTTGAAAAGTACCCGTTTCAATTAACTTTGCCTGAAGAAACTCTGTGGGTATTTCCAACAACTCGTCCAATGGCCACTACAGCAAAATTAAAAGTACGTAATGAATGGACTAGAGGTTTTTGGTCGTGGGATTATGAAAACGGTTGTTTATCCAAAGTAGAAAATATGGAGAAATATTACAATGGAGATAAAAAACAAAAAAGAGATGCCTCTAGGTACATTATGAAGGCATCTCAAAAAGCGCTAGTTGAGGCAAATTCGGACAATAATAACTATTATCGTAGACGCCTAGCTTCACTTGCAAGTGACGCTTTTACCATGTTATTCATATCGAATACCGCAATGAATTTAGCACAAATGATAACACTTAATTGGTCTAACGATTATAAAGTTGGCAAAGAACATCAAGGTTATCGCGCAATCAAACTCAGGGCTGGAAACAAATCACAGCACTTCATCGTCACCAGTTCATTTTTACCACTCTTTAAAAAGTATTTAAAACTTCGAAAATATTTACTTGTAGAAGATAGTACCCAATTATTTTTTGGTTTTGATGCTTCAATTATCAATCACAAGCCATTATCAAAGGGTTTTACTACCAATTTCAATCAAAAATTAAGGAATAATATTGGCATCAACATACCAACGATAACCGCACGAGAATGGAGAGCTCACAAAGCCGATTGGTTAATCACCAATACAGATCCTAAAACCACGGCAATGATGTTACAAAATAGCGAGCGTACAGTGCTAAAACATTACACAACAGGGTCTGAAATTGAAAGCGCAAACGAAATGTCAAAATTTTACGATAGCCTTTCCACCATTCAATTTAATACTTCTAACGCTAAAAAATCGCAGTATACCTCAGTTCCTATAGGTCAGTGCCAACAATTCCAAGTTCCAAAGGTCATTGATTCTATAAGTAATGTTTTACCTGACTGTTCAACCCCACATGGTTGTTTAAATTGTTCCCACTATAGGATTGTTGCAGATGAAGAAGACATTAGAAAGCTAGTTAGCTTCCGTTATATCTCTGTTGAGTCTCGTCAACTGGCAAGCAATGAAACACATTTTGAAAACTACTTTGGTAAAATGCTTACTCGTATAGATGAAATATTAATGTCACTTAGAACCCAGAATAAAAAATTAAAACTTCTTGTTGATAGAATATGCTCGGAAGTGTCAGAGCAAGAAATGCTTTCTCCATATTGGGACAGGAAATACCAGTTACTCATTAATCTGGAGCTCATTAAATGAATGAGTCTTATCAATTACTTTACGAATCTAGATTTGAAACGGCGGTTGACCAAACTAAACCTGACAGTTTCCAACTTAACTCTAAAAATATAACTTGTCCCTCTCAAACTTTCGTTATCTCACGAAATACTGACGGAGTAGTGCTATCAACCTATGGTGACGCTACTTATTGGGATTTAACTCCATACCGAACAGCGGCCTCACAAGATACAAAATTGTATTGGAATAACCTTCCATATCAAACGGTAGACGAAGCAAAATGGCTAACTTTCATAATGATATATCTTGTTTCAACGGGACGAGCGGGAGCTCTCACCGTTGGGACTTTATATAATTACCACAAAGTGATTAAGAAACTATGTCATTACGCAAGTGAAGAAAGCTTAACTGTTACTGAGGTTTTAGCATCAAAACAAAATGTTACTAAATTTATAAAGTCTAAGATTAATACTGGTAGTTTATTGACTTACTTTATTGCTCTTTTGGGACATTTATTCGAACTAGGTGAAAAGCAAACAGGTATTCCTACATTGGGTTTAAAGGTTATCACTGATATTCGAGCGCTACGAGAGACTATTCCAGAACATAAGCAACACCCTGTTATACCTCCACGTATATTTAGCGGTTTTTTATCTGAGCTTTGGTCATTGATATTTTCCTTTAAAAAAATACAAGCGCCTCTTATATCACTCATCGAAAAATGTGTTGAGAACAAAATATATGGACGAAGGCAAAAACCTAAAAACATTGAAAAATATGGTATTGAGCTCAACTTCTCAGAAGCTGTTGAATTTCATGGTTTAACCAGTGAGGTTGATAAATTAGGGATTAAGAGTCTTACAAATATTCATGGCTATATCCTAGCAATCCAAGATGCAGGAAGATATTTACTACATGCTTATTCAGGTATGAGGTATAGTGAGTTACTGAGCTTAATGTTGAATTGCTTATCTATAGAAAAATCAAAACATGGGAATATAGTTCGACTGTTAGGAAAAACAAGTAAGCTTGTCGGTCAACGAAAAACAACCGCATGGATCACATCAAAAGAAAGTGAAACTATTGTTGAAGTACTACAATCTATCGCAAAACTTGTAACCCACGATCAAGATTTCTCTGCCGAAGAGCTTATTCTATTTCCATCTCCAAGCTATTTAGGTTTTGTTGGGGCAAAAAGAAGTTCAACAGCTTGTTTACCACACAACCATACAAGCTCAACGTTGTGGCGCTTTATTAATATTAAAGAAATAGAAATTAACAATGAAGATCTGAACTTCCTTGAAATAATTGATTGCTCTCGAGCATGGAGAATGGAAGATCAATTTAAAATTGGAGAAAGGTGGTCTTTTTCTTCGCACCAATTTAGGCGAACCCTTGCTTATTACTGTCGTCAAAGTGGACTAGTAAAACTATCAACATTAAAACGACAACTCAAGCATATCACTCGTGAAATGTCCTTATATTATGCTCATGGAAACGAATACAGTGAACTATTTGATACCAATGAACATTTCCACAAAGAATACGATAGAAGCAAACCAGAAGTAGATACGCTTGCATACGTATTAGAATTATTGTTTTCTGAAGAGGATTTACATGGGAGTCATGGCAATCATATTGAGCGGTTTAACAAACCAAAGAATGCACAGCAAAAAGTAAAAATCCTCATGAATCGAGGTGATATTGTTAAAAAGTTCAAAAATGGTGAGTTGGCTTATAAAGAGACAGCATTAGGGGCATGTACTACGACTTCCCCTTGTAATCAAAAGTTACTTGGTAATATATCTGCTTGTATTAAATGTACTGATGCGGTTTTAAAACCATCAAAAGTACAAAACGTAATAAATTATCAACGTAACTTTGTAGCATCGCTCGAGAAAAATAGTATTGAATATAGAACTGAAAAAATGGAACTAGAAGCATTGTTGTTACAACAAAATAAAATGGTTAAAAGAGGATGATTTAATGGGAGCCGTAGATAACTATTTGTCTGCTTTAGAGCGATTAAAAAACAATACACCGGTTGTTTTACCCAAAGGAACTCGTATATCTAAAGATACAGTTGCATTGGAAGCTGGCCGTAAACGAAGCTCAATCAAAAAATCACGACCTCAATTTGCAAGTCTTATCGAAGAAATTGAATTAGCTGCAAGTATTCAAAGTAAGCCCGAAGACGACTCTAAAGGTTACTTAGATAAACTAAAGTCAGAAAAAGATCATTATAAAAGTCTATATCAGCAATCACTAAACCGAGAGCTAATGCTAGTAAAGCGGCTGTCTGATTTAGAAAAACTACTTTCAAATGAAGTAGGCAAAAATAATGTCCACAATATACGGGCATAACAATCGATATTTGTCCGTATTTTTTGTTGATATACAGACAAAATGTAAATCAATATCTAACTGATATCATTACAAATTAACATGTCCGTATGTCCTGTTTTTTTCAGTACTCATGGTGTTAATCATGTTAATTATGCCTTATTGGATTTATGCGGTTATAGTTTTGCGCCTAGGTATGCTCAGTTCACCAGTGTGATCAATGACCTATTTAACGTAACTGAAAGCGACGACGGAAACACGCATCTGGCGCTGAAAAAGCCGATAAAAATGAATGTGATTGAAGAAGGCTGGCAGGATATTCAGCGTATTGTGTTATCCCTTCAAGAAAAACGCACAACACAGGCATTGCTAGTACGCAAATTATCTGGTTATCCATCTAGACACCCTATATTACAAGCATTAACGGAATATAATAGGCTCATCAAAGCCCAATATTTACTTGATTATATTGATGATGCAAGTCTGCGCCAATATGTTCAACGAGCACTGAACCGAGGCGAAGCCTGGCATTTCCTCAGGCGAGCTATTGCATCGGTCAATCGTGACCAGTTCCGTGGAAAAAACGAATCAGAAATAGTCGTCTGGAACGAGTGTGCCCGTTTGACGGCAAATGCTATTATCTACTTTAACTCGATGATCCTAAGTCATCTATTACTGCACTTTGAAGAAGTTGGTGACGAGGAAAAAGCAGCAATAACTCGACAAGTATCACCCGTTGCATGGCAGAACATTAATCTGAGCGGCACTTATCAGTTCGCTAGTAACCGCAAACTACCTGATTTACAGGAAATAACTAGGCCTATTGTTGAAAATGAAGTCTAAAATGAAAGGTAACCCAGCTCCACAAGCCATTAACTGCGAGGGTTGTGGCGATTTATGTTACTTTAGAGGGGAAAATCCCTAGAACCCCTTATTCTTATGTACTAATTAAAAACTATTTATACCTTTAGCGATTTGAATACCTAATAAACTGAATCAACTGCTGTACTTGCTGATTATTAGGTACTAATTGATTAAGCTGATAAGCGTAATGTAACGCTTCATCAAACGATTTAAGCGAAATTAAAACACTCACTAACCCGTAAAGATAATCTGGATTGTTAGGCACTATTTGATGTGCTAAACCATAATCAGCTTTAGCTGCTTGAAGTTGCTGGTTTTCTTGTAATAAAACGGCCCTAGTATATAAATATCTAGGATTTCTAGCCTCATTAGCTACCGCTTTATCAAACAATGGTAAAGCTGCTTGTTTATTCTTTTGGCGCACTTTAGAAAGCGCTAACTGAAAATATAAATCTGCGGCTTTATTATTAACTTCTAGCCCTTGTTTTAGTATTTTTTCTACTTTGAATTCATCGCCTTGTTGTCGATAAACTTCAGCTAAATAAACATAAGCAGGCATAAAAATATCTTCTACTTTTATCGCAGTTAATAAAGCTTCTTCAGCTTGTTTAAAGTCTCTTTTCAAAGCATACACTTGTCCAATATTTACGTGGGCGGTCGCTCTATCAGCTTGATACAATTGTCCTTCAATGTATTCTGCAACCGCTTTTTCTAACTGTTGCCGTTTTTCTCCAACAAATGTCGGATCAGCCAGGTTTTCCACCAACTGGCGCCCTGCCGCCATTCTGACAGGCTTTTCTTGATGTGTAAGTAAAGGGATAAGCTTTAGTGAGCGATTGATTAAACTTAATTGCCCTGATGCTCTAATCGCAGCGAGTACCAACATAATATCGCTACTATTAAGCTGCTTACTAATAAAGCCAATAAGTTCTCTATTATTTCTAGCACCAAATATACGTGAAACAGCCGAAGCCCTAATAATTTCAGGGTTTGTCGGGACATTGGCAATAGCCATTAATGCAGGTATAGCGGTAAAGTCGCCGCTATCAGCTAAAGCAAAGGCATGAGCGTAGCCTTTTTCTTTCTGATATGTTGAATTAGGAAACCACTTTGTTAACTGTTTGGCATGTTGGTCATTGGCTATATCACTATGACAAGACTGGCAAGCATTTGGCACACCAAGCGTGACACTTAAATCAGGACGCGGAACTTTAAACGAATGGTCACGACGATCATCAACTTCCATATAAGTGGTTTCAGGCATATGGCAATTAACACATTGTGAACCAGCTGAATTAGCAAGGTGTTGGTGATGTGATCTAATATCGTACTGCTCTGCACTATGACATTGGGTACAGGTGGCGTTACCTTCAAGTTTAAGCTTTAAGGTATGCGGATCATGGCAATTAGTACAAGTAACACCATTTTGATACATTTTACTTTGCTTGAACGAGCCATAAACATACACCTCATCAAAAATTTGCCCGTCAGGGTAATATAAAGGCGTATTTACTAATGACGATTGATATTGCTGATGATATGGCACTGATTCAGTGTGATCTGACAGTTGTGATCTTCGGCTATGGCACTGAGCACATACTTCCACTTGCTGTGTTTTTTTCACTCGCGTTGTTGGAAATAGCTTACCTAAGTCATTAGTAGTAAATGCAGGTACTTGCGTTGAAATATCTTGGCTAAAGCCAAATTTATTTTTATTACTGTCAGGATTTTTTATTTTACTATCAGGATTTTTTACCCACGTTAAATGTTGCTCACTTCCCTGATGACAAGCGGAACAACTAACATTAATGACGTCATAACTCGACTGATATGAAAGTGTTTCTAAATCAAAGCCTTTCTTAAAGTTTGTACTGTGGCAATCGGCGCAGTTTTGATTCCAATTTTGCCCCATTTGCGTCCAATGAAATTCATCTTCAGCATTAAGTTCAGGATAAAGGTTAAACCACCTTTGTCCACCTTCAGCTTTTGAGCGACTGTCCCAAGCGTAAGGAATAAATTGATACTTTCCTGCTCCATCACTAAACATATATTGTTGTAGCGGGTAATAACCAAAAGTATAAAGTAACTCTTTAGTTACTGGGCTTCCATCTACTCCAGGCATAGTTATTAAATACTTGTCGTCTTGAATCAGTAGCTTTATTTCTTCATCGTTTAGCTTAACCTTGCCTAAAGTAAAATCTCCCAAATTAGAGTCCGATGATACTTCAGCCATAGAGTGAAAATGGTGTGAGCTTTTCCAAGCTAGTGTTTGAGTTTGATGACAAGAAGCACAGCTTAAGTCTTTGTTAGCTTCACTTTTAAAACTAACAAATAATGAAAAGACAAAGAAACACCAAATTAAAGCCATTGATGTTTTAAACCGAATTAGCAAAGTTATCCCTTAAAATTAATAAATTAAAACAAAACTTAAAGAAGTTTTTTAGCTATTACGCAAGATAAAATAAATTTATTGCCCAGTGCTCTTAAACACCCGATACACAAATAATGTGATTAACTACATGGTTGTAATGCTAACCATATACAAAGCAAAGCTTATCAATCTATAAATTATTAATTCTACACAACTTAGCCTAAGCTTGTTGGAATAACTTTACACCTTGCTCATTAAGAGTCACTTTTAAGCGACCCGCTTTAACCAATATTTGCAAACTAGCTAATGCTTCACCAAATGCAAATAAGTCATTACCTGAGTCAACTTCACAGTTAAATAACACTTGATAAGTTTCATTAACTTGTTTGGGTTCTTTACAATGCAGATAAAGCTGTTCAAGCTTTTCTTTATGCCCATAAACTATTTTATTTAATCGGCTAACACCACCATAAAAAGCTAAACCATGTGCTGGCAAAATCAAGGTTTCATCTGTAATCACTGTTGATATGTGCTGTGCTGAATCAAAATATAATTGCATAGGGTTAGCATCAGGCGCATCAGGCCAAATACTGATATTTGGCGTGATACTCGGTAATATTTGATCACCAGCAATAAGAATATCTAATTCCTGACAATAAAAACATGCATGCTCCGACGCATGGCCATAGCCCATCACTATTCGCCATTGATGATTACCTAAAGTAACTATTTGCTCATCTTGTAATACCTGACAAGGTGAGTCTACAGGGTAAATAATACTGCGAAAGGTATCAATATTCCTAAAATAAGCCTTTACTTGTTTTTGTCCTTCACCGTATCCAGTATAAAACTCATTGAGCTGATCTCTTGGTACACTTGGCTCACAAGAAAATAACATTTGATAATATTTGTAATCAGGCATTGAAATACTAAAACTAGGCTTGTGCTCTAGCTCTTCAAGTAGCCAACCCACTAAGCCAATATGATCAGGGTGACCATGAGTACAAATAATGCGAGTGATTGGTTTACCTTTTAACTGGTTATTTATTACCGCAAGCCACTGCTCTTTGGCTTTTGATGTATTCGGGCCAGTATCAATTACCACCCAACCATCAGCTTCTTCTATTAGCCAAATATTTATATGATCAAGTGCAAATGGCATACTAATGCGCAGCCAATATAAGTTATTACCTACATGCAACAGGTGTTGAGGTTCGGGGGCTTTTTCTTTGAAATTCTTTAACATTTTATACTTTCCAAAAATAGACGAGCGAAAAAAAGGCGATAGTAAGGTAACAATGTCACCTTACTTTCGCCTTAACTTGCGAGCAATTATTCGAGTTTAATTTAGAAGTTAAAACCTACTTCGAAGTTAATACGACGTTTACTTTGATGAACACCATTAGAATATGCACCAGCCACTAGTGGGATCTTAGTTAAATAAACTTCATAATCTTCATCAAATAAATTGTTAACCGTAAATGCCGCATGCCAATTGCTATCATCTGGAGTTAATGTCACACGATAGTCAACTAATGCGTAGCCGTCTTGCATCAAGTTTTGTTCATTACTTGAGTCAACCGTATGCTTTGATTTGTAGCTAACACTTAACATGTTAACTAATTCATAGCTGTCAAATACTTCTGTTACATGTTCAGCTGCAACGAAGGCTTTAAACTCAGGCACCCAAGCTAGGTTATCACCTGACCAATCACATTTACCATTAGCGCCCTGCTCACCTCTATAAACTTCAGTTAAGCTACACGCTGCACCTTGGAATTCATCGTAGTAAAAATCTAAGTATTCCGCATTTGCAGTAATTTTTAGATCATCTGTTGCTTGCCAGATAAACTCTACGTCAACACCTTTTTGAATTGATTTACCTGCATTACCTACGTTAAATCCAATAGAACCATTAAAAATCGACGTTTGTAGGTTGTCGTAAACACCATAAAAGGCTGCAACATTCAAGCGAACTGTTTCCCAGTCTGACTTAAAGCCTACTTCCCACGCTGATACACTTTCATCTTCAAATTCAGTATCTTCTGGCGTACCCGCTGAAGGTCCAGGTGATGTGCCAAGAGGGCTCGCTGTAACTGGGCCTTCATAAAGCGTATCAAAACCACCCGCTTTAGCACCATCGGCGTAATTTACATAACCCATAAAGCCGTCAGAGAAATGATAACTAGCACTTGCTTGTAACATTAAGTGATCTTCTTCGCGTACCATATCTTGAAATTCATGCGGAGCACCCACAGACTTTAATACTCCCCAGTAACTAAACAATTCAGGTGTTAAGCCCGCATATGGATGTCCTTCTGGGTATGGTGCACTAGTAGCAGTAGTACCGTCAATATTAAGTAATCTTAAGCCTTGAGTGGCTGTTTTCTCAATATCGGTATAACGCAAGCCAAGTGTTAAACTTAACTTATCTGTTGGCAAATAATCGATTTGAGCAAATAAAGCTGTTTGCTCAGTGTTTTGCATTAGGTAGTTAGAACGAGAAAATGAACCAAACTCTAATGGGCTACCAATTAATGTGCTTACATGAGGCATATAAAAGTCAACATCAAAACCTGTATTAAAATCTGCATCTTGATAATAAAGGCCTGCCATAATGTTTAATTGGTCGTTTATTTCAGTATCTAAACGCAATTCTTGAGAAAACTGACTGTAATCTTCAGGTGTATTTGTCGACATAAAGTTTGCCGGTGTCATATCAACATCTAACGTATGATAATAATCATAGTTACTGTCAGCTGTAATTGAGGTTAATGACATGCTGTCGTTAATTTGCCATACAACTTCAAGCATAGTTTCATCACTGTCGTTGTAGTTACCTGACGGGCCATTGTTAAAAATACTATCGTCATTACCCGTATTTAAATCACCTGTGCCAATACCAAAAGCGGCTAATGGTGAATTTTCTAATGGCGTAAAATCAGGGTTTACATGCGCATAAATAGCTAACGTTTCACCATGTTTTTCAAAATCTGCTTGTTCATGACGAAGGTAAATACTCCATTCATCACTCGGCTCCCATACCGCACTGACACGAAATGCAGAGTCTTCATAAGAATTTTCTACTTCACCTGTATAACGGTTATATGCAGCGCCACCACTTTGGTCACGCCATTTACCCGCAACGCGAACAGCAAATTCGTCTGTTACTGGTATATTTACACCGCCTAAAATTTGTGACTCTTCATATTCTGTTTCATATTTAACGGTAAAGTTACCATTTAGTTCATCACCAACTTCAGGACGCTTAGTAGCCATGCTTAACGCACCACCAACTGAGCTGTTACCGTAAAGTGACACTTGTGGGCCCTTTAATACCTCCACACGCTCCATATCGAAGAAACCTGAACGCTGTTGATTCATACGACCACGGTATACACCGTCTACATATGTTCCTACAGACTGTTCAAATGACTGGTTATCACCTGATGAAACACCACGAAGTGATAAACGTGAATGGTTAGCTAGTTGTGGCTGTTCAAGACCTGGAACAAACTTAGTAAGGTCGTTAACACTGTGTACGCCCATGCCTTCCATATGTTCGCCTGTTACCGCGTTAACACTTGAAGGTACTGTTTGAACTGACTCTACTCTTTTACGAGCTGTTACTTGGATGACTTCTAAGCCAGATTTCTCTTTGGCTTTTTCAGCCTGCTCACCAGCAGCTTCTTCTGCGTACAAGCTGCCTGAAAATAAGAATGAAACCCCGATAGCCGCCGCTAAGCGACTTTTTACAAAAACATTGTTGTTTCTCATAACTTTCCCCGATTGTTAATTTCACTTAAATTTATAATTATCCTTTATCAATAGTAGAGTCCTTTATGCGAAATTCAGGTCATATTCTGCTATTTAATTGTCTTAAATATAGCTAACGTTTTAAAATTTGATAGAAAAGTAACTAAGTTTTGTAGGCTCATATCCAAAACGACATTCAAGCTAGACCGTTATACATTTGGGGCTTTGATAAGTTTCTTTAGAATCGTTCAATGCTTTATCAAGTAGGTAAAAAGACGTCAAATTAAGCAAAAATAAATTTATAATAAACCAAGTTCTCGTGCTTTTGAGGTAGCTTGATTTCTTCTTTTAACCCCTAATTTTGAAAATAAATTGCTTAAATGCCACTTAACTGTACTTTCTGACAAGCTTAGTAACGCACTAATTTTGCTATTAGTATGGCCTTTATTAATGAGGTGCAATAACTCTTCTTCTCGCTTGGTAAGTGGTTCAATTAGCCTATTATTTACTTCTTCGTATTGCGCCGCGTTAGCTTCAATACCAAAAGCGGCTAATAAAGATGCTATATAAAGTGCTAGTTTAGAGTTATAGTCATCTAAGGTTTGGTATAACTCTTTTAATAGCTCGCTAATCACTTCGCCTTCATCAACAAACGTCCGAACAAACCCTTCATTTTGGCCTTGAGCTACTAATTTAGTTAGCAGCCTTAATGCTTGTCTATGTTCATTGCTCTGCTTTAACGCAACTACTTTTAAAACTTCTAATTTTAATATGCGATAATGGCGATTAGGTTGCGACTGCTCGATTGCATCAGCTATTTGCTTTAACGCTTTCTTGTATTGCTGGTTTGCTAACAAAAGTCGAATGCTGGTAATAGTATCAGCCTCATTGTCTGCAGCGATTGAGCACTGCGCTTTTTTAACCACTAAATTTTCGCTACTAATACGTTCAGCAATGTCGTTTGCTAATATGACCTCACCATTATTAAGGTGGATCCTCACCAGCTCCCACCGCGCAATAGCCGAAAGTCGAGGTAAATGATCGGAATAACCTATCTGTTCAAGTGTCTCAATTACTTTAATAGCATCATTAGTATTATTTTTTGCCAAATGAATTCGCGCCAAGCATAAATAACTTACTGCTAACCATTCTGGTAACGCAAACTGCCTAATTAACGAGAGGTTTCTTGTAAGAATAGTTTCGCAGTCATCTAACTTATTCGTTTCATATAGTAAACTTGTATACGCTGGAAGTACGCCATAAGCATTTGCTGACTCAATAAAGTCTTGCTGATAAAAATCTCTAAGCCCTTGCTCAGCTACTGCGAGTGCTCTTTTAAGTTTTCCTTGCAATAATAGAGCAAAAGCTTGAACGGCATGAGCATAAGTTACGGTAAAAAAAACATTATCTGATGATTTGTTTTTACCCATAAATTGCGTTAACGCCAACGCATTCATACCATCAATTCTTGCATCTTCAAATTTTGCTTGGCTTAAATGGATGTACGCTTGAATATTATAAAAACCAATTCTAACCAATGAATGGTTACTAGGTTGATTATCAGCCAACAATGCTTGTACTACGTTTAGCGTCTCATCATTATTGTCAGACATTATGCTAAACGATATTTTTAAAGACGTAAAAATACGCTGCTGCTCTTTAGTTAACTTATTAGCCTTTTGCCACTCACTAATTTGAGAAATATCCTTCTCAACCAATAATGTGCGTTTATAAAATAAATCAGCCCATGTTTTTGCTAAATACAAATTAATATGTTGATTTAATAACTCAGAAGAAATGCTATTTGTCCAATCAGCTAATGTATTAAACTGCGCTTTTCTTAACATAGGTAGAGCAAAGTCATCCATCATTTGAGCGGCAAGTTCATTGGCATTACCAGCTATAGCATGCTCTATTGCTAATCTTGGCCTGTTATTTTCTTTAAACCACTTTGCCGCTTTAACGTGCAATGGCTCTACCTGTTCTGCATAATCTCGTTTTAATAGTTTAATTAAAAAGCTTGCAAACAATTGGTGATAACTTAACCAAGATTGTTGTTGATTGGTTGACTCAATCAATATCGACTCTTCAAGATCTTCATTTAGCATTGTCGCTGCTCTTCCAGCGGAAAAAGTGTCAGCTAATAAATGCTGGCAAAGTGGCAAATTAAACTCTGACAGAATTGATGTCTTTACTAAAAACTCTTGTTGTTCAGCAGATTTGTGGTTAAAAATGTTTTCAATTAAATAATCATCAAACAGCTCACTGGTAACTTTTCCGTCTACCGTCAGTTGACTAAGTTGCTCTGGTTGTTTGATCAAAAAAGTAGACAGCTTTAATGCTGCAGGCCAGCCATCGGTTAATTCATATAATTTGCATATTTGTTCTTCATTTAGTTGAATATCACCAAAACGAGAAAAATATACTTTAGTTTGCTCAAAGCTAAATTTTAGCTCCGATGTTGAAACCTCTATTAAGTTATCTGCTATTTTCAATTTTGACAAAGCAAGCTTTGGCGCAGTGCGAGAAGCAATAATAATTTGCTGATGACTTTTTAAATGATTAAGGGCGTCACTTAAAATACTTAACGTTGACGGTTCTGTTATTACGTCAAAATTATCAAGAAAAAGATAAAAAGGCTGTTCATTATCAGCAATAGCCGACAACAATACATTTAAGTCGTCAGTATTATGTGGGTTTTCTTTTGTAGCTACTTTACTCGAGCCCGATACTGATGCATTACTAGCTTCACTAACCACTTGCAATAAACGTGATATATCATTGTCAGCTTTTTCTAAATTAATCCAAATTGTGCGGGCTTTTTTTGCTTGTAACCAAGCAAGGTATTGTAAAAGTAAGGTTGTTTTACCATAACCAGCAAGCCCTTGCACTATCGCTACATTACGTAACGGTTTTGCAGTTAAATGCTGAACTAATTCTGTCTGCTCTATTAAATGTTTGGTAATTACTTTAGGAGTAAATTTAGCTGCAGAAATTTGCACAAAGCGCCCTATTATTCATAATTAGTAATGTAGATGCGTCAAAGTAATACGCATATGCTAGCCCTACATTATTGATATTATTATACATTGTAGTTCTTTTTTTAATGAACAGAAACATAGTATAAAGTAATTTTCTAACGAGTATTTTATGTTTACTAGATATAGCCCGCACAGACCATTTTTTTGCTTGTTAAGACCAGCATGCCCTAATCAAAACATCTATAGTTAAAAACTAGGATAGTTTTAATCGGCTATTAATACGCTTTTTAGCTTGATAGAAATATTATAAATGTAGTTTAAATAAAATTCATAAAAACAAGCATATTCAAACTATTGAATAAACTTTTGCTCTATTAACGGACAATTATTTTGAAAATTATTACATCATTAAAAATACTTGCTAGCAGTGCTTTGTTACTCTGTTTAACGACTCCTGTACATGCAACAGAAGATCCTTCACGCCCTAATGTATTAGCGATATGGGGAGATGATATAGGCATGGATAACTTAAGCGCCTATACCATGGGACAAGCAGGTCACTGGACACCAAATATTGACCGTATTGCTAAAGAAGGCGCAATATTTACTGATTACTACGCAGAAAACTCTTGTACTGCTGGTCGCTCTGCATTTATTCATGGCCAACATCCAATGCGTACAGGCTTAACCAAAGTTGGCTTACCTGGTGCTAAAGAAGGCGCTCGTGAAGATGATGTTACATTAGCAGGTTTATTAAAGCCTCTAGGTTACATGACCGCCCAGTTTGGTAAAAATCATTTTGGCGATCAAGACAGTCATTTACCTACAAACCATGGTTTTGACGAATTTTATGGCAACCTGTATCACTTAAATGCCGAAGAAGAGCCTGAACATGAAGACTATAACCGATTCATGACTGCGGAAATGAAGAAGCGTTTTAGCCCTCGCGGCGTTATTCATTCATTTGCTGATGGACGTATTGAAGACTCAGGTCCATTAACCAAAAAGCGTATGGAAACAGCCGACGAAGAGTTTTTAGCAGCCACCATAAAGTTTATGGAAAAAGCGCACAAAGCTAAAAAGCCATTTTTTGCATGGTTTAATGCAACTCGAATGCATATTTGGACACATTTAAAAGATGATGTTAAAGGTATCTCTAAACGTGGCGGCCTATATGGCGACGGCTTGGTAGAGCATGATCGTCACGTAGGACAATTACTCGATAAGCTCGATGAGCTAGGCATCAGTGGCAATACAATCGTTATTTACACAACGGATAATGGCGCAGAAAAGTTTTCTTGGCCTGATGGGGGCACAGTGCGCTTCCGTGGCGAAAAAAATACCACTTGGGAAGGTGGCTTTAGAGCACCTGCCATGGTTCGTTGGCCAAATAAAATAAAATCAGGTCAGATAGTTAACGAACTAACCGCTCATAATGACTGGTTACCAACGGTTATGGCTGCGGTAGGTAATACAAATATTAAAGAACAGTTAAAGAAAGGGGCAATATTTAACGGTCGTCAATATAAAATTCATTTAGACGGTTACAACATATTGCCACAACTAATTGAAGGTAAAAATACTACTGCTGACGATAATACAAACTGGCCTCGTAAAAACTTTATTTATGCAACCGATGGCGGCAAAGTTGCTGCAATTAGAATGGGCGACTGGAAATTATTATTCTTAGAGCAAAAATGTAAGGGTTGGGAAGTATGGGCTTGTCCTTTAGTGGCACGCCGTCTACCTTTAATTTTAAATTTACGCCAAGATCCATATGAAGAAGCACCAATAAATGCGGGAGGCTATGATAGATGGTCGGTAGATCACTTATTTACTGTTGCTCCTGCGGCAACAGAAGTAATAAAATTCTTACAAACATTTAAAGAATTCCCGCCATCACAAGCACCAGCCGACTTTACCTTTTCAACGGTTGTTGAAAAAATGAAAATTTGGGAAAACGTGACATATAAATAAAAATCACAAAAAAAAAAGCAAGAGTTAATACAGCTCTTGCTTTTTCGTTCTACACTAAAATAAAAGCTTAGTTATGTAATTCATTAAAAACCATGTATTTATACACACTTTTGGCATTACAAATAAACTAATAACACCATTACCAATAAAGAATAAATATGGCCGAAAACATATTAGCTCAAATTAAAGCGCTTCAGTCAGAAGTAAACCAGTCAATTTTAGGGCAAGAAAAGCTCGTTAATGCCTTAATAATTGCATTGCTGACCAACGGCAACGTACTGCTTGAAGGATTACCTGGTACCGCTAAAACCCGCTCTATTCGCACCTTGGCTAAAGTGCTTGAAGCTAAGTTGGGGCGTATTCAATTTACGCCCGACTTGTTACCATCAGACGTTACAGGCACAGAAATGTTCCAAGATATCGATGGTAAAACTGATCTCTCCTTTAAAGAAGGGCCTATATTCAATCAATTAGTTCTAGCCGACGAAATCAATAGAGCTCCTGCAAAAGTACAAGCGGCATTGCTTGAAGCAATGGAAGAAAGACAAGTTACTGTGATGGGGAAAAGCTATCAATTACCTGATCTATTTATGGTATTGGCCACACAGAATCCAATAGAGCAAGAAGGTACCTACCCTCTTCCTGAAGCACAAATCGATCGTTTCGCGCTAAAAATTCAAATCGACTACCCTGATGATGAACAAGAATTATCAATAATTCGTTTAGTGCGCTCAGAAGAAGGTAACAAACAACAAGCGCCTATCAAAATACAACAAAGTGTTGTTTTTGATGCTCGTCAACAAGTATTAAACATACACATGAGTGAAGCGGTAGAAAAGTACATTGTCGCAATAGTGATGGCGACTCGTAAACCAGAACGCTACCCAAATAGCAATTTAAAAAACTGGATAGCAGTTGGCGCTAGTCCTCGCGCTAGTATCATTTTAGACAGGTGTTCACGAGCACAAGCATTCTTAAATGAAAAAGACTATGTAGATCCCGATGATGTTAGACAAGTAGTTTGTGACGTCCTCAGACATCGAATAAACCTAAGTTATGAAGCGCAAGCTGACGGAATAACTTCTGACGATGTTATTAACGAAATAATTAAGCAAGTCGCTGTCGTATAAACCAAGCCAATGAAAACAGTTAAAGCAATTGATGAACGCATACAAATAACGCTAAAACAACTTATGCGTTTAAAACACGACGCTCATGGCTTTAGCTTTTTATCTAATCAACCATTAAAAAGTAAATTAATGGGTCGTAAACGCTCTACCATTAGGGGAAGAGGTTTGGACTTCTCCGAGTTAAGAGATTATCGCCCAGGAGACGATATAAGAAATGTTGACTGGCGTGTCACTAATCGTATGGGCAAGCCCTATGTGCGCCTTTATTGTGAAGAAAAAGACCGACCTGTCATGATCATTGTCGATCAACGTTCAAATATGCACTTTGGCAGCCAATGGAAAATGAAGTCAGTTTTAGCAGCTGAACTTAGTGCGTTAATTGCATGGAAGGCATTAGATGAAGGTGATAGTGTTGGCTTTATTATATTGTCAGATCAACGTTACATTGAATGTGAACCAACTAGAAGTCATACAAAGTTTCAACAGTATTTAGCATTAATAGTTAAGTTTAATCAAATAATAAACAGTAACAGTGCCCAAACCAACAAGCCCATTTCAATGGCTGGCTTACTCAAAAAAGCTGAAAAGTTTATTACTCACGATTACTTGCTAATAGTTATTTCAGATTTTATTGACCCGCAGGCATCAATAATACCGAGCCTTGCAAAACTAACTCAGCACAACGACATTATCGCCTGTTACGTTTATGACCAACTAGAGCATGATATTCGCCCGCTAGAAAACCTAGTGTTAGGAGATGGCGAATACCAATTACAACTGTCAGCTAATAAAAAAGGTCTAACAGAAAAGTTTAATCACTATACCGAACAGAAGTTGTCTAACATGCAAACAACGTTTGCTAAACACAATATTCCATTATTGTCTTTTTCAACAGAATTTAACGTTGCTGGACAAGTTCGTAAACACCTAGGGGCAGCTTAATGTTAGATGCCTCATCAACAATCAATCAAAGTTTTGGCAATTTAGCATTGACCAACTTTAATGAGGCTCCAATGCCAGAAACCTTACCAATTTTACCTTTTGCCCCAGGGTGGAGCTACCTTGCAATAATATTTATTACTTGGTTAATAATCTTTATTATTCAAAAATTAATTTATCAAATTAATAACCACTATCGAAAAAGTGCACTATTGGCTTTAGCTGAACTAGCAAACTCTTCGTTAACCGAACAAGCGCGACTATATCAACTAGCAGAGCTAATAAAAGGAACTGCTCTTTATATTTTCCCTCGTGAAATTATTGCGCGACAAACAGGAAAAGATTGGTTTAATTTTTTAAATACTCATAATAAAAAACAAGTATTTGATAGTAATGCCCACCAACTATTAGGTGATAACCTATACCAAGTACCAAAAGAAGCGTGCACAGAGAAACAGTGGCACTCATTAATAGAACAAACCAAACTTTGGATCCAGCAGCATCCTTACGAAGGAGTGAATCCCGTCATAAAACCTTTTAGCTTATTAAACTTAGTTAAGAGCAAGTAACCTAATGCTTGAATTTGTATTCCCTTGGCTATTTCTTCTTCTACCGTTACCTCTGTTGCTACGCTTTCTTCCAGAATACCTACAACAAAATCAAATGGTTAAAGTACCATTTTTCAATAAGCTCATCGAAATATCAGGTGATAAAGCCAAGCTAGGGGCAAAAACACAACAGCCAAGCCGGTTACAAAAGTCTGTTTTGATCATTTCTTGGTTGCTTTTTGTATTAGCTGCTGCAAAACCTCAATGGTTGCAAGATCCAATAGTACAAACAAAATCAGCAAGAGATCTAATGGTTGCTGTTGATGCTTCAGGGTCAATGGCAACAACTGACTTTAAAGTGGCAAGTGATAATACAGTTGACCGACTAACCATGGTTAAGTCAGTGCTAAAATCTCTTGCTATGGAGCGTAAAAACGATCGTTTAGGTTTAATTGTATTTGGCTCTGCAGCCTACCTTCAAATGCCTTTTAGTGAAGACCATGCAACTTGGTTAACTTTACTCAATGAAACTGAAATTGCAATGGCGGGCCAAAGTACGGTAATTGGTGACGCCATAGGTATTGCAATTAAGCACTTTGAAGAAAGTGAAACAAAAAACCGAGTACTTATTTTACTGACCGATGGTAATGATGCAGGCAGCAAAGTACCACCAATAGACGCTGCAAAAATAGCTGCTAGCTACGGCGTTAAAATATATACAATTGCGCTTGGCGACCCAGCAACGATTGGCGAGCGAAAACTCGATAGTAAAACCTTAAAGCGCATCGCTGAGCTAACTGGTGGAAATTTTTATCATGCGATGGACACCAGCCAACTTAGTCAAGCTTACCTAAATATTGCCCAACTTGAACCGCAAACATATGACTCTATATCATTTCGCCCTAAACAAAGTATGCATCATATCCCTTTGATTACCTTAGTTATTATGAATTTATGTATGGTAGTGTATATACGTTCAAGAATAAAAGTTAAGGTGCCCTATGATCAGTGACCTGGCTTACTCGCAACTACTACAAAACTTTCACTTTTTAAGGCCATGGTGGGCATTGTTGATCCCGATACTCTGGTTATTGTTATCGAACAAAAACTCGAAGAAAAATGAAGACCAGCAAGCTAAAAAGGTTTTTGCTCAGCACATTTATCAAGAACTAACAGCAGAAGCTGGAAGTATCAGAAAAATATCTCCCTCAATTGTTGCATGGGTTGTAATGCTGCTAATTACCGTGATTTTAATGGGCCCAAGTTGGCAACGCCAGCCTTCTCCTTTTCTACAAGACAGCTCTGCTCTATTCATATTGCTTGATACCAGTAACTCCATGAATAGTGTTGACATTCAGCCTTCTAGACTTGAGCGAGCTAAACAAAAAGTATCAGATCTTCTCGCTGAACGCCCTGAAGGTTATACCAGCTTAATTGTCTATTCAGGCAGTGCTCACTCAATATTACCGTTAACAAACGATCACAATATATTAAGAAACTACTTGTCAGCTGTTACAACCAAAATAATGCCTCAGCAAGGAAAGTCTGTAGCTAATGCGTTAACTTTAATAAAACAAGCAACCATCAGCGACGATACACCCGTTACCGTTTTACTTATAACCGATGACATCACCGAACAAAGCCAACAGGCATTAACACGCTTTTCTGAACAACACCGCTATCAAATGTTAATTTACGGCATCGGCTCTACGAATGAAGAGCTTAGCGCAAAAGGTTTAACGCTTCCTTCATTAAACAATCAAAAGCTTAGTCGCATTTCAGATGAAATAGACGGTTTTTATCTGTCGGCAACAATTAATAAACAAGACATTCACCAACTAGTCAGTAGAATCAAAAGCTTTTATAACCCAATAAATGACAAACATATCCCTTGGGTTGATAGCGGTTATTGGCTTGTTTTTCCCGCAATGTTACTTTATTTACTGTGGTTTAGACGAGGCTGGACGATTCGCTGGTCAAGTTTTATTGTTGTACTTTGCTTATCACTACCAAGTACTCAAGGCCAAGCTGCTGAAAACAGCTTTGCTAATTTTTGGTTAACTCCTAACCAACAAGGACAACTATATTTTTATTTGAAAGATTATAAAACCGCTGCTGAGCGATTCGAAAATACGATGTGGAAGGCCACCTCTTATTACCTAAACGAAGACTTTGACCTCGCAATAGAATACTTTTCAAGAATAGATAGCAATGATGCCAAATTACGTTTAGCAAACGCCTACGCTCATGCAGAAAAATACTATGCTGCTGAGTCTATTTATCAATCGTTACTTGCCGTTTTCCCTAATAACCAAGCAATCATTGAAAACTTAGCGGCTGTGCAAAAAATAATTAAAGCTCGAGAGTCGTTATCTGAACATCAAAAACAAGAGCAAAATGAACGTTCAGATGATGAAACAAGTGATCAATTTAAACAGGCAAAAGGTAAACAAATAAAAACGAATCAACGTAAGCAAGAAGTTCAGCAATACAGTGCAGAACAAATACTAAAGAATGAGCAACTTGCCAAAATGTGGATGGAAAATCTACAAAAAAATCCGAGTAAATTTTTAGCAAACAAACTGCAAATACAAGTGAATAAGCAAAAACTATTAGGGAGTAGCAATGAGTAAAGCTAAATTACTTGCTCTTTTTTTGCTACTGCTACCTTATTCATTAGCACATGCAGCAACAACTATTGACGATTTAATCAGACAAAATGAGCTACAAGTATCTATTGAAGTTGTAAACGATAGACCTGTGATAGTTGGTCAAGAAGTAACGATAAAACTGCGAATTGCAACATCCACTTGGTTTAAAGGGTCGGTAACATTCACTTTGCCAGAAATTGATAACGCCATTGTTATCCAGCGCAGTAATTTTGGCCTAAATAGTAGCGAACACCTCAATGGTAAACGGTGGACGGTGCATGAAAAAGAGTTTTCGATATTTCCGCAACAAGCAACTAACTATATGGTTCCTGAATTTGAAGTTAGCATGAAAATTCATGTTATTGGTCAAGGTGATATTGAAGGAATCATACTAACTAACCCTATAGTCTTCAGCGCCTTAGTACCAAAGCAATTGCAAAATAGTCTTGATGAAAACAGCCAATGGTGGGCAGCTAATCACTTGGCTATTAAACAAGCTTGGGATAAAGATTTAACACAGTTATTGCCTGGTGATGCTGTCACTCGCACTATCACCATTGAAGCAGACGGCTTACTTGCCATGATGCTACCTGAAATAAACCACAATACCATTCATGGTTTACCTCATTACTTATCGACACCAGAGCTTATCGACAACAACAACCGAGGCAACAAGCTTGCAACGCGCATTCAAAAGTTCACTTATATCGTTGAGCAGCAAGGAAAAGTGGTTATTCCAAAAATCAAACTTGCTTGGTGGGACAATAACGCTCAAACCCTTAAACATGCACAACTTGATTCACAACCAATAGCCATCGGCTCACTTACTGTTGGGCAACAGTTTCAGTTGTATATAACTAAAAACCTAACCATATTTTTTTACCTATTATGTGCTCTATGCTTACTTATTGGTTATTTAGTTTTTATTAGAAAAAGAACTAATAATTCAAATCAAGATAAACACCGAACAAAAAAGATCAAAGCTCAGCTAAAACAAGCGATAAAAAGCAATGACCACAAAAGCTTTATAAAATGGGCTTATATTTACTTAGACACTGTTACTAAGTCTAACAACATAAATCTATTAACTAAGGAACTCAGCAGAGAAGAAAATTCGGCAACTAGTTCATTATTTGAAAGCGTTTTTTCGCCAGTATCTTCAGATAAACAAACTGATCGGCTCTCAAAAAGCTATCTCAAGGCGTTAAATAAAAATAGTAAAGTAATAACAAAACCTAAAACACCAAACATTAACCCTAAGGGTTGATCTATCTACTGAAGTAATAAAGATCATGAACATAACAACGCAATACATCGATTTAAATAGCGGCAAAGTTTTCGTAAAAATATGGACACCAGAATCTATAGAAAATAAAGCGCCTATTGTGCTATTACACGATTCACTTGGTTCAGTAAATCAATGGAAAGACTTCCCTCTTCAACTAGCAACTAAATTATCTAGACAGGTTATTGCCTACGACAGACTTGGTTTTGGGAGTTCAGACGCTAGAGAGCAATTACCATCTCTTAACTTTATAGAAGAAGAAGGCTTAGTTTACTTTCCTCAAATCAAGGCTAAATTAGGTTTAACAGAATATTTAGTACTTGGTCATAGTGTTGGTGGTGCAATGGCTATTAACATTGCCGCACAAGATAAGGAATGTTTATCAATTATAACCATTGCCGCACAAGCATTTGTTGAAGATCTTACAATTAGCGGTATTGAGCAGGCAAAATCTGTCTTTCAACAACCTCAGCATTTCGAGAAACTAGTTAAGTGGCATGGTGATAAAACGCGATGGGTAATAGATGCATGGACAGAAGTTTGGCTAAACCCTGAGTTTCGCACTTGGCAACTAACAGTAGCAAGCAAAATTACTTGTCCAGTACTAGCATTACATGGTGAAAAAGATGAATATGGCTCTGTCGCTTTTCCAAGCTATATAGTTGAACAATCCACAGGTCAAGCTCAACTGAATATTATTCAAAGCTGTGGTCATATGCCCCATAAGACCCACACGAAACAAGTACTATTAGCAATAGATGATTTTATTAATGATCTTTCTTAACTCAAGAAGACGAAGACATTAAAACGAACTCAATATAAAAGCCCTATAGCTCATTAAAGTAACTATAGGGCTTTCTCAATCAGCTGGTTCAAGCAAACTCACGGTTTTAAGCGTTATCTTCTAAAATCATATCTGCTGCTTTTTCACCGATCATAATAGTAGGTGCGTTGGTATTACCTGAGGTTACCGTCGGCATAACAGACGCATCAACAACACGAATACCTTCTAAACCGTGTACACGTAATCGCTCATCAACAACAGCCATATCATCATTACCCATTTTGCATGAGCCAACAGGGTGATAGGCGTGAGAAGCTTCTCTTCTTAGGTATTCTTCAATTTCTTGATCTGTATTGAGCGGTACATCAGGCTTTAATAAACAATCACGATGCTCGTTAAAGCCGTCACTATTAAGTATATCAAGCAAACGCTTCACCCCTTCTCTTAAGTCTTTCATATCATCAGGATGTGATAACAAATTTAACTTAATGTTAGGAGGAGTCATCGGGTTACTGTCTTTTAATGTTAACTCGCCACGACTTTTAGGATTTGATGTATTAATAATTACACTATACCCCCATTTGGTCATGATTTTATAATCACGACAATGATCACGGTAAGCTAACGGCACAACGTGTAATTGCGCATCTGGACGTTCTTTTTCTGGTGAAGTTTTAATAAAGCCACCTGCCGCAGTTGGTGGACTAGCTAACCACCCTTTACCTGCTAACGCATATTTAAACAGAGCGATGGTTGATTTAATTGTTCCCACGAGATTAAGTGCTATACCTGACTTCTTCTTACTTTTCACCACTAAAATAACATCTGGGTGATCATGTAAGTTTTTACCAACACCTGGCAAGTCGTGTATTACTTTAATGCCCTTTTCTTCAAGCTCTGCTTTAGGGCCAACACCCGAAAGTAATAATAGTTGCGGCGAGTTAAATGCACCACCACATACTAAAACTTCTTTTGCCGCTTTAATCGTGTGTAGTTTACCGCCTTGCATATATTCAACGCCAACCGCGCGTTTACCTTCAAATAAAATGCGGTGAACCTGAGCGCCTGTTTCAACCGTTAAATTGCTACGTGCCATTGCTGGATCAATATAGCAGGCTTTAACACTAGCGCGTTTACCATCTTTTACGGTGAATTGATAATATCCGATGCCTTCTTGCTTCTCGCCATTGAAGTCATCGTTCATTGTATAGCCATTTTCAAGACAAGATTTAATAAAACCATTGTATACATCAAAGCTTTCATCACCATTACTTACTTGTAATGGACCGCCTTCGCCATGGTACTTACTTTCGCCACGCTCGTTGTTTTCCGCTTTTTTAAAGTAAGGTAAAACATTATCGTAGCTCCAGCCTTTGTTGCCTAAGCTTTCCCAAAGGTCGTAGTCTTCTTTGCGACCACGAATATACACCATGCCATTAATACCACTTGAACCACCAAGCATTTTACCGCGTGGTTGGTATTGCGTACGGTTATTCATCGACTTATCAGCCAAGGTATTAAAACGCCAGTTAAGGGTATTCATTTTTAAATCTTGAATAAGCGCTGCAAAAGCTCCTGGTGTAGATACCAATTTGTTATCACCCTTACCGCCTGCTTCAAGTAAGCATACTTTATTGCTTGGATCAGCCGATAAACGATTCGCTAAAACACCACCAGCTGAACCACCACCAATAACAATATAATCAAACATCTTTATTTCCTGTTGTAATAATTGTGATGAATTACTGACGAAGTAACCATTTTAATATTGGGCGTAAAAAGCCTTTGTCATAAGGTGGCGCAGTAAATTTACCAGGGTAGAACTTACCTCGCTTTAATATAGATTTAGCCTTACTCATTGCTTTAAACCCTTCATGACCGTGGTAATGACCAATACCAGAATCACCAACACCACCAAATGGTACATCGTCACAAAGTGCATGTGAGACAACTTCATTAATACTCACACCACCCGAATGTGTATGATTTAAAATGTAGTCTTGTGTAGTTTTATCAAAGCTCATGATATAAAGACCAAGCGGACGACCACCTTGATTAATATAACTAACAGCTTCTTCTACTGATTTATAGCCTTTAATTGGTAAAATTGGACCAAAAATTTCTTCCTGCATCACAATCATATCTTCAGTAGCATTCAACACTAAATGCGTCGGCATCATACGAGTTTTTGGATCTGGTTCCTGACCGTTAGCAGATATTACTGTTGCTCCTTTGGCTTTGGCATCAGATAGTATTTCTTGTAAACGTTGAAAATGACGTTCAGAGTGAACACTTGAATGATCTGTTGTAGAGCTAAACGCAGGAAACATCTCTTTGAAACGCTTACAGTATGCATCTACTACAGCTTGCTCTTTACCTTCAGGACATAATATATAATCTGGTGATAAACAAATTTGACCTGAATTAGCACATTTACCATAGATAAATCGACTTACAGCATCGTCAATGTCCATATCTGGACAAACAATCACTGGACACTTACCACCTAACTCTAAAGTTACCGGTACTAAGTTTGCAGAAGCTGCGCGCATAACATGGCGACCTACTGCTGTTGAGCCAGTAAACATTAAATGGTTAAACGGTAATGCAGAAAAGCGAGCAGATGCCTCTGCTTCTCCATCAAAAATTGACACTAGTGAATCATCAAACGCTTCGGCAATAATTTTCTTAGCGACTTTGTTAGTTTCAGGGTTGAACTCAGACATTTTTATCATGGCAGAGTTGCCGGCAGCAAGCGCGGTAACCAAGGGACCAAAAGTAACAATTATAGGGCCATTCCACGCACCAATAATGCCAACTACACCAACTGGTTGATACATTAATTCAACCTTTGCAGGTCGCACTAATAAGTCCGTATGGCGAGTTTCAGTTTTCATCCACTTTTTAAGGCGCTTAACGCAGTAATCAATGTTATTAATGTTAGGTAAAACATCTAACAACAAAGTTTCTTCAGGGCTTCGGCGACCAAAGTCTTTATTTAGTGACTCAATCAACTCATCTTGGTGGGCTAATAAAGACTTCCTTAAACGCTTTAATCGTGCAATACGCTCATCTGCTGAAGGCATAGGATTTGCTAAATAAGCTTGCTGCTGTTTTTTCAGCTGCAATGCAAATTCACAAGCTTGATCTTCAACTACCACTTGCTCTTGGGCTGACATAATATCTCTCCCCTAAACCTTAGCCAACGGCTCTGTCTGAGTTTTCCCAATACTTTTTACGTACATCTTTCCTTAACACCTTACCAACGACAGTAAGTGGTAATTGGTCAACAATTACTATTGATTTTGGTGACTTATAACTACCTAATGACTCTTTAACAAAAGCAATTAGCTCTTGCTCTGACACCTGTTCACCTTCTCTTAGCATAACCTCGGCATGAACAGCCTCACCCCATTCTTCATGAGGAATGCCAACAACTGCTGACATAAAAATTGCGTTATGAGCATTAATTGCCGCTTCAACTTCAGTGGCATAAATATTGAAGCCACCAGAAATGATCATATCTTTTTTACGATCTACTAAGTAAATATAGCCATTTTCATCTTTATAGCCCATATCACCTGATTTCCAATAGCCGTCATAAAACTCTTCTGCTGTTTTTTCAGGGTTGTCTAAGTAGCCTAAACAAACACCACGAGAGCGTAGCCAAAACTCACCTATTTCTCCTCTTTTTACGGGCTCGCCATCATCGTCCATAATTTCAACTTCAACACCAGCAGTTACACGACCTGCTGAAGACAAGTGCTTATCGTCACCATTTTCACATAAATGATCAGATTTACTTAATGAAAGCGCGATAGCAAAATGCTCAGTTGAGCCATAAGCCTGAATAAAAATATTACCGAATTTTTTCTGTAACAGTTTTAGTTTTGCAGGGCTCATCGGCGCAGCGCCATAATACATATTTTGCATGGTTGAAAAGTCAACATCTTGCACTTCTGGGATCTCAAGCATACGATAAAGTATAGTTGGTACAAGAAAAGCGTGAGTTGATTTTTCTGTCTCAATGGTTTGACAATATTTCACCAAATCAGGTTCATTTAAAGTAATGTTACAACCACCACTAAAGAATGTAGGCACTAAGAACATACCACTACCATGACTAATTGGCGCAATATGTTGCATTCTAGTATTGGTATCAAAGCAAGCTTCATCTAACGCATACAAAGTATCGCGTAAACCTAGCCAATTATCAGCACAATACACCGCTGGCTTACCTTTACCTGTCGTACCACCTGTAAAACGAATGATAGATTGATGCTCTCTATCATCAATCTCCATATTTGGATTTTCATCAGATACCTGCGCTAACAGATCCCATAAATAAAACAGGTTGTCATTACCTTCAAACTCAGAAGGAATTGGATCCATACAAACCACTTTAATGCCATGCCCAATTAGCATTTCTAAGTGCGTTGCTAAGTGCATATTCTCTATAAATACAACTTTAGGTTTAGAATATTCTATTTGCCATTCATGCTCAGCAATAGCATCGCGTGAGTTAGTAAAAGCCCCAGTAAAATGTGATTTAAAAATAGTAGGGAAATGAAATAACGCCATGTTGTCGTTATCTAAAATATTAACAAAGCGATCATTTCTTTCCATGCCAAACGTCGTCGAAAGCATGTTCACTATTTTATTAGTTACTAAATGAAATTCTCGATAAGTAAAACGGCGGTCACGTTCTACGTTAACTATTGCTTCCAAGTCTCCCCATTTATCAACAATACTTTGGAATTGGCTGCTAAAATTAACTTTCATCTCTAACTCTCTTAATAATTATAATGTTCTAATTTCATGACTATAAGTAAACTGTCTTTGAGCTCAATTATCAGGTCAAAATTGGCAAACATGCAGTTAAGTATTTACTCTAAAGTAGGCATCTTTTAATACAAAAGAACAAATACAAGAAGATGTAGAATTTTAAAAGGAATAAAAAGAGGCTAAAAGCGAGGACATTCCAAGTCAATTAGCCTACAGAGGAGAAATGCACTTACCAGTGCGAGGTTAAGTATTCGTATTTACTTGTTCAGCGAATTTAAAATTTCTGCTGTATGTTGCCCAACGTTAGGAATTTCACCAATACAAGGCTGGCTAACACTAAACTTAGGCGCAGGTGTTGGCTGTAAATATTGACCTTCACCTGTATAACAGCCACGCGCCTTAATATGCTCATGCTCAGCTGCTTCTGGAATAGATAAAACAGGTGCATAACAAGCATCAGTTCCTTCTAAAATATCGTTGCATTGTGCTTGAGTTTTACTTGCAAAAAATGCCGCCATTTTTGCTCTTGCTTGAGGCCACAACTTTTTATTGTTCTGCTGAGCAAAGTCATCATCATCAGCAAAGCCACACAATGTAACTAATTCTTTATAAAAATTAGGCTCTAACGCTTGAACTGAAACATATTTCCCGTCAGCACATTGATAAGTATTGCACCAATGAGATCCTGCGCCGAAAAAGTCTTGCCCTTTTTCTTCACGTAGCAACCCCTGCGCCCTAATACTGGTTAACAACCCCATGCTATAAATGGTGCCGTCACAAATAGCTGCATCAATCACCTGCCCTTGGCCAGTGTTTTGTGCATATAAAAGCGCTGAAGTTATACCAATGACCAATGGTAAGGTGCCACCACCAATATCGCCCACTAAGGTTGGTGTTGGATATGGTGCATCGTCAGGTAAACCGCCATAATGCAAGGCTCCAGTAATTGATACATAGTTGATGTCATGGCCAGCATTTTTTGCTAAAGGTCCTGTTTGCCCCCAACCAGTCATACGACCATATACGAGTTTTGGGTTGCGCTGATGACAAACCTCCGGTCCAAGCCCCAACTTTTCAGTAATGCCTGGGCGAAACCCTTCAATTAACACGTCTGATTGCTCAACAAGCTTCAATACTGTTTCAACATCATCAGGATTTTTTAAGTCTAGTGCAATCGACTTTTTACCACGCTTAAAAAATGAAGCATCTTTATTGCTATCTAAATCAATACCAGCGTTAGGGTTAGCCGTTTTACGTTCAATTAAAATAACCTCAGCCCCAAAGTCAGCTAGTATCATACCAGCTGCCGGACATGGCCCTAAGCCAGCCAACTCAACAACTTTTATACCGTTTAGTGGTCCCATTTCATTTTCTCCACGTTATAATACCAATTAAATTAAATATTTGATCATTCAGCGAGAGTTAAAAGGCTTAGAGGCAAGGCATTGGTTGCAGGTAATGGTTATTCCCTTATCAAAATCAATAACGCAAGCATATAAGCCTTTTAAACTCGCCCTTCGGGAGCTTGTCAGGAGAGTAATAACTTTACAAATTGCTTTAGTGGAGAATGCTACACCTGCATCAATTTGCTTTGTTCTAACTCCCCTGACACAGCTCTGAACTGACTAAATATTTAATGCAATTGGTATAAAAGCACCTTAAAGGTGCTTTAATAACTTATTAAGAACTTACTTAGCTTGCATCACTGTAGCGCCATCTAATCGGACAATACGACCATTCATATAGCCATTTTCAAATAAGAAAGAACAAGTATGTGCAAACTCTTCCATTTCACCCATACGTTTAGGCGCTTCACACATTTCTACAAGTGAATTAACCACTTTTTCACCTAGCGACTTAACCATAGGCGTACCAAATAAACCTGGTGCAATTGAATTTACACGAATACCGTAACGGGCTAATTCTCGTGCAGCTGGAATATTCATACCATTAACTCCGGCTTTTGAACCTGAATATGCACTTTGACCAATTTGCCCTTCAAAAGCTGCCCCCGATGAAATGTTTATAATCACTCCTCGTTCACCTTTTTCGTCTGGCTCATTCTTTGCCATTTGTTCAGCACATTTAGCCATCACATTAAATACACCACATAAATTAACGTTAATTACCGTAGCGTATTTTTTTAGGCTTGAAGCAATACCTTCTTTATCTAAAATTTTACACGGTAGTGGAATACCAGCCGCATTAACGTCACCGTGAATTGCACCGAACTTATCCATTACAGCAGCAATCGCAGCATCTATACTTTCTTCACTTGTTACATCAGTTTGGCAAAAGATAGCCTTATCTTCCCCAAGCTCAGCCACGGTCGCATTGCCTGCGTCTTCATTTAGGTCAAACAAGGCAACTTTAGCGCCCTTTTCTGCTACTAAATATTCTGCTGTCGCTTTACCTAAGCCAGAAGCGCCACCTGTTATAACAACAACTTTATCTTGCAAATTCATGAACTTTCTCTCAAATTTTTATACACATGCTGGTTAACTTGCAGTAACCAACGATAGAATTATTTAAATGCTTGAATACCTGTTAACAAGCGAGCAATTAACAACTGCTGAATTTCTGTAGTCCCATCAGGAATTGGTCCAACAATCGCTTCACGAGCTAAACGTTCAACAATAAATTCTTTAGTAACACCATTACCACCGTGTATTTGCACAGCATCACGACAAGCAGTAACCGCTATTTCAGTACCGTACCATTTCGCCATTGAGCACTCTTTGTCACAACGAATACCATTATCAATCATGTCAGCAGCACGTAAAGTTAATAGTCGAGCCGCATCAATTTCAGTTGCCATTTTAGCAATTTTAAGTGCAATTAGCTGGTGACCCGCAATCTGTTTGCCATGCTGTGTACGCTCTTGACTATATTTAACAGATTCTTCCAGCGCACGACGAGCAATTGAATAACCCCAAGCCGCCATATGACAACGAGCACGTTCAAACGTTACCAATGTATTTTTTAATCCATCACCTTCTTTGCCAACCGTATTCGCTACAGGCACACGAACATCAGCAAGGAAAATTTGAGAAGTTGACTGGCTGTTTAACGCCATTTTTTCAATTCCCTTAACTTCTAAACCTGGTGTGTCGGCAGGAATAGCAATATGCGTTAATTCACCTTCGCCTGTTTTACAGGTACAAACGAATATATCCATATGTTCGCCATTTGAAATCCAAGTTTTTTCGCCATTAATAACCCACTCATCGCCATCTTTTACCGCACGAGTTTTAACAGCAGCTACATCTGAACCCACATCTGGTTCAGAAATACCAATAGAAATAAACTTCTCACCCGAAATTAAACCTGGTACATACTCATCAATGATATGTTGAGGAGCATTATTAATTAACAAATCAATACCTGCTACGTTAATTAACCCAGTAAGCGCGAGATCTAATGAACCTACCGCAACTTCTTCCCAAATTAAAAGATGCGTTTTCCAGTCCATTCCATAGCCACCACTTTCTTCTGGGTGTGGAGCACTGATATAGCCAAATTCAGATAATTTACTGCTCCACTTTACCAATTGTTCTTTGCTAAAGTGGCTTTCACCGTGAGCTCTAATTTCTGGTTCAATCTCGTTTTGTACGAATTTACGAACCGACTCAACGGCCATTTTTTGTTCTTCAGTCATTTGGAAGTTCATTATTTATTCCTCATTACATTAATCTTTTACAAGGTCGATACTAGCCACTTAATAAAATTAAGCTTTTGCTAAAATGTTAATTGACACAGCGCCTTCTTCAATACCTACTAACCCACCGCTGTTTTCATGTACCGCATGTTTAGCACCAACAACCTGACGAGCACCGGCTTCACCACGAAGTTGAACAACAAGCTCATGAATTTGACCAAGCCCTGTCGCACCTAGCGGATGACCTTTAGACTCTAAGCCACCTGATGGGTTAATTGGAATGCGGCCTCCAATTGTAAAGTCACCATTTTCTGCAGCTGGTCCAGCTTGACCAAAACCAACTAAACCAAGGTTTTCAGCATGTAAAATTTCACCCATTGCTGTTGCATCATGAACTTCAGCCACGTCCATATCTTGTGGACCAACACCCGCTATTTCATAGGCTTCTTTTGCCGCTAAATGCTCACAGTGCTGATCCCACTGATCAGCTGGTCGGCTAGTAGCGCTGCGAATAACAGCAGCAAGTACTCGAACAGCGCGCTTTTCGGCATTTAATTTTTTCAGCCCTTCTTCATTACAAACCACAACCGCTGCCGCACCGTCTGAAATAGGTGCACACATAGGTAAAGTTAAAGGGTAAGTAATTGGTGGAGCTGCCATTACTTCATCAATCGTATAAGGGTCTCTAAATTGCGACAATTCATTATGAACTGAGTGCTGGTGGTTCTTAGCGCTCACTGCCGCTATTTGTCTTTGAGTTGTACCAAATGTTTTCATATGGTTACGACAAAAAGCTGCATATACATCCATAAACACACTATAAGGGCGCTCTGAGGTTGTACCTGGTGGCACTTCAAAACCTTCAGCAGGCTTTAATAAAGTTTTAAGGTTTTGCTCTGGATTGCTCACATCCCATGCACCATCAAATACAGAGAACATCTTAGCTTTGTCGGCTACATTCATCTTCTCTGCGCCAACAACTAGTGCAATATCACATGCACCTGATTTAAGCATTTGGTTGGCTAGATAAAAACCTGAACTACCTGAAGCACAAGCATTCTCAACATTAAAGATAGGGATACCTTCAATACCATTTTTACTTAAGTAAACTTGTCCGGGTACCATACCCTGACCATGTAAATGGCCTTGAGTACAGCCAGTGAAAAATGCCGTTCCAATTTCGTCTTTATCACAACCAGCATCAGCAAGTGCTTTTTCAATTGCTTCGCCAGTCAAACTTTCTAATGTACGTTCGATGTGTCGACCAAACTTAGTCATGCCAACACCTGCGATATAAATATTACTCATGTTCTTGGTTCCTATTATTAGCTTAATTAAGCAACTCTTGCTATTTGCCGATAAATTGCGGTTTACGTTTTTCAGAAAACGCAGTTAAGCCTTCGGTAAAGTCGTATGAACGCATATGCTTTCTTAACAATACTTGCTCATGCTCTAATGCTGCATCTCTCGATTTATCTAAAGCTTGATTAGCCACTTCTTTCATACGACGAAGTGCAATTGGGCTTTTTGAGGCAATTTTGAGTGCAAGTTTTTGTGTTTTATCTTGTAGCTCATCATCACTTGTAACTACGTTAACAAAGCCATATGTTTTCATTTCTTGTGCAGATAAAGTTTTTGAGAGTAAAAAGTTTGCTTTTGCTTCTTTTTCTAATGAAATCACACGTTTATTAGCATGCTCTTTGATTGTTCGTAATCTTAACATTTCTTTTTTCATTTCTTCTGCAGCAAAATTTAACTGTTCAATTTTTTGAAGGTTCTGAATAGCATTTTTAGAGACTGCTTTATCTACTTCTATTTGTATAATTTCTTTTTGATTTTGATCATTTTTTATTTTTTCACTTCGTTGAGACATAATATATTTTTTGAGTTTTTGTTTCTCTAATTCTTCATCGGTAATTAAATATTGGCTTCCCATGTATTTTTGAGTTTCACCTTTTGAATTTAAAATAGGAAAAATAGTAGCTTTTACATGGTAATCTAAACCATTTTTTGTTTTATTTTTGATTTTTCCAATCCAAACCTTACCATTGTCAATGGTAGTCCATAGTTTTTCAAAGATTTTTGGTGAAACATCAGGATGTTTTATTATATTATGATTCTTTCCTATAAGTTCATCTTTAGTGTATCCAGAAACTTCACAGAACATATCATTCACATATAAAATATTTCCACTTAAGTCAGTTTCACTAACTAAGGTTTGATCATCTAGTATACTCTTAAATTGACTCAACTCTTGCTGTTGTTTTTCAAGGATTTGTACATGATGTATTTGCTCTAGTATGGAATTAAACAATTTTAAAGCAGTAATACATTGAATTGGCTTGAAAATATAATCAGCAACTTTAAGTTTGATAACTTGAGGCAAGATTGAAAGATTATCAAGTTCCATACAAGCTAAGATTGGTATATCCCAAGTTTTTTTTCTAACTTCTTTCATAAACTCAATACCATTTTTATTGGGCATTTCCATATCAGTTAGTATAATATTAATTTGATCAGTATTTTGTTGAAAGAGTTCAGTGGCTTCTAGTCCATCTTTAGCAGTAATTACTTTTTTAAATATTTTGGTGAATACATCCAAAGCTTCATTTCGTTCATCCTCATTATCTTCAATATATAATAAGGTTGACTCACTTAGTATTGTATCTTTAAACTCTTCGAGATTAAGTTCCAGATTCAATGTATCCATATTCTATGGCCAATTCATCAATTTTATTTTTTAAAAGATCTAGTCTCCAACCGTGACGGTTAGCAAAGTTTTCAATTTCTACTTCTCTTTGCTCACTTGTACAGAAAACAAAAATCCTTTTTAAAAAAGGCTTTGGAATTTGTATAGCTATTAGTTGAAAATAGTTTTCTTTACAGTTTCGTGAGCAAAAAGCTTTACTCATCGCTATTTTCTTTTTACAGAAAGGACAATTTGACATTATCTATTACCTTTTATTTTTATTTTATAAAGTTTTGCGTTGGTCACATCTTGCAAAAATTTTGGATCAACCTCATGTAGAGCAATTATTTCTACTTCATGATTGTCCATCATCCAACCTCTTCCAGAATCAAGTATTCTTCCAGATTCAAACATTTCTACGAGTTCTTCTTTTGCGACTGTCAGCTCTTCCATATTGTTTTAATCAATGTGTATTATTTCACATCATCAATTACATATCCTTTGTTTGAATAGTTTCTAATAATCTCATAATAGGTTTTTTGTCTAATTTTATTTACTATGTTTCTCATAGTAAAAATTGACATATTTTTACCTTTCCAAACAACAGTTTCAATTTCATCATATTCAGTTAATCTATCTTTATTAGCAATTAAAAGTTTGAGAAATCCTTTTTCAAGTTTTGTAAACTCTAAAAGTGCACCACCTGCTTTAAAAAATTGATCTCGATATTCATCAAAATAAATTCCATTTTGAAAATCAATCTTATCACCTCTTTTGGTTTGGTTTAAACACATAATAACAGCTAGTTTGATATCATTATTTCGTAAAGGTTTTGATAAAAAAGTATAGGCACTACAATTTATTGCAGTAATAATATTTTCATGCTGATATTCATCTGAAATAATAATTTTTGGTAATGCAGGAGAACTGATAGTTATTTCTTCAGAAATTTTCAGAAAACTTCCTTCAATGTTTGTATCTATTACAACCATATCAAAATTACCAGATTTAGAAAGGCTTAAAGCTTCATTCGAATCTGAAGTAAGAACAAAGTTTTTAAACTCATTAACGAATTCATCATTTAAAGTGTTTAATATCTCTTTATCACTACTAACAACCAGTAACCTTGCATTATCAAGTTTCCTAATGTTTTTAATATTTTTCATCATGATATTTTCTCTTTTCTTAATCGTTTACTTAGTATATTACCAAAAATTATTTAATTTGTCAAAGAAAAATTATTTTTTAATTAACAAAAATATAATTTATTTTAACTCACCCCAATTTTTACCAATACTAACACTTACTTTTAGTGGAATATCTAAGGTAAATATGTTTTCCATTATTTGTGTTAATGCTTGCGAATATAAATCAACTTTATCATTTCTAATTTCAAAAATTAACTCATCATGTATTTGTAGTAACATTTTAATTTCATCACTATTTGCATACTTTTTATGAATTTCATTCATTGAAAGTTTAATTAAATCAGCCGCACTTCCCTGAAACTTAGTATTAACAGCCTCTCTTAAAAATGATGCTCTCATCATAGCAGGTGCATTCTCGAAATCAAATAACCTTCTTCTTTTTAATAAAGTCTCTACATATCCCTTTTCTAACGAAGAGTCTTCAATAGATTTCATATAGTCTTTAACGCTAGAAAATGCCCTAAAATATGATTCAATATACTCTTTGGCCTCTTTGGTTGTTATACCTAAAGTTTCAGCAAGTTTTCTACTTCCCATTCCATATAATAAACCAAAATTTATGGATTTTGCAATATTTCTATTTTCTTTTGCTTTTTCTTCTCCAAATATCTTAACGGCAGTTTGTGTATGGATATCTAAATTATTATTAAAAGCTTCAACAAGGGCTTCATCTTTAGAAAAATGTGCCAAAAGTCTTAATTCAATTTGAGAGTAATCAATACCGATTAAAGTATATCCCTCACTTGCAACAAATGCATTTCTAATTAAACGCCCTGCTTCACTTCGCACTGGAATATTTTGTAAGTTTGGATCTTTTGAACTTAATCGACCCGTAGCAGTTCCTGTTTGTAGAAATGACGTAAAGATTCTACTTTTCTTATCTTTTAATCCAAGCTCTAAAAGGGGTTCAATATAGGTTGACTGTAATTTAAATGCTTCTCTATATTTCAATAAAGCGGGTATTATGTCATGCTTATCTAGCAGCTTATGAAGAACTGCTTCATTTGTGCTATATCCAGTTTTAGTCTTTTTTTGAGCAGGTAAATTTAATGTTTCAAACAATATAACACCCAGCTGCTTAGGAGAGTTAATATTAAAATCACCACCTGCAAGCTCATGAATCTTCGAACTTAATTCATGAATATGTTTGCTGTTTTTATGCTTTAACTCTTCTAAAAAATTGGTATCAATTTGAATACCTGTATTTTGCATAGAAATTAATACATGAATGAAATCATACTCAACATTTTTAGCTTCATCAATTAAAAACTCAGTTTCATTTTTTTTGAAATCCAATAATAACTCTTCATATATTTTAAGTGTTAAATATGCATCTTCAGCCGCGTATTCACAAGCTTTAGAAATATCAACACTTGAAAAGTCTTCACCTTTTTTAACAACATCCTTAAAAGGTATCATTTTATGTTTAAAATACTTGTTACTTAAAAAATCCAGACCAACTTTAGCACTTGGATTTAATAACCATGCCAATAACATTGTATCGGCGTATAAAGTTAATTCTAAATCAAGGTTATTTTTAACGATTTCATAATCATATTTATAATTTTGTACAATAAGTTTGTGTTTGTTTAAACTTAAAATTGCATTTTTTGAACACTCAAGGCTAACTTGATCTTCAACTCCCAAGTAAAAATGTGCAATTGGCACATAATATGCTTTGTTCTTTTCGTAAGAAAAAGAAAAACCAACAATTTTTGCTGTTTTAGTATTTACTCCTGTAGTTTCAGTATCAAAAGCCACCAGTGAGTCTTTGGGAATGGAATTAATAATATTAAGTAACTTTTCTTCAGTATCAAGTAAAACAGATTCAAAATTAATTGTTTTTTCTTCAATTATCTTCACGGGTATTTTACTTCCAGAGGGAACATTGGTTTTGTAATTTAATCCATTTTCGTGAACACGTTGAACAATTCTTTGCAAGTCATATTCATTTAGGATATCTTCAATTTTAAGTATTGGATTTTCTTCTGGAAGTGTAAAGGTCTCCAGTGAATCTATTACATGGATATCAGTTTTTAAGGTTACCAATTCTTTAGATATATAAGCAAGCTCTTTATTTTCATCCAAGAGTTTAATCCATCTTGGTTTTGGAATATCTTCCATGTTTTTATAGATATCATCAAGGTTGTCAAACTGCTCAATTAAAGCTTGTGCTGTTTTAGCACCAACACCTTTAACTCCAGGAACATTATCCGCACTATCACCTAAAAGTGATTGATAATCAGTAAACTGTCTTGGATATACACCATACTTATCAAAACAAATTGATTCATTAACAACTGATTTTTTAATAGGGTCAAATAAAAATACTTTATCATCTTCTATTAGTTGGTATAAATCTTTATCATGACTTACAACTCTAACTTTTAGACCCTTAGAAACTGCATCATGAGCAATGGATGCTATAATATCATCTGCTTCAAAGCCATCTCTAATTGCAGTTTTAAATCCCATCTTTTCTATCCATGAAATTGCAACAGGAAGTTGTGCGATTAAATCTTCAGGAACATCTGGTCTATGCGCTTTGTATTCAGGATAAATATCATTTCTAAAGGTTTTACCTTTTGAATCTAAAGCAAAAACAATATAATCTGTTTCAAAATCTTTACCAATATTTGAAACGAAATTCATAAATCCTGTTAATAATCCAGTGGGAAAACCTGTTTTTGACTTAAGTGGGGGGAGTGCATAAAAACTCCTAAATAAAAAACCAAATGTATCAATAACGGTTATTGTTTTTACCTCTGTATTATCTTGCATAAATCATGTCCTTTTATTTGAGAAGATATTATAGTCACATAAACTGTGAGCAGTTTTAAATTTAATTGGCTATTAATATAATTATATTATAATCATTTACTTACGTGTATTTAATTTATGGTGGTACATATGTCTGAAGATATTGAGAAGCTTAAAAATAGCAATAATGAATTAAGAGAAATTGTTAATAACTCCTGGGATGGAATTGGAATTATTGATAAAAACACTAAATTTATTTATGTTAATAATGCATTTAGCCCAATCTTGGGTTTTTCAAAAGAAGAATTTCTTCAAAAAACCTTTGTATCCTTAGTTATAGACACACAAAAAGACATTTTCAATAACTTCGTTGAAAAAAATATTACCAATAAATATCAAAGTGAAATTCAAGTTGTTTGTCAAAGGAAAGATTCTCAAAAAGTTTATCTACAAATAACAATATCTCTAATGTTAAATAAGAAGTTTTTTGTTATAAACGCACGTGACATTACCAAGCAAATTTCGGATGATGAGATACAAGATTCTTACGTTATCTCCTGTCACACGGATTATGAAGGTACAATTACAAAAGTAAGTAAAGCTTACAGTTCATTAAGTGGGTTTAGCAAAGATGACTTAATAGGAAAATCCTATAATTTAATGGCACATCAAGATATGCAACAAAATATTTATGATGACCTGTGGACTACAGTAAAAAATGGTCAACAATGGAGTGGGAAACTTAAAAAAACAAAAAAAGACAAGAGCTTTTTCTGGGTTAATGTCAAAATAAAACCCATGTATAATAAATATGGTGACATCACGGGGTTTACTTCCTTGATGTTTGATATTACTAATGAGTTATTATTAAAAGATGACAAAAAAGCTTTAGAAGTTCAAAGAAATGAAGCACAAGATCAAATCAAACAAAAAGACCAAATTTTAGTACAACAATCGAAGTTGGCCATTATGGCTGAAACTTTACAAATGGTTTCTCATGAATGGAGACAACCTTTAAATATTATATCAATTCAAGCACAAAAAGTTGAGTTGGATATATCTATGGGCTCTGGTTTAAATGAAGATGATTTAATCAAAACCTTAAATGGTATTAAACAAACAGCAGATGATTTATCAAATACCATTGAAGATTTTCAAAGTTTTGTGAGTTTAAAAAGTGAAAAAAAACAAGCAAACCCCTCAGATATCATCAAAAAAGCAGTTAAAATTTTTAAAAATGATCCTCAAAGTGAAGATATAGACTTTTTAAAAGATACTATGGATACACCTGATTTTGAAACCTATTCCAATGAATTGGCCACAATACTAGTGAATATTCTAATTAATTCAAAAGAGGCTATTCTTAAAAATAACACAAAACTGGGCGTCATTAAACTAAAAGAATATCATATTGACGATAGCATTTATTTTGAAGTAAGTGATAATGGAGGGGGAATTAGTGAGGATATCAAAGAAAAAATATTTGAACCCTACTTTAGTACT
>MAAC01019330.1_pt1 | contig 43606 bp, 35 predicted proteins | sample 1115981 | NCBI WGS metagenome assembly MAAC01 (sample SAMN04961126, study PRJNA320927) | seawater metagenome | isolation source: sample BD02T64 sea water enriched with oil for 64 days | place: USA:Gulf of Mexico | collected 2013-07-27 | reverse complement strand
AGCGGCTTTGCCCGTGGCGAAATCGAACTTTACAAACGTGCGGGCAAGCCCCTCCCAGAAGGGGTCGCCATTGACAAAGACGGCAATCCCACCACCGATCCACAGGCCGCAATGGATGGCGCGATGCTGACATTTGGCGGTTATAAGGGTTCGGCCCTCTCCATCATGATCGAGCTGCTGGCGGGGCCACTGATTGATGACATGACCAGCTTAGAAAGCATGGAGTTTGCCGATGGTACAGGCGGCGCCCCTTATCACGGCGAGATCATTATCGCTTTTGATCCAAATCTTTTCAGTGGCGGAAAAGTTGCACAAAATGGTGCCCGCGCTGAACGCCTTTTTGCTGATATATTGGATCAAGGCGCGCGCCTGCCATCGCAACGGCGCTTTGCGGCCCGCGCACGCAACTTGGAACGCGGTTACGTTGAAATTCCACAACAGTTGCATCAGGATTTACTGGCACTGCTTGATTAAAATGCGGACCTTAAGTCACTTGGACGGGCCTATCATTGAAGGCCCGTCCAAGCTGATCCACCCGCCGGAGCGTTTACCCCTAGAAACGCTCAACCAAGGAAAGATACGGAAGTTTTTGACGCGATCTAACCTCTGGCGTTAGGTGGGCGGTGATAACCTCCGATTGATGCCCCGCCACGGCAATATTTTGCCCGATCGGATCAACACAACGACTGAGCCCGGCATATCCATCCTCGTTATCAGCAGCGAAATTTGCGTAGGCAATGCTAATGCCATTTTCGAATGCTCTGGTCGGCACAAGAGTTTCCACAACGAAATTCCACTTTCCCAACAATGCTGTCGGGACAACGATCAACTCGGCACCCTTCATAGCCAGACGGCGCGTGTTCTCCGGGAATTCAACATCGTAGCAAATGAGACACCCACACAATATGCCCTTGATGGTAAACAATGCGTCAGAGGTTCCCGCGACAAAACAACTGGCATCAAAGCCCGGAGGAAAACAGGTTTTTTGGTAATTCCCAAGCATTTCACCATCCGATCCAAAGACCAACATGCTGTTGTGGATGATCTCGCCATCACGTTCTGGATAGCCATAGGCAACCGCAATGCCATACCGCAAAGCAAGGGCAGAAACGGCATTGGCAAACGGACCATCCACTGGTTCCGCCAGTTGTTTTGAACGTTCTGCTGTCACGTAACCCGAAAGAAACAATTCAGGGCAGACCAGTAAATCAGCCCCCATCTTTGCAGCCGCCTGAAGCGCACTTTCCAGCTCCTCGAGGCGCGCCTCTGGTGACACGGTTTTCGCTGACGCCTGCAACATGGACACGACCAGCGTGTTTTCTGATTGATCTGGAGCGTTTTGTTTCATTGTAATTTTATCCACCATACACCCCTAAGAGTTTTGGAAGTGCCAAGGAAAGAGCAGGCACAAATGTGACGAGCAACATGACCGGCAATGCCACAAAAAGGATCATATAGATCGCAGGCATGACGGCATTATGGATCGGAACCTTTCCGATCCGACAGGCCATATAAAGAATGGGAGCCACCGGCGGGCTGTTCGCACCGATGACAACGGAACAGGCCACAATTGAGGCGAAATGCACCGGATCAACCCCGACCTCGATCATCAACGGCATGAACAGGGGAGCGATCACGACAGTCACCGATAGATCATCCATGATCATTCCAACAAAAATCAGAAATAGGTTGACCAAAATCAGGATGAGAATTGTGTTGTCCGTTAGCGAGCTGACAGCGCGTGTCAAATCTTGCGGCACACCTTCGGCCACCATGATCCGGCCAATCATGAACGAAAATAGCAGGATGAGAATGATGGTGCCGGTGGTTTCACCTGCCTCAATCAGGCTTCGACGGAACTTTGCAAATGTTAAGTCTCGATAAACAAAAAAGCCGATCAAAATCGCATAGGCAAGGGCCACAGCGGCGGCTTCCGTCGGGGTGAAAATGCCGCCGTATATGCCGCCAAGGATAATAACCGGCATGGTGAGGGCGGGAATGGCCTTAAATGTAACTTTCAGTCGTGTTTCACCGCTGTTTTGCTGTTCCAAAGCGGCACGGCGTTCTGGCGTATCTTTAAGCAATTTTGAGGTCATATATTTATTGTAAGCAATCAATCCGACCATCAGCAGAAGTCCGGGAACGGTTGTGGCCGCAAAAAGTGCCGTGATGGATTGACGGGTGACAACACCGAACAGGATCAGCGTGATTGATGGCGGTATCAAAATGCCCAAAAGCGACGACAACCCCAACAGTGAACTGGAATATCCCCTCGGATATCCCCGTTCGGCCAGCGGATCGATCATGATTGTACCAATGGAGGCAACCGCAGCGGTTGCAGTGCCCGAAATTGCGCCGAATATGCCCGAGGAAAGAACCATTGCCCCACCCAGACCGCCCTTGCGGCCATTAAGCGCCATGGCCATGAACCCGATCAGCCGGCTGGCGACCCCACCACTTTGCATCAGATACCCCGCAAGCACAAAAAGTGGCAGGGCAAGTAGGATGACAGAGTTCAGGGATCGAAAGCCCTGCAATAACAAGGTCGTGGTTCCAACATCGTAGATCCAAACGAGGTAACACAAGACCCCGGCGAAGCTCCAGGCGATTGGAATTCCGAATACCATGAGGAAAATAAGAATGGCGATTGCGAGAAGAGGTTCCAATTTTCGCTCCTTAACCGTGAGACGTTTTGAAGAATTGAGCGCAAGCCTGCACCAAATCGCGGACCGCATAGGCTGTCGTAAATATTGCACCGGCAATAATTGCGGATTGGGGCAACAAAAGCGGTAGCGACAATGCGGGCGTCGTTTGCGGGCGCTTTATAGAAAAGGCCAACATGTCATTGGCCAAGCTTATAAAAAAAATCCCGAGAACCAGCATTATCAGCGCGACAATTAGATTATGGGCCGCAATAACCTTGGGGTTAGTGAGGCGCATTGACAGAAAATCTACCACCAGATGTTCACGGTTGCGCGTCGCCAGAATTGCACCACTCATATAGAGCCACATTGCAGACATTGTCGCCAGCTCAAGCAACCCAATAACCGACCACCCAAAAACGCGCGAAATGATCAGAAAAAGTATGATCACTAAGACCGCCAGATTGGAGAATATAATGATCGCGTTTAGGAGCTTCAGAAACCCCCGGTCGATCTGTTTCAAAAGTTCAGCCATATGCCCCCCCTTAAAAGGTATCTAGGGCGGTGAAATCAAATTCACCGCCCTAACAAAATCAAATTTTAATGTGCCCGAGCACGAATAAGATCCATGATTTCCTTGCCAACATCAGCTTCCATCTGAGGCCAAACTTCGGCCCGAACTTTTGCCTGAATAGGGGCAATTTGTTCGTCAGAAAGCTCGAAATATTCCATCCCAGATTCAATCGCTAGGTCGACATACTTCTGGTCTTCTGCACGCGCCGATTCAAAACGGGCAGCCATGATTTCAACGGCGGATTCCTCGATGAGGGTCCGTTGTTCTTGCGTCAATCCAGCAAGCGTTTCGGAGTTTGCCAACAGATTGCCGGTTACAAAGATGTGTTTTGTACGGACGTAATAATCCAACACATCGCGGAAATATTCATAATCCCAGTAGATGACATTGCCGGCATCGCCGCTCACAACACCTGTCTGTATGGATGTGAAGACTTCTCCCCAGTCGATTGACGCGGTTTGATATCCCATGGACTGCAGGATTTGTGGAATTGGGAAAAGTGGCGGTGTACGAACTTTGATGCCCTCGGCGGCTTCCAAACTGGTTGCGTAAGCACCACTTGTGGCGACCCCGGCGAAACCTTCGGGCCATGCACCATAATAGGTCAGCCCTAGATCGTTGAAGACAACATTGAGGGTCTCATTCACCCATCCATTCGGCTTATAGGCAGTAAAGGCTTCTTCCCACGACGTCACCATGTAAGGCGTGTTGAGAATGCCGATCCGCTTATCATATGACGTGGATGGCCAACTGATCATCAGATCAACTTCGCCCGCAACGAACAGGTCAAAAACTTCAAGCTGCCCGCCCAATTCATTCTGATAGAAAATATTGACGTCCAATTCGCCGTTGGACCCCTCTTCAATCGCCTGAGCCCACGCCGCCAGCGCCTCACCTGATGGCGAACCAACCGCACCAGAGTCAGTAGCAATTTTAAGCGTGGTTCCCGCGAACGCAGGCACTGCAGCGATACTAAGCGTAAGAGCAGTCGCCCTCAGTATAGTTTTCAGCATTTTCATTCCTCCCTTCAAAATATCCGGACATAACGCCCGTTATGTGATATGCATAACATGCGTTATGTGATATAAAGATGTCAACATTTTTAAAATGAAGGTCGCCCAAATTGGAAAAATCAAAATTACCCACAGGAGATGCGCAGGACAAAACCAAGCTTCAAAAAACAGATTGGGTCCGGGCTGCACGGAAAATATTGATAAATGAAGGCGTTGGCGGGATGTCTCTGCGAAAACTGGCGGACGACCTCAAAGTCACAACCGGCGCATTTTACTGGCTGTATAAAAACTTAAGCGAACTGCATGAAGACCTGCGCTGTGACTGGGAAGAAAACAACAACGCGCCGTTTAACCGAATCTTCAGTGGTCAAATCGATGACTGGAAACAGGCCTATATGCGATATGTCAGGGCCCTAATTCTTGAGACGGAGTATGACCCAGCTTATGATAATTCCATCCGGAACTGGGCCAAATCTTCGACAGAAACTTCCGAGGTATTGAAGCGGGTTGATGCGCTGCGCATCAGGCAACTTATCAAACTTTACAAAAGCTTAGGCTATGATGACAAACGTGCCTTGATAAAAGCAAACACAACTTATTATCACCAAACTGGATATATTTTGATGGAACCGAACGACAACATTGAGGACCGATTGGAAAACGTCCCCTATTACGCAGAGCTGTTCACCGGCCACACGTTGTTCCCGGATCCAGATGATGTGGAATCCATTCGCAAAACCTTGCTGGAAGCGTAAGCACGCAAGGCAGTTAGCCGGTCGTTAAAACCTGCTCGCGGAGAAGGCATCCAGTGGCATTACTGCCGCCTCCCCATTGACCAAAGATGTCACCAGCTCGGCCGTTCCGGCGGCCTGCGTCAGCCCAAGATGCCCATGCCCGAAGGCATAAATGACGTTACTGGCACTGGGTGCTGCGGAAATCACCGGCAGACTATCGGGCATGGAGGGGCGGAACCCCATCCATTGCTCTCCACCTTCTGTTTTCAACGCCGGGAGGAACTTCGCGGCCTTTTTCAACAATATCTCGGAACGTTTATAATTTGGGGCGCGTTCTAACCCCCCCAATTCAACCGCGCCGCCGACACGGACACCCCCGGCAATTTTTGAAACAACAAACCCATGACCGCCAAAGGTCAGATGCGTTTTAAGCTCAAACGCCCCAGCAGGGAGCGTTGTGTTATACCCTCGTTCAGTTTCCAGCGGAATTTTATCACCAAGGGTTTTTGCAAGGTGATGTGACCAGGCCCCACTTGCCACGATCACCTGCTTGGCAAGCTGTTCCCCGCTGGCGGTGACTACGTGAACTGTGCCCTGCGTTTGAGACAGGGATTTAACCTCGGCAGTTTCAATCACACCGCCACGTTCAACAAAATGCTGCGCGATATGGTTGGTCCATTGCGCCGGGTCGCAGGTATTCATCCAATTTGGCGTAAAGCTCGCATGGGTGAAACGTGGATCAAGGCCGGGTTGGATCTCTGCAATCGCTTCCGGGCTTTCCAAAAGGTTAAATTCAACGTCATTTTCCCCACGCAGCTTCCAACCAGGCAGGCTTGCCTTATATTCCCGCTCGCCCTCATAAAGCTGAAGTTGACCGTCACGTTGCATCATTTCTTCGCCGTTGACCGTCTTAATCTGACGTTCAAGCGCGGCCCGAGATACGCTCATCAACTGGGCCTGCGCCGCAAGCGACGCTTCGTACCGATCGCGCCAACTCGCGCGCCAGAACCGCAACATCCAAGGTGCAATTTTCAAGGCATAGGACGGTGGAATTGACAGCGGTCCAAGGGGATCCAACAACCATTTGGGCGCACGGCGCATAATTCCGGGCGTGGCAAGTGGAACGACATCGGAAAACGCAAACGCACCGGCATTCCCTTGCGAGGCTTCCGCGGCGACGCCTTTGCGATCAATGACTGTGACAGTCCGGCCTTCGCTTTGCAGCTTCAAAGCGATGCTTAGCCCGACGATCCCAGCCCCGATCACAATGATATCGTGTTGTTTGCTCATGTTATTCCCCAATAACTGCCCCCAGAACGGGGATTTGCCAAGGCTTGGGCCTCAGCTCAAAGCACAATCCCGTCTTTGTATGGATCACGGTCATCGAAGATGAGCTTACTCTCAGCCACAACAAAGGCCTGTCCGGTGATTGTCGGAATAACCCCGCCATTCGCACCCGGCTGGTAGGACAACTTATAATGGCTGCCAATGATGCTCTCTTGGGTAATCTCATCGCCCGCAGCAAGCTTGCTATCGGCCGCAAGACAGGCCAAGCGCGCAGAACTTCCTGTGCCGCAAGGTGAACGGTCATAGGCGTCATCGGGACAGAGCACAAAATTGCGACAATCCACGCCTTCACGCGTCGACAATCCCTGGAAAACCACATGGTCAATCAGCTGACCGTCTTCACCAACAGCCCCCTGCGCATTCGCAGCTTCACGCAGCGTGATCGCAAGATCTGTCAAGGCACGGATATTACCTGTCTCCAACGGGATTGGGCTTGGATCAACGATAAAGAACCAATTGCCACCATAGGCAACATCGCCCTTAATCACCCCATGGCCTTTGACTGCAACCGGGAAATCACGATGAACGCGGCGGCTTTCGATATTTGTAACGGTGACGGTATTGGCATCGGATAGATGCACTTCAACCACACCAGCAGGCGTTTCGATTTTATGGGTGCCCAGATCAATGCGCCCCAAATGCGCCAGCGTCGCCGCCAGGCCAATGGTGCCATGTCCGCACATGCCCAATACGGCACCAGCTTCCAGATAGATCACGCCCGTAACGCATTCCGGATCTGTTGGTTCAACCAAAAGCGCGCCAACCATCGCAACCTGGCCGCGCGGTTCAAGCAGAACCGATTGGCAAAATGCCTTATGCTCAGTTGCAAGCTTTTGCGCGCGCTCCGCCAATGGCCCCGATCCAAGATCAGGGCCGCCGTCGAGGATCACCCGTGTAGGTTCTCCGCCAGTATGGCTATCAATTACATGCACTCGGCAATAATCCCGCCTTGTTTTTCCCATTCCGCAAACCAAGTCTGAAACAACCGGTATTGCTGCTCACAATAGTTACGCTGCGCGTCACTAAGTACATCTGTTTCATTGAAATGCAGACGATATTCTTCTTCACCATTCATGACGAGAAGATGTTTGTAGAACAAGACAAGATCCGTGCCTTCATCAAAACTGGAAAGAACAGATAGGGCCTCTTCCAATTCCAACGCGCGCAGACGTGCTTCTACATGTCCTGCAGCCGCTTTTTTCGACAGGCTGGCCAGCAACAAGGCCACTTTCGGCACAGCCGCGCCAATGCCAGTGATCGAACCAGTGGCGCCACAGTTGACGAACCCGTGGTACACTTCCGTATCAACGCCAACCATCAGGGTCACATCTTCATCGCGCGATGTGATTTCTTCTGCCGCATAGCGCAGATCATCTTTGCCGCCAAATTCCTTGAAACCAATCAGGTTCGGATGCTCGGCCCGCAGTGCGAAGAACAACTCTGCGCGGGTCGCAAACCCATAAACAGGGCTATTGTAAATGATCGCAGGCACATCTGGTGCTGCATCAAGGATGGCTTTGAAGTGGTTCTTCTGCGCCGCAGGCGAGGAACCACGTGATAGAACGCGCGGGATAACCATCAGGCCGACCGCGCCTACTTTCTGGGCATGGGCCGCATGGGCTGCTGCGGATTTACTGTTGATCGCGCCGGTGCCGACAACAACTGGCAGGCCAGCATTGGCAAGGCGTGCAACACCTTCCATGCGCTGTTCATCGGTCAGCAAAGGCCAATCACCCATGGAACCACAATAGACAACTGCGGACATGCCCGCATCCATCATCTCTTTACCCTTTTTCACGAGCGCATCGTAATTCGGGGTACCATCCGCATTACACGGTGTCATCAGAGCCGGCATAGTGCCTGAAAAAACATTAGACTTCATTGTATTCTCCGTTGGGTGAAGATTTGACGGGTTCTTGTTGAGAAAAACCACACTGTCAGAAAATCACCTACGAAAGTGATGGATCTTCTAAGCATGATTCCCTCTCTAGGGTTTCGCTTGAACATTTACTACAGGATAATGGATCCAATATCCATTATCAATTTCAATCATTACTAATTTCCTTCATCACCAGCCAAAATAAATAGGTAGTACAGTTACTTAGCAGCTTCCGCTGGACAAAACCCTTCGTGCTTCTCTCAAAACCAACAGCTCAAGATCAATTTGAGTTGTGTAATTTATGTTGCCAAACTCAAAAAATCCATTATAGGAAACAAAAGTTTCTCAAAGGGGATTTCAGTTCCTCCACGAGGATATCCACCCCTGCCGTAGACGCTCTAAGTTTACGGAGGCCATCAGAATTTGAATTACGTGAGAGGGCAAAGCCATGTCTGAATATGATCTGATTGTGATTGGCGGCGGTCCGGGTGGCTATGTTGCTGCAATCCGTGCGGCGCAACTGGGGTTAAAAACCGCATGTGTTGAGGGGCGTGGCGCACTTGGAGGCACCTGTCTGAACGTCGGCTGTATCCCATCCAAAGCCTTGCTGACCTCTTCCGCGAAATACGCCGAACTCTCTCATCTTGGGGCGCATGGTATTGCCGTGGAAAGTGTGAGCCTTGATGTCTCTGGCATGATCGCGCGTAAAGAGAAGATCGTAGATGATCTGACCAAGGGCATCGGCTTCCTATTCAAAAAGAACAACATTGATCTGATTGAAGGTTGGGCCTCGATCCCGGAAGCGGGCCGGGTTTCCGTTTCAGGTGACAACGCCTGTGAGTTGACCACGAAAAACATTCTGATCGCCACCGGGTCTGAACCCACCCCTCTGCCAGGTGTTGAAATCGACGAGGTCGATATCGTCAGCAGCACCGGCGCGTTGGATATGCAAGATGTGCCTGAACATCTGGTTGTGATTGGCGCTGGCGTTATCGGGCTTGAACTGGGTCAGGTCTGGGCGCGGCTTGGCGCGAAGGTCACCGTCGTTGAATACCTCGATCGTATCTTGCCCGGTATTGATGGCGACATCGCGAAACTGGCGCAACGTGCACTTACGAAACGCGGGCTGAAGTTCCAACTGGGGCGTGCGGTGAAGTCTGTCGAAACGACAGATGCTGGACTAACACTGACCATGGAACGCGTTGGTAAAGACAAGATCGAAACCCTAGAGGCCGATAAAGTTCTGGTCGCAATCGGTCGTCGCCCGGTCACCAAGGGCCTTGGGCTTGATGCGCTTGGCGTGGCTGTAAACGGGCGGGGCTTCATCGAAGTTGACGGCAGTTTCCAAACATCCGTTGCTGGCGTTTACGCGATTGGTGACTGCGTGCCTGGCCCAATGTTGGCGCATAAAGCCGAAGAAGATGGCGTCGCCTGCGTTGAAATGCTGACCGGCCTTTCCGCCCATGTCGATTACAATCTGGTGCCGGGCGTTGTCTATACCGACCCGGAAGTTGCCTCTGTCGGTCAGACTGAGGAAGCGCTGAAAGAAGCGGGTACTGATTACATCAGCGGCAAGTTTGCCTTCATGGCGAACTCTCGCGCCCGCTCCTCCGGTGAAACCGATGGCGCGGTAAAGGTTCTGGCCCGCCCCGATGGCACGCTTTTGGGGGCCCATATCTGTGGCGCACATGGTGGCGATCTGATTGCTGAGCTGGTTCTTGCGATGGTCAAAGGCGCAACCGTTTCCGAAATCGCCGCCACCTGTCACGCGCATCCGTCCATGGCGGAAGCGGTGAAAGAAGCCTGCTTAGATGCGCTGCAACGCGCGGTCCACGCATAGGGGAACAATCATGAACGTGCCATTGCTTCGCCCTCGCCACCCTGAAAAGGCCCATAAGCCTGACAATGCAATCGCGCGTAAGCCAAAGTGGATCCGTCGTAAAAAAATTGAATCCGCTGAATATTACGAAACCCGACGTTTGATGCGTGACCACAATCTGACGACGGTGTGCGAGGAAGCCGCCTGCCCCAATATCGGCGAATGCTGGTCCCAACGTCACGCCACAATGATGATCATGGGCGAGACCTGCACCCGCGGCTGTTCCTTCTGCAATGTCTCAACTGGCAAGCCCGACGCGCTTGATACCTTTGAACCAGGGCGTGTGGCCAAAGCAGTACAAAAGCTCCAATTGCGCCATGTGGTGATCACTTCTGTGGACCGCGATGACTTGGCTGATGGTGGCGCGGAACATATCGCGCAAACCATTCGTGCGGTGCGTCATACTTGCCCTGATACATCTATTGAGGTGCTGACACCTGACTTTCTCGGCAAGGGTGATGCGGCCGATTTGGTCTTCGCAGCCGCGCCAGATGTGTTCAATCACAACCTTGAAACCGTGCCGCGCCTGTACCCAACAGTGCGTCCTGGCGCGCGTTATTATCAGTCTTTACGGCTGCTAGATGATGCAAAACGCAGAAACCCTAGCCTTTTTACTAAATCTGGACTTATGGTGGGGCTAGGCGAAACCGCCGAAGAGGTGCGTCAGGTGATGGACGACCTACGCGCTGCAAATGTCGATTTTCTGACGGTTGGGCAATATCTGCAACCCACCGCCAAACACCATCCGGTGGATCACTTTTGGACACCGGATAACTTTAAGAAACTGGAACGAGCGGCCCGTGCCAAAGGGTTTTTGGGGGTCTCAGCAACACCTTTGACGCGCTCGTCGTTCCATGCAGACGAAGATTTTGCGGCCTTAAAAGAGGCACGTCAATTGAAACTGGCCGCAGAATAATAAGAAACGCAACGGGAGGACACCATGGAAGCGTTATCAAATCTAGTAGGGAACATAAATGGGATCGTATGGGGACCAGCAATGCTGATCCTGATCCTTGGAGTAGGATTTTTTCTTCAGGTCGGCATGAAATTTATGCCGATCCTGAAATTGGGCACCGGTTTTAAACTGCTGTTCAAAGGTCGTGAAGCAACAGGCGAGGGCCAGATCAGCCCGTTCAACGCGTTGATGACATCACTATCAGCCACAATCGGTACGGGTAACATCGCTGGTGTTGCTACGGCTGTATTCTTGGGTGGGCCTGGCGCTTTGTTCTGGATGTGGATGACCGCACTTGTCGGCATGGCAACCAAATACGCCGAAGCCGTTCTTGCGGTGAAATACCGCGAGCAAGACGAATTGGGCAACTTTGTTGGTGGCCCAATGTACTACATCAAAAATGGCCTAGACAAAAAATGGTACTTCTTGGCACCATTGTTTGCTGGCTTCGGCGCGATCGCGGCTTTCGGCATCGGTAACGGCGTACAGGCAAATGGCGTTGCGGCAGTGATGGAAACCACGTTCAGCATTCCAACATATGCAACGGGCATCATCTTGATGGTTCTGACGGCTGCCGTGATCCTTGGTGGGATTTCCCGCATCGGTTCCGTTGCTGGTAAACTGGTTCCATTCATGGCGATTGCTTACATCATCGCAGGTCTGCTGGTTCTACTGATCAACATTGGCACCTTGGGTTCTGCTGTTAGCCTTGTCTTCACACATGCTTTCACACCTTCCGCTGCTGAAGGCGGTTTTGCAGGTGCGGCTGTTTGGATGGCGATCCGTTTCGGTGTGGCACGTGGTGTCTTCTCGAACGAAGCTGGTCTAGGTTCAGCGCCTATCGCGCATGCTGCGGCCTCTACTGCTGGTCCTGTAAACCAGGGCCTGATTGCGATGCTCGGTACATTCATTGATACCATCATTGTATGTTCTATCACTGGCCTCGCGATCATCGCATCTGGTGCATGGACATCAGGTGAATCCGGTGCGGCTCTGACGTCTCTGGCGTTTGAAACATCCCTGCCAGGTATCGGCGCATACTTGATCGCGATTTCACTGTCGATTTTTGCCTTCACCACCATTCTTGGTTGGTCGTTCTATGGCGAAAAATGTGTTGGCTTCTTCTTTGGCGCCAAAGCCCTGATGCCTTACCGGGTGTTGTGGATCATCGCGATCTACTTCGGTGCGACGGCCGATCTGGGCTTCATCTGGCTGTTGGCAGATACGCTGAATGCTATGATGGCAATCCCGAACTTGATTGCACTCGCGCTGCTTAGCCCGATGGTCTTCAAGCTGACCCGCGAATTCTTTGCATCTAACGGTGCAACTGAAGGTACCACTCTAGCTGATTAATTGAAATATCGGGGGCTGGCATCGCTGGCCCCCAGATAACTTGAATTCCAAATCTGAATTTCAAATCTGAGGAGATGACAGATGGCGACTAAAATTTTACTTCCGATTGATCACACTGATGATCAGTCTTGGAAGAAAGCCCTGCCAGTAGCACTGGAACAGGCGAAGTTCTATGGTGCGGAACTTGAAGTGATTTCGGTCATTCCCGAAATCATCCTGCTGCCAAACCTGCCCGCGAACTATGGTGCGGGCGCAAAGGACCACGTCACAGGCGTTCTGCGTCAAATCCTTGACAGCAACGGCGCCAAAGACACTACCGTGCATGTTGAAGAGGGCAGCGTTTACCGCGAGATCCTGAAGTTTGCACATGCTGGCGGCTTTGACATGATCATAATGGCATCCGCCAAAGGTGATTTCCCGAACTACGAAATCGGCCCGAACCTCGCTCGTGTTGTGCGCAATGCGCATTGCTCAGTGATGATCATTCGTGCCTGATCAGCCTCTCTGTGTCGCCCTGCGGGGCGGCGCAACCCCATATTGGTAGAACCCAATATCTGAAAGGAGCTTCACGTGAACTATCTCGAACCAGCCCGGGTAACTCCGACAGCCGAACTTCATAGTATCGCCCCTGCCCTTCAGAAAAACCTGACTCGGGAAATTATCGTATTCCTACCTGATTGCGCACAATCATCTGACGCACAGATGGTCCGTGAGGTTTTCAGCGCCGCCAATGATTTGATCCCCGGCGCACCTTACCAACTTTCCGTCCGTTCTCTGTCTGCACCCGTAGATAATGATCCGCGCAAATGGCGCCGTCGCAGCTGTATTTTTCCCGGTGATCTGCAAACGCGGTGGCTGGTAGATGAAACACAGCGCAAACGCCTACAGCAAATCTTACATCTTTCGCCACGTACCACCCTAATTGGCGGCGCAGTTTTCCTGCTTGCAGCCAGTGGCCTTGGCAACCATCACAAGCTTGCCATTCATCGCAATTTCTTAGCCGCCGCAACAGAAGAAAACCTGCAAGAACTTTCCCCAGGCGTGCAACACGTGAAATCCGGCACCATCAGCAGTGCGGTCAGTTCTTTTGCGGCTTTGCCGATCTTCCTAGAAATGATCCAACAAGACCAAGGCCATTTCATCGCGGATGCCCTGACCGAATACCTTGGCCTGTCGCAAAGCCACAGCAATCCATCAAAAGTTTTTCTCAACCTGCAACGGCTCGCCTGTGATGACACATTGATTGTCACCACCCTGAAAGCCATGCAGGACAATATCGAAAACCCACTGCGCATACGGGAACTTGCTGGCATTGTTGGCGTTTCCACCCGCCAACTCGAACGCCGCTTCCAAGAGAAAACCGGCGCTAGCCCCCTGCCCGCCTACCGTGCATTGCGCCTAGAACAGGCGCTTCAATTGCTGCAACACACCAGCCTGTCTTTGGCAGAAATTGCACTGGCCACGGGTTTTGGTACACGCTGTAACCTGACGCGCTGGTTCACCAAAGAATACAACAGCAGCCCAAAAAATCTGCGCAAAGAAGCATTCTCTGGTGAGACAACACAGGGTTACGCTTAAGTGCTTACGAAACTCTGAAAATCCTCGGCCACACTTTGCGCCGCCGTGTTAAGCAACATTTTTCCATGATCCACACAGGCAAGTGCCGAATGTGATCCCACGCGCCCGTCAGGAAAATCGCGGCGGTGTTCATCGGGCGGGCCGTGTTTATCACCCGCATGGGCCTTGATGAAATCTTGTGTCAATTTCCGGGGCGGATCTGTGGCATCGCCCGGCGCAATCACCCGATGGGTCGCCTGTGTAATCGCAATTTCTGACGGCGTTGCGTGCATGCCCTCCCAATCGCCATACCAATCGCGCCGCAAGACATTCACCGGCTCAAAATCCCACCAGCTGCGAATACGAATATCGGCGTCACAGGTATCAGCAGCCGCCCGCAACGGCGCAAGGTTCGCACCATGACCATTAAGAACATAAATCTTTGAAATACCCTGGCCGTGAAGACCTGCAAAAAGTTCCGTCACCATCGCTTCCCACAGGGTTTCGCTTAAAGACATCGTGCCCGGAAAGCCCATGTTAAAAGGCGCAGGCGCATAGGACAACGTCGGGGCGACCACCGCATTCGCCAATTCAGCGGCCCGCCAGGAAATCTGCTCCGAACAAATCGCATCCGTCCCGATCAAGCCCATGGGCCCATGTTGTTCAACCGATCCCGTCGGCAAAATGACCGCAGGTTGATCCGCAAAGTGAGCTTCGGCTTCCCGCCAAGTCATCTCAAGCAAGCGCATCAACTATTTTCCTTCATATAAGCCGCAAGCTTTGGCAAGTAATCTGCATATTCACGGGCCACAGCGGGCAACGCCGCAAGATCTTTGCGATACTGCGTGATCTCATCCGGCCAGACAATCGGCAGCCCCATGTGTTTTTCAAAACTCGCAATCCATTCAAAGGTAATCGCAAGGCCGCAATCACAAAGGTAAAGTTGATCCTTGGGCAGGCCCGCATCCGCACGCAAACTGGCCAAAACCGCAAGGTGGCGCGAGATCACTTTTCCACCTTCGCTCAACACATCCTGTTTCCGGTTCTCGGGCTTAATCTGGCCAAATAACGCGCGCAGCGCAGGTTCAAGCCGGGTGTCATGAAATCGGCCAAGCGCCCGTGATTTCGCACGCAAAGCGACATCGTCAGGCAACATAGCGGGAGATGGGTTGGTCTCGTTCAAATATTCTGCAATCGCCTCAGAATCCGCCAAAAGCAATTCGGCCTGCACCATCGCGGGTAGGTTTCCAGAGGGTACAATCTGTTTATATTCATCTGATCCATAGCCACCAGGCGGGGGAACTTCTTGCCAATTCAACCCTTTGTGGCGCAGCAAGATCCGCAGTTTCGCACAATATAGGCTAACTGGAATCGCGTATATTTTTAGCATGTTACCCCCATAGAAAAGACCGGCGTGCACATCTACACGCCGGCCCATATCTTTCCTAGTGACTTAAAGAAGCTGCCATTTACGTCCGAGCTCCTCAAAGAAACCCTGTTCTTGTTTCAGGCGGATCCAAGTGTTCACATAGTTGATCCAAACCTGATCTGCCTGCGGCAAAAGCATCGCGATTGGCGTTGGCGCGCGGGCCTCTTCCACGGGAACAATCATCATCTGGCTGTATTGTGCGACCAATTTATTGGCCTCAACATTGGATGTGATATGCGCATCGGCGCGCCCAGAGAGGACCTCTTGGAAGTCACGCGCAGGGGCCTCAACAATACGGTGTTCCGCATCGGGGAAGAATTCCTTCACCTGAGTTTCCTGGGTGGTGCCAAGAGTTGCGGCGACGGTCACGTCAGCTTGATTCAGGTCTTCCCAAGTATGGAAACGATCAGCATTTGATGTCAGCACAAGCGGCACAGTTGCCAAAGAGAAATAGCTGTCGGAATAACCCGCTGCCTTCGCACGCGCTGGCGAAACGGAGGCAGAACCCGTCATGTGATACTGACCAGACGTCACACCACTGACCAAAGTTTTCCAATCAGTTGGCACAAATTCGATCTCAACACCAAGGTCGGTGGCAAGCTGTGTCATCACGTCAATATCATAGCCACGATAGGAATTGGTCGCGGGGTCGCGCATGCTCATCGGGTTCCAATCGCCGGTGGTTCCGACCTTCAGAACGCCTTCAGATAAGATCTCTTGCAAAGCAGATTGCGCTTGTGCGCCCGTCGTTGAATGCAAGGTACCCGTCAGCGCAATAAGCGCGGCGGCACATGTAGTGAAAAATTTCATCGTCATCTCCTAAGTTCGCAGCTGATTTCACAGCGTTGCCTTTCTTGAATTACATTGCAAGAAAATAAATAAATTGCACAGCAGTTAATTTTCTGTTTCGCTAGACATGCGTTAACAGGAGAGTTGCATGGAAACGGCCACGACCGATACCCTGATCGGGATCACAAATTTGTCAAAATACTTCGGGCCGTTTCAAGCCTTGAAGAATGTTTCCCTCACCGTTGCTCCTGGCGAGCGGGTGGTTATTTGCGGCCCTTCCGGATCGGGAAAGTCTACGCTTATCCGCTGCATTAACCGCTTAGAAAAGCACGAAGAAGGCGAAATTATCGTTGATGGCACAGTGCTTAACGATACGCGAGAAAGCCTAGATAAGGTGCGTGCAAACGTCGGAATGGTGTTTCAACAATTCAACCTGTTCCCGCATCTCACCGTGCTTGAAAACCTTACTTTGGGCCCACGCCGCGTGTTCAAACTTTCCGAAAAGGAAGCCCGCGAACGTGCGCTTGGATACCTAGAGCGGGTGCGTATTGCCGATCAAGCAGACAAATATCCGCGACAGCTTTCCGGCGGCCAACAACAGAGGGTCGCCATCGCGCGTTCCCTTTGCATGGAGCCGCGCATTCTGCTGTTTGATGAACCAACCTCCGCCCTTGACCCGGAAATGATCAACGAAGTTCTCGACGTTATGGCCGAACTTGCCAGCAGTGGCATCACGATGGTTTGCGTCACCCATGAGATGGGCTTTGCGCGCCGAGTGGCCGATAAAATGGTCTTTATGGATCAGGGGGAGATCGTTGAGGTCGCCGACCCTGAAACCTTCTTTACCGCCCCCAAAAGCGAACGCTGCCAGGATTTCCTGCAGAAAATCCTAAGTCATTAAGGAGCAACCCATGAAACGCTTTCTGACGCTTGCCCCTATGGCATTCCTTCTATCCGCCTGTTCTGGCAATTGGGGTTGGTATGTGGTGAACCCCACCACGACCTCTGGCTATAACAACCTATATTTCATGATCAGCGGCGCCTGGAACACAATCTTGATGAGCCTCACCGCGATCTTGATTTCCGTCGCTGTCGGCCTGCTTGTCGCCCTGCCCGGCCTGTCGGAAAAACGTGGTTGGCGCAATGTGAACCGCGTCTATGTGGAAATCGTGCGCTCTGTGCCGATCTTGGTTTTGATCCTCTGGGTTTACTATGGTTTGCCACAGGTCACGGGCATTACCTTGAACGTCTTCTGGGCTGGCGTCTTCGCTTTGGCCCTATCTGACAGTGCTTTTCAGGCGGAAATTTTCCGCGCGGGCATTCAATCTATCAACAAAGGTCAATACGAAGCTGCGCATTCCGTTTCTCTGAACTACACCGACACCATGCGCTTTGTGATCTTGCCCCAAGCGATCCGCCGTATCCTGCCCGCTCTTGGCAACCAACTGGTTTATATGATGAAAATGTCATCGCTGGTGTCTGTTATCGGCATGCAAGAACTAACCCGCAAAGCCAATGAACTGGTGGTCAGCGAATATCGACCACTGGAAATCTACACCATCCTCGTTCTGGAATATCTGGTTCTCATTCTCATCGTTTCCTCAGGCGTACGCTGGCTGGAACGTCGAATGAGCGATGACACCAACTAATTGTTAAGGAGAGCCCATGTCTGCATGGATTGATATGATCTCGGACGAAAATGCCGATGATACCCTGAAAAAAGCGCTTGATTTCGCGCGTACCCCACATGGCACCGTGGACAATGTGATGCGCGTGCATTCCCTGCGTCCGCAAACCATGAATGGCCATGTTGTGCTGTATCGCGCCTGCCTGCACGACGATAGCAACACCATCCCAATGTGGTTTCAGGAGGTCATCAGTTCCTATGTTTCGACCCTAAACACCTGCCCCTATTCCTATGCCAATCATTGGTCCAATGCCCGCCATTTGATCGGTAATGACACCCGCGCAGATCAGGTAGAAGCCGCCCTAAAAGCCCATCGCCCCGAAGATGCCTTTGAAGGGGCGCAGCTTGCTTTGCTGCAATACACAGAAAAGCTGACGGTGAACCCCGGTCGAATGGAAAAAACCGATGTAGATGCCTTGAAGGCCGCCGGTGTGCCAGATGGTGAAATCTTGGAAGCCAATCAAATCATTGGATATTTCAACTATGCAAACCGGTTGCTCAATGGCCTAGGTGTGACCACCGATGGAGACACCGTTGGGTATTATGCTGAAGAATAAACTTGCGTCATGATAAATAAATTGCATATGCTGCAATAAATTGCACATGATTCAACAGGAGGCCCCCATGGGTTACGCAGAAGCAAAACAGGTCGAAAGTGACATCATCCCGGTTGTTGATATTACCGCCCTTCGCGATGGCAGCGACCCAATGGCGGTGGCCAAAGCCCTGCACGCGGCCAATACCGGCCTAGGTTTTATCTACATCAAAGGTCACGGTATTTCGGAAGACCTGATTGATGCGGTACGCGCCAAAGCCTTTGAATTCTTCCGCTCTGATGATGCGGCAAAGGAAGACGTTCGCATTGATGCCAGTCACCGTGGTTGGTTGCCCCAAGGCGGCGCAAAGATGCAAGACGACGCCAAGGCCGACCTGAAGGAAAGCTTCGTTTGGGGATACCAAAATGATGCGGGCACCCTACCAGATGATCACGCATTACGCGGCCACAACCAATGGCCCGTCGCCATGCCAGAACTGCAAGATCTTTGCATGCAATATTTCACCGCAGCCCACGGCGTTGCGGAACATCTGATGCAGGGTTTCGCGATGGGGCTTAACTTGGATAAGGATTTTTTCCTGCAAACCAACGATGCGCCCCTGTCGCGCAACTCCTTCGTTTACTATCCCGTGCAGGAAGAAAGCGCTGGCAAAGATCAATTCGGCGTCGGCCCGCACACAGACTTTGGCGTTCTCACCGTGTTGTGCCAAGATTCAGTTGGCGGCTTGCAGGTTGAAAACATCGACGGCGAATGGATCCAAGCGCCGCCAATTCCGGGCACCCTGATCGTCAATGTTGCCGACCTTCTGAACCGCTGGACCGACGGCGCGTATAAGTCAACGCCGCACCGGGTTGTGAACAGCTCTGGCAAGGAACGCCTGTCGCTAGTACTGGCCTATGATCCGAACCCCGAAACCAAGATTGACGCCAAAGATGTATTCGGCGCGGACTACACCCCGAAAGAAGACCCCATCACCTGCGGTGAATACCTGAACTGGCGTTTTGCCAAGGCATTTTCGCATAAGAAAGACTGATATGAGCACCTCTGCCACCCCCCGTGAAGAGACCGGAATAGACGAGGCCATTGGCGCGGCTCTGCGCCAGATGCGCCGGGGGCTTGGTTGGTCTGCCAGCCAACTTGCCGCCAAGGCTGAAATCTCTGCCGCGATGGTCAGCCGCATCGAAAATGGTCAGGTTTCACCCTCAATCAGCTCACTTTGTGCACTGGCAGAAGCGCTTGACGTACCCCTAGTCAGCCTGTTTCGTGAAACCGCCAGCAAGCATGCGGATTACACTTTGGTCCGGGCGGGCGAAGGGTTGAAATCCACCCGCATTTCCCAAGGCCACAGCCACGAATTCGTCAATCTCTCGGTCCACTCTCGTCGCGACCTACAGTTCGAAGCCAAACGTGTTACCCTGGTTCGCCAAGACGCCCAGCCCCCAACATATGTCGGTCATGGTGTTGTTTATATTCAGGTTTTAGACGGTGAAGCAGTGTATCGTTACGGCGGGCAAGACTTTACACTACAACTTGGTGACAGCCTGTCGGTTGACGCTGAACTCAGCCACGGGTTTGTGAAAGTTATCAGCGAAACCTTCACCTTCCTCACAGTACAGGCAGAACGCAGATGAGCATGGGTGATCGCGAACATGACCTCTCCGAAGGCTCTATTGCCGGGCATTTTCGCACCCTTGCCATTCCCGCTGCCATTGGGATGGTCTTCAGCACACTTTATAACGTCGTTGATATTTGGTTCGCCGGTCTGATCTCAACCGAAGCCCAAGCCGGCCTCGCCGTTGGATTTCAAGCGTTTTTCATCACCATGGCCGTTGGTTTTGGCCTTGGGGCCGCGATGGGTGCATTGGTTGGAAACGCCCGTGGTCGTCGCGAAAGTGCTGAAGCACGCGCATTGGCTGCCCAAGGCATTAGCTATGGTGTATTTGCCTCTGTCATCCTGATGATCGCCGCCGTTTGGTTCGGCCCGCTACTGATCTCGCTGGTGTCAGAACCCGGCGGCTATCGCGTTGCCGGTACACAATATTTCAAATGGCTCATCTTCGCCCTGCCAGGATTTCTACTCGCCTATGGTGGCAATGGTATCCTGCAGGCGCGCGGCGATTCCGTGACCTTACAACGCGGTTTGATTGCTGCATTCTTTGCCAATATCGTCCTGAACCCGCTGTTGATTTACGGCATCCCCGGCATCTGGAATGGCATGGGCTTTAACGGCATCGCCCTCTCCACCGTGATCAGCCAAACCGGCGTGATGTTCTATGTTCTTTGGCGCATTTTGGGGCGCGATATGATGGTGGGCCTGCATCAAAGCGAATTCGTTCCAAACCTTAGTAAATTCCGCGAAATCACAGCCCAGATGTTGCCAACCAGCTTTGCTATTATCGTTATGTTCGCCGGTGGGTTTGTCGTGCAATTCGCGCTGAAGGGTTTTGGGGAACACGCGATTGCCGCTTACGGCATCGCCCTTCGGGTGGAACAAATCCTGCTGTTGCCTGTGCTTGGCATGACCGGGGCCCTTTTACCCATCGCCGCGCAAAACTTCGGTGCGGGCCACCCTGACCGTGTGCGCGAAGCCCTGTTCTTTTGCTGGAAACTTGGCTTCCTTCTGATGGCAATTGCTTGCCCAATGCTCTGGTTTGGCGGCGGCTTCGCCATCTCCCTATTCACCGACAACCCAGATGTCATCCGTGTCGGTCAAAGTTACCTGCGCGTTGATGGATTCATCCTGCCTATCTATATGATGTTGTTTGCAATCAACTCCCTTTTACAGGCTCTAAAGCGCCCAATTTGGACCCTTTGGATCGGAATTTACCGTCAGGGGTTTGGCGTCGCTTTCTTCATCTGGATCTATATCGGCGTGCTCGATTTCAACTTTTGGGGCGTCTGGTTCGGCATCGCAACCAGCGTGCTGACGGGCTGGATCGTCGCAATGATCGTTGCTGAACGGGTCGCGCGGGTGGAAATCGGCGGGCTATGGAAACCCCAACCATTGGGGGTGCAAACATGACTCCGTTACAACGATCTCGCCCCGGTTGCAAAACCGTCACCCTTATTCGACCTCCGAATGGCCAACAGCATCCTTCACAAGAATTCTCAGCGCGAAAGTAAACAGCCTATGCCGAATGCAACGCCAATCATCGACGCCAGAAATATTGATAAGTATTTCGGTTCTTTTCAAGCTTTGAAGGATATCAGCTTGACCGTTAATAAAGGGGAACGTGTGGTGATCTGCGGGCCGTCCGGGTCTGGGAAATCCACCTTAATTCGTTGCTTTAACGGGCTTGAAAACCATGACGGCGGGCAATTGACCGTGGATGGCATCGAAGTGCACGCCGATTCAAAAGAGATCCGAACATTGCGCCAAGATGTTGGCATGGTCTTTCAACAGTTCAATCTGTTCCCACATTTGACAGTGCTTGAGAACCTAACCATCGGCCCGATTAAGGTGCGCAAGATTAGCAAATCTGCCGCTGAAGCGCGTGCACGCAAATATCTGGAACGCGTCCATATTCCTGAACAAGCCGACAAATATCCATCGCAACTGTCCGGTGGCCAACAACAGCGGGTCGCGATCGCACGATCCCTTTGCATGGAAACGCGGGTAATGTTGTTTGACGAACCGACATCTGCGCTTGATCCAGAGATGATCAACGAGGTTCTCGATGTGATGGTTGAGCTTGCGGACACTGGCATGACCATGGTTTGCGTCACCCATGAAATGGGGTTCGCGCGCAAAGTTGCAGACAAAATGGTCTTCATGGAATCTGGCGAGATCGTTGAAATCGCCAACCCCGAGAAATTCTTTACCAACCCCGACAGTCAACGTTGCCGCACCTTTCTTGATCAAATCTTGGAACATTAATCATGCAGCGCCCTTCCTTCATAACGCGCTTTTTTCGCTCTGTTCCGGTGTCAGTTGGCCTGTATCTTCTGATCATCGGCAGCCTGATCTGGCTGGCTTTTACCGGCTCCCAAGCAATGGGTTACAACTGGCAATGGTATCGAATTCCGCAGTATCTTTACCGCCTTACAGATGACGGTTTTGAATGGGGCGAGATCGCCATTGGCTTGGTCAAAACCCTCCAACTATCATCGGTGGCCTTTTTACTGGCCCTCGCCCTTGGTTTGCTGGTCGCTCTCCTGCGTCTGTCTGGTTTGGTCATCGGCACCAGCGTCGCGATTGTCTTCCTAGAAGTCATCCGCAACACACCGCTTTTGGTGCTTTTGTACCTCTTCTATTACGTCCTAGGCCCGGTCTTCGGGCTTGATCGCTACACCGCCAGCATCCTGTGTTTGGGCGTTTTTCATTCCGCTTTGATCTCTGAAATCTTCCGCGCCGGCATCAATGCTGTCGCCCAAGGTCAGTGGGAAGCGGCGAAATCAATCGGCATGTCCACTGGCCAATCCTATCGCTATATTGTGTTGCCACAATCCGTACGCTTCATGCTGCCCCCGATGACCGGCGAAGTCGTACATATGGTCAAAAGTTCGGCGATCGTCAGCGTGATCGCCGTCGCTGAATTGACCACAATTGGGCGCAATATCATCTCTGACACCTACATGAGCTTCGAGATCTGGTTCACGATTGCCGCCGTCTATATGGCTGTAACCCTTATTCTATCCTTCGGTGTTTCGATGGTGGAAAAACGATACGCAACAGCAACTTAACCCAACAAACCGCACGCAAGAGGCGGGTCAACCAACTGTAAGGAGACAAACATGAAACTCACAAGACGCATCTTTGGCACGGCACTCGCGCTGGCCACGGCAGCAGCACTGGCCTTGCCCGCAGCTGCACAACAAACCCGTCAGGCCATTGCGCAAGAAAGCGTGATCGAAACCATCAAAGAACGCGGTGTGATCAAGATTGGCCTGTCGATCTTTAAACCCTGGTCCATGCGTGACCTAGATGGCGAATTGATCGGGTTCGAGCTGGATGTGGGCCGCAAATTGGCCGAAGACATGGGCGTTGAAGTTGAATTCATTCCAACTTCTTGGGATGGCATCATTCCCGCGCTGGTTTCAGGAAAATTTGACGTCATCATCTCTGGCATGTCCATCACGCCACAGCGCAACCTGACAATCAACTTCAGTGATCCCTATGCCTATTCCGGTATGACCATTCTGTCCAACAAGGCCATGACTGACGGCATGTCATTGGCTGACTATAACAGCCCCGACGTTACCTTTTCGGCCCGTCGCGGCGCCACACCTGCAACTGTGATCGCGACACTTTTCCCAGAAGCTCAATTGCTGCTATTTGACGAAGATGGCGCTGCAACACAGGAAATTCTAAACGGCAATGCACATGCCACCATGAGTTCAGAACCAACGCCGTCACTCGAAGTACGTCAATATCCCGACACTTTGGCTGTCCCCTTCACTCAAACCTTCCTTGCCACCGGTGAATCCTTTGCTCTGCGCAAGGGTGATCCAGACGCGAACAACTTTTTCAACAACTGGATCAGCATCAACTGGAAAAACGGCTGGCTGGAAGAACGCAACAACTATTGGTTCCGCGGTTTTGATTGGGAAGATCAAGTTTCCGCTGACTAAACACCGACAAAATCCGTCAGGGGCTAAACCGGCCCCTGACCCCCTGCCCTCCTGAAACAGAGATACAACCGTGCCAAAACTTCTTCAGAAACTACACTGGCTTGACTATGTAATCCTTGTTGTGATTGCGGTTTTTGTGACAGCGATCACGCTGCGTATCGGGGGCGCGCTGAACTACAATTGGCGTTGGGAACGGATCCCCAATTACATCCTGCGATGGAAGGAATCTGAAGGGAAATGGGTTGCCAACCTGTTGCTTCAGGGCCTTGTCACCACCATCCGCGTCAGTATCTACTCCGGCATCCTCGCCGTAATCCTCGGCACCATTTTGGGCATGGCCCGTTGTGCATCGAACCTAACCATCCGCATGCTTGCCCGCACATATTTGGAATTTCTGCGTAATATTCCACCCGTTGTGATCATGTTCATCTTCTTCTTTTTCCTGTCAGAACAACTGATTGTCGCCCTGAACATCGAAAGCTGGGCGCGCGGTATCGCACGCCAAGAAAACAACGCGATGTGGGAATTCTTCTTTGGCGATATGCGCCGCTTCCCATCCCTGATTTCTGGTGTGATCGTTCTGGCCCTGTTTGAAAGCGCCTTTGTCGGGGAAATCGTACGCGCTGGCATTCAATCCGTACCAACCGGGCAACACGAAGCCGCCCGTTCCATCGGCATGTCAGGCCTGCAGGAAATGCGTTACATCGTGTTGCCGCAAGCGTTGAAAAAAGTCATGCCACCCATGGCAAACCAATTCATCACACTGGTCAAAGACAGCTCAATCATCTCGTTAATTTCGGTGCAGGAATTGACCTTCAAGACCGTCGAACTTGTCGCCTCAACGCGCATGATTTTTGAAGCCTGGATCGTCACCGCAGGCTTCTATTTCGCGATTTGTTTTGGACTATCCGTGCTGTTCAGACGCCTAGAGCGTTAAAGCCCAATCCGATCATCTGGCCGCGCAAACGCTTGCGCGGCACAGGGAAACATATCCATGATCTCATCTGATTGCTGCAAGTTTTCAACACGTAACCGCCCGTTATCCCAAAGCTTTACACCATCAAGGATAATCGTTGGGTCAACCACATTCCAAGAAATTTCGCCCGGGGCATAGCTGCCGCAGGTATGGAAATGCAGAACACGCGGATTTCCAAAACTTGAACCGCCCCAACGTTCATAGCTGTCGCTTGCAAGGCCCGGAAAGCCACATCCTGGGTGAATACCAGCGTGCCAAGAATGCACAAAATCGCGATCGATCCCAAGGCTGTTTGCCACGTGGTCGTAATGACGATTGGCAACCGCAACGGATTCAGCGTCGCCCTCAAAACCCGTCAGACGCCCATTTTCAAACAGTGCAAAAACCTCGCCCTGAAATTCAACGGTGTAAGGCGTGTAATATTGTGATCCCGTCCCCGTCAAAAACCCCGGCATCGCTACCCGGCCACTAAAGCTATGGGCGGGAACTGGCGTGGGCACCGACATTGGAAAACGGCGGATACTGGTGTCAGACCCAGCCGTCAATTTCAACTGAGGTTGACCCTGATAATCTGTGCCACGTGGGCAGGTCACATGCACATTCTCGGCCGCAGCAATTGCATCATTCACCGCATCTTTCAGGCGTAAAAATGCATCGTGATGCGCCGTGCCAAACCCTGATCCCAGCATATCTGGGCACAGGGCATAACTGACAACAATCCGCTTCCCCGCTGGCATTTGTGAGAAACGCAACTGATCGCCAAGACGAGCAAAGAATACGATAACATCAGCATCATCAAAGGCTTGTATAACATTTTCCGGCAGTTCACGGGCCCGGCTGTCAAACCCAACATCCATCGTTTTTGCCCGCATCCCCAAGCCTTCAGCGGCGGAAGAGACGCAATCTACAACACGGTTATCGTAATATCCAAGGCCCAAAGGTTCATGGGCAATCAACACCGTCTCGCCAGGGCGGGCCATCGCGCAATTCATCAACAGATTGCGGGCGCCAAAGTACTGAGATGCGGTGTATGTCATGGTTTTCTTTCTGGGAAGGCTCACCGAAACGTGAGGTCGCTTCCTATCTACGCCCACGCGGTCTCTGAAACCATTTGAATACCATAATGAATTCCATTAGTTTTAGTAATATGTCTACTCCCCTGCCCTATGTCGCCCTACGCGCCTTTGAAATGGTTGTGCGAAAAACCAACTTTAGCGCTGCCGCAGACGAACTCGGCGTCAGCCAAAGTGCCGTCAGCCAACATGTTAAAATGCTGGAAACTTGGCTGGGAAGCGATTTGCTTGTCCGGGGTGCCCGAAAATCTAAGCCCACGGAAGAAGGGCGCATCCTTGCACGGACGATTGATGAAAGCCTTGGTCGGATTGATGCGGTTTGCGATGATATCCGACGCAAGAAGTTTAAGAACTCCGGCCTAGCCGTCTGTTGCCCGCCGGGGTTTGCCTTTACTTGGCTATTCCCTCGCCTGCTTGATTTTGATCTGAAGTACCCAGATATTTCTCTTTCAATTTCAACGGATTCTGCTGATAGCACCCCCCTACCAGACAGCGCCGACATCGGCATTCGCTATGGCATCGGTGATTTTCCTGGGCTGTTTGTCGAACATCTGATGTCTGAAAAAGTCTTCCCCGTCTGCGCGCCTGGCTTAATGCCCGGCGCGGATAGCAGCACCGCTGATCCGCAAGATCTTCACAAATTCACCTTGTTGATGGATGAATTCCATAACAAATCGGGTACGCCCCCAGATTGGAACTTCTGGGCAATCGACGCGGGAGTGAAACTGCCTGCAAACATTAGGTCGCGCAGTTTTTCACAGTCAAATCTTGTGACCCAAGCCGCAATACAGGGGCTTGGCGTCGCCATGGGTCGCGGCCCTCTTGTCGCCGACGCCTTAAAGGCAAAAACCCTCGTTCGGCCCTTCCCACAAATCGCGCAATCACAATATTCTTACTGGCTTGTATGCCCTCATAGCGCACGTAACAGGCCGCAAATAAAAGAATTTTTTGCTTGGGTACATGCACAAGTAAAAACTGCGTGAATCGACCAGCTATCCGTCGGGGAACAATCCAGGCATCCAAGCACTTGCAAGTTTCGCCGGAAAACTCAGCTGCAACGGCGCGCGCTGTGTTTGCGATTTCAACGCCCCAGCTTGCAACAAACCCGCGGTCACTTTTCGTGCTTGCCGATCACTGACGCCCAAAAGAGACGGCACGCCCCCGCGCTCAATCGCACCCAGCGACAGTACATCGCGCATCACAATATCAGCGCCCGTGATCAACCGCCCGGCCTTCATCTCTGCCTGACACCAAACATTGATCCGTTCACGCAGTTTTTGCGGCTGCATCAAGTTTTCCATGAACCGAACCTGATCAATGCAGGCTTCCAGAAAGAAAACCGCAAACTCTGCAAGCCGTTGTTCAGACAAGTTCCCCCGGCCATCAGTACCGCCATGACGCGGTTGATCAGCCGCCATAAGCCTTTGTTTATACTCGGCATCTTTACGTGCCAACCCACGAGATGCGGACCACAAGCCATCAGAATCGACCGTTGTACGCAACATCGCATGCGCAACCATTCGCGAAACACGGCCGTTCAAATCTAGGAAGGGGTGCACCCAAACAAGCCTGTGATGGGCGCAAGCCGTACCGATTATCGCGCCATTTCGGCCCTGCATTGCGTACATTTTTCGCATATGCTCCAACAGCCGCGGCACAGCACCGGGACTAGGCGCAACATGTTGCCCGACCTGCACAAAATCATTTCTGAATGCCCCGGCCACAAGCGGGACCTCCCGCCCATCCGGTTTGCGCACAACCAGCAATTCTGCGGGCAAATTGTCACAAAACCGTTCATGCAAAGCCCGCAACATATCCGGGCTCATCGGGTGGTCGCTCAACCCGCCACCATCAACCCATTCTTGCACCTTGATATGGGCCACGGCTTCCAGCTGAAGGTTTCGTTTTTGGCTATCCGCACTGAAATCCATGTTCAAAGCACGTTCAATGTCGATGGGGTGGGTGTTGTGGCCTTCAATCAAGTTTGAATAATAGCAATTCATCGACCGCACGAGCCCAGCGAGCGGTTGCCGTATGGCTTCAGGAAGTGATGCTTTCAAACCAGAGGATGCCATCGCCAAATCCACCGCGAGGTCATTCAATTCCGGCCGATGCCGCGATGCTTCCTCAGGGATAAGGGGTTCAACAATTGTAATCGCTTCGCCATTATCGGGTAATAAGGCAGCAGGCATCGAACTCTCCTCATTCATTTGGGGGTAATAGATTTCGCCACGTGTTCCCCATTGAGTTCCGTTTATATACTAAATTTGTGCCGTTTCAATGAACTTAGATTATTCCGTATTATATATGATTTATTGACCTTTTATACATTCAGACAAATTTTAAATTCCGATAAGAGTTCCGGTTTGTGAACCTATTACAACCAAGGGAGGCAGAGTGCCACGCCGCTAGTTCGTCTCGTCGCCTTCAATCGCGGCGAAGGCTTCCGGCGCCAACTCTCGCCAAAAAGCAAAAATGGCTGTGCCATTAAACGCGGATTCCCAGCCAAGCCGTTCAAATTCGCGACGGGCAGACGGATCTTTAATTTGACTCATAAACAATCGCTTATCCGCGTCTTTTTGCGTTGGCGTGCGCGCGGCGGCCAGCTCTGTAACCAAAGCAAACCGTGCCTTGCGCCGCTGGCTTTGCGCAAAACGTGCGTCCTCCTCACGTTCCTTACGATCGGCATTCTGCCGAAACGCATCAACGCGCGCTAAGACTTCCGGGGTCGGTTCTGGCTTTGCCTTTTCCGCCTCGGCGGGTGACGCATACCCCTCCCGCAAGGCCGCACTTAAATAACTGGGGACGGATTTCACCCCCCCCTGCCCTTCCACATAGGCCAGTTTCGCCGCCACATATTCCGCACCATGTTCTGCGATCCACTGGCGGCTCAACCGGTCAGAAACCCCCTGCGCACGCAGTTTTTCATAGACAGGTTCGCGCCGCAGCCCGTCACCATCATCAATCTCAAACATTGCGAGTTGCGGATTTTCACGGATCAAAAACCGAATATCCGTAACCGCCCTGCCCTTCTTACGGAATTCAGGTTCAATCACAATATCAGAACTTTTGTTCACCTCAGAAACTGCGGGCTTAATGATCTTCGCATTCAAATGTTTAAAACTTTGATAATACGCGCTGTCATCGACGCCCATCAGTTTGCGGAATACATCCAGTGTCCACCAACCTGTCGAGCCCGTGCGCACAAAACGATAGCAGTTTTCATACAACGCTAAGCCATGTCCCGACGAAAAATTGCGCTGAATATCAACGTTGATCAGTGCATATATTTTCGGGTCATGCAGTTTTTCCGCTAGGGCAGATGAATAGGAATACTCGCAAACCCCCGCCTTGAGCCGGGCAAAAGACAACAGCGAAGACACCCCCCATTCCTGCTGACCTTCGGCATCCAACATATCCCATTCCGCCACGGTTTCAGCCAGCGCCCGAAGCGCGGCGCGCAATGTATCCATGTCATTTGAATTATAGCCGACCATCATCGCCAAAGTGCGTGCATCAATCGTATGTGAAGGTGCCGATGTTAGGGTGTCATAAGCATTCAACAACAACACATTTGACAGCTTCCGCTGAAGCAGCGTTAGCTTGCCTGAGATGTGAATCGCAGCCACATTCTTGCGAACAGTTTCCCGCCGTAGCGCACCTGTCAGTCGTTCGGAGTTAAGCGTTTGTTTCGCCATTTGTATATCTCTACTGCCTGACACATCTTGGCATATCAGGTACCTAACTTCAATATCCGATGAGGTTCCTTTAGAGGGGCACCCTCAATGAGATTTCAAGAAAAGATGACTCCCGTAGATGGGTTCCTTTAGACCACGAAAGTCCGAAGCTCGCGTAAAAAGGCATCAAGTCTGAACGGTTTTGATGGAAATTACGGATGAAAATACCCTAAAATAGACCCTAATTGGGGATAATCACCCTCCTGAGAATCGGTACCCATATTCCCGCTGCTGGGTCCCGTTCTTCCTGTAACTGGGTACCTAAGGTCCCGGAATCGGGTGCCCTTTAGCCCGTAAGTGGGACCCCAAACATACGTAACACACTGATAAAAAATAATTTTTTCTAAGTAAATTACTTAAATATCTGAAAGATAAATAAACAGTTTGTTGTGTTCTCTTATATAAAAACCCACTTTTCGGGCAGAACCTTGGCTACACAGCGCATTTTTCACAATACTGGGCTCTCTATGCTGGCTTGTGAATAGTATGTGCGCTATTCTCGATGATATACGTAGAAATTGATAACATCGCGATAGGTGCCGGAAATGACAAACCCCAAACAACCTTCTCAGCCTCCCTATCAAAACCTCGATCCTGAGGCCTCAGCGCAGAAGCTGCCTGATCCTATCGACACACAGCGATTCGCAAAAGCCGCAGCTTTTTGTACGCGCGGTCGCGAGGATCTAGCCAAGCGTGGATATGCTCCGGATGGTGAAAAACGCCTGCGCCGTTTCTCGATCTGGGAAATTACAAAATACTTAATCCCAGTCGCTTCAGCGCATCTTCGCCGGGTTTTAAAAGCCAACCCAGATTTGCCGCAAGGCGAAGGGGAAAGTGGGTCAAAATGGTTCACTCTGGAAGAGGTCCTTACGCTTCGAAAGCATTTCGATGCAGAAGGCGTCAGCACCAAGGAATACCTGCCCTACCGCCCCAAAGGCCTGCCAGCAAAAGTGGCCGCTGTCGCGAACTTCAAAGGCGGGGTTGGCAAGACTTCAACTGCCGCTCACTTGGCAATGTCCGCCGCCTTAGACGGTTATAAGGTTTTGGTGATTGATCTTGATAGCCAAGGTTCAATGACCTCTATTATGGGCGGCACGGTTCCTGATGAATGGTCCACGGTTTTCCCCCTTCTCGCGAAAGATTACGCTCGCGCAGTTATGGCGGAAAATGAGGTGCGTCGTGCGAAGGATCAGGCGGAAATTCCTCTGGATGAAACCCTGAAAGAAGCCTTGGAGGTTTCGCCGCGAAACGTCATTCAGAAAACCCACTGGCCCAATATCGATCTGATCGGCGCGCAACTAAATCTGTATTGGGCGGAATTTCAGATCCCCGTCTGGCGCATGGGCTTGAAGTCTTGGCCGCTGTGGGACGGGCTGACAAACTTCCTTGAAGACGAGGGCATTTTGCAAGAATACGATCTTGTGCTGCTCGACACCCCCCCTGCCCTTGGCTACCTCACCATCAACGCTTTGGCCGCTGCGGATATCCTACTTGTGCCGCTTGGCGCGTCATTCCTTGAATTCGATTCCACAGGCCGTTTCTTTGACATGCTTTACACCACCTTTGCCTCTATCGAGGATGGTGAGAATTCTTTGCAGCGCGCGGCGGGTTTACCGGAAATTAAGTTTGAATGGGATGTAGTGCGGGCAATTATCACGCGTTTCGACGCCAGTCAGCAAACGGATATGGCCAATGTTATCCAAGCCTATTTTGGAGATTTCATGAATGCCTATCGTCAAGATTTCACGGCCTTGGTCGGACAAGCTGGGGAACAAGTGAATGGTATTTATGAAGCTGATTACCGCGACTTTAACCGCGATACATATGTTCGCGGACGCGAAGCTTTTGATCAGACCTATGCTGAGTTCAAAGAGCTTTTGATCGGCAGCTGGTGGCGCGACGCAAATATGGAAGGTAAGTAAAATGGCACGACGTAGACGCCTAGCGGCCCCAGATGAAAAAACGCTGAACGCATTGGAAGATGGTTTCGCCGCGAAACCTTTGGAAACCAAATCTATGGTGCCGCCGATTGCGCAGGTTGCCGGTGAAGCGGCTGCTTTGGCCGCGATGGAACAGGTCACTGATCGGGCCGAACACGCCCGCACGCAGGCCGATGCGCAGAAATATCATGATGCGCAAAGTGCTGGATTGGTTGCTGAACATATTGATATTCGTGAAATTGACGAAAGTCATATCCGCCGCGACCGTATGTCTGAGCGTGCGGAAGAGATGGAGGAACTTGAAAACTCGTTGCGGGCACATGGGCTGCGCACTCCAATTGAGGTGGTGAAAACCGAAGATGGATATGGGTTGGTTTCAGGTTTTCGCCGACTGACGGCGTTTCGAAACCTTGCCAGCGAAAACATCTATTTCGAAAAAATACCGACGTTTGTTCGGCCCGGGAACGCCAGCGCTGATGCTTATGTGAATATGGTGGAAGAGAATGAAATTCGTTCTGATCTGACTCCATATGAACGTGGTCGCATCGCGGTTCTGTCGGTCGGGCAGGGCGCGTTCCCGACTTTGGCCGATGCCGTAGACGCTCTGTTCGCATCCGTCTCAAAAGCCAAAAGATCAAAGGTGCGAAGTTTTGCTTTGATTCACGAAATGCTGGGGGACCTTTTACGGTTTCCAGCTGCCTTGTCTGAAAAGAACGGATTGAAACTGGCGGCTGGGTTGCGTGGTGGAGATGTCGAAGCTTTGCGGTCAACCCTTGGTGCCGAGGCGTTCGCCACGGTTGCTGAGGAATGGCGTGGGATTGAAACTTGGCTGGAGGCCCAAGACCCTGCCGACAAAACACCTTCAAAGGGTGGGCGGCCGGTAAAGGTTCAAAAACTACCTGAGCGGAAGCTGAAAACTGGTGGCAGTTTGCGGGTTTCCTTATCTGGGGATAGTGCGAGCTTTGACGTTAAAGGTGCGAATGTTTCGGCAGAAATGGCCGAACGCATTGCCGATTTTATTGATGGAATTGTTTAACGCAACGCCGATGAATGGGGCCCTTGTGCTGTGTCGCAAGGGCCCCAAAATATTCACAATTCAGTTTAAACGTGCATCACTTTATATAATGGCATGGTGTTTTCCCTACTTTTTGGATCGATGATTTATCATGATGGTTTTCGAAAAACTCGTGAATCATCAATCAGATACGTGCGAATCTAAAGTCAAAGGAAACCAGTGGCTTTGAGGTGTGTGAATATAAAGGTTGACAAAAAATTAACGCCGAAGTCTCCTGCCGGTGCATCTTAAGGTGTAATGTAGGTGTAATGTAGGTGACATGGCGGTGTTAGGCGCGGGGGGCGTGCTTTCACATTTTTACAAGCCAATGGTTTGACGTGTCTTAATATTTGATAATTTTTAACCCGATACGGGATTGTATTTGGTTCATTGCTGAGATTTTGAGGCGAACCGGGTATTTTGGGGAGAGCATGTTTGCGAGGGTGAAGTATTTTACTGGCGAAAGCCGGACACCGTTTCGAAATTTCAAAACCATAGCACCAACCTGTGCCGTGGTTTTTTCCGCCATTTCTGTAATCGCCCTCTCTTTAACGTCCTCTGTTTTGGCGTCCGAACATTCCTTCCAAGATTGGAGATTGACCTGCCCTGAGGATGGGCGTGAGTGTGCGCTTTCTACCACCAGTTTCGCTGAAGATCGCACTTGGCTCTCAACCATTCGTATGCAGCCGCGCTTTGATGGCGCAACTCTTCCAGTGCAAATTCTTGTTCCACCACAGGTTCATCTGGCCTCTGGTCTTTTTGTGAATATTCCCGGGTTAGGGGAAAAGCAGGCGACCTTTTTGCGTTGCACGGTTCAGGCCTGTGACGCGCGGTTGACGCTGGCCGATGACGACCTTCTGGCTTGGAAGCAGGCGCGTGCGGCAGAGGTTCTTTATAGACCATCAGTTTCAGGCCCTCCGATCCGGTATGGGGTATCTTTGATGGGGTTAACGGCGGCTATGGACGCAATGGCAGGGGTTACGCAATGATCCGGTTTTTCTCACGACTTTTCATGGTGCTGTCGCTTTTGTTCTGCGCGGTTCCTGCAAGTGCACAGACATTTCAAATTGAAGGTGTCGCCTTTGAGAGTTCCGACTATCTGACCGATGAACTTCTGAATTCGGTAAGCGCAAAATATATATCGCGCCCGATTACCTTCGATGATCTGCAAGCGATGATTGATGAGTTAAATCTTCTATATGCTCGAAGCGGTGTGCCAACAGCACGTGCAGTTTTGCCGCCCCAGGAAATCCGGGATGGCATCTTGCGGGTTTCATTGATTGAGGCAGAGATTGAGATTGTTGAGGTGGAAGGGTTTCGGAACACCAATCCAGATTTTCTGCGTCGTACGATTTCGCTTGGCGTCGGAACAAAGCCAGATTTCGCACAGCTTGAACGTGATCTGATGATTTATGATATCGCGCATGATATTTCCCCCCAGCTAAGCTTCTCTGCCGGGGACACACCGGGAACCACACGGGCGATTATTCGTGCCGAAGAACCAGAGCGTTGGAGCATTACCGGATCACTTGATAATTTTGGGCGTCCAGAAACTGGTGAAGCGCGCGCAACGGCATTTGTACGTTGGAACAGCGCAACAGGCGTGCGTGACACCTTGTCATTTCAAGCCCAAGGATCCAGCGGCGCGCAATCAACCTCAGTGGGATATTCACGCCCCGTTGGCCCAGGGGGCGGGCGGGTTGTTGCCGCGCTAAGCTATTCCACATCATCAATCATTGGGGGGGATTTCACGGTTGTCAGGATCAAGTCAGATTCTGCCAGTGCAAGCCTGTCCTATCGCCGCCCGGCTTGGGTGCGCCCAGATCGTTATGTGATGTTTGATGGCGGTTTGACCTATGAAACCACCCAGTCCACGATTGAAGAAACTGATTTTGCCGATATCAATCTGTCTGATTTGTTTTTCAGCGCACGGTATAATCGACGTTATGCAAAAGCGGTCCTTGGGGTCAGTGCGGGGCTGCGGGCCGGGACGGCGGATGCGATTGGCACGTCAGAAACAGAAGGCAGCTATTGGCTGCTTTATGGTGAAGGCACATATGCCCGCCCGCTGAGTGAAAAACTGATGTTTAACGGCACTCTGCGCTATCAATTGGCCTATGGAGAGAACCTGCCGGTTGCCCGGTTGCTCACCGCTGGTGGCGTGGGCACCGTTCGGGGTTATCCAGAGAATATTCGCGGTGGCGACAGTGGGGTTGTTTTGAACTTTCAACTGTCAGCGCGCGACCCCATCACACCTGAAGCTATGCCAAAGCTGCGCATGACGCCTTTTGGATTCGTCGATGCAGCGCTGATTTTACCCTACCGCGTCGATGGCGGCTTCAACAGCGAACATGATCTCTTGGCGTCTTTGGGCGGTGGTGTCTCGTTTGGGTTGGGCGACAAGGCAAGTTTGCTGGCGATGATTGGCGTACCTCTGGTTGACACCCTAGGCTTCACTGATGCTGGGCAACCGGCGTTCTACCTGGGGTTGGATTACACCTTTTGACCTGAAGAAAAAGAATACTTGAGACCACACCACGAATGGAGCGAAGATCAAAAATGAACACTCTAACCCGCCTAATGGCGACACTGACACTAGCGATGACACCGCTTTCCGGCATGGCGCAGGACAGCACAAGTGCAACTGATGTGGAAACCGAAGCTGCGATCAGTGATGTTGCTAATAATTCGAGTTTTGGTGATTGGGTCATCAGTTGTGATGCGGTCACTGTGCGCCGTACGGTTTGTCGCTTGATCCAGGAACAAAGCATGCGCGAAAGCGGAGAGCTTGTGGCACGGTTTGTGGCTGTGCCTGTTGCGGATGGTGTGATCCTCTTGGCTCAGGTTCCGATGGGTGTCTATCTGCCGGGTGGCGCTGTCTATCGCATTGCTGGACGTGATGATCTGGAACAGCGGGAAATGATCTGGCAACGCTGTGCCGCTGATGTCTGTGAAGCTGCCGCACCGGTTGATGACGCGGAACTCGCATTGTTTGCTGAAGCTGAGTCCCTTCTTTTTGGGTTCCGTCCAACGGCTGAATCTGACCCCGTCATTTTAAATGTTGATATCAGCGAATTCGCAACTGCAGTTCAGCTGATCCGTGAAAGCAACAGCTAAGCAGCAGCAAGAATAGTAACCGGGGGCAGGGGATGCCCCCGTTGTAACGAGTGAATTGTTTGTAAGTTAAAGACCTGAAGACCACCGAGTGACCTGTACTTTAGAGAGAGCAGTCGACATGGCCCGCAGAACGTTGAAATCAGAGCAAAGACAGAAACCCGCTTTTAGCAAGGGTTCTCTCAGGCAATCGCTGGGCAAACAATGTGTTGCCTTTGTGAGCTCTGCTGCGGTGGCGTGTATGCAGGTTTTGCCTGCTTTTGCGGATGTGGTTGCACATACTGGGGTCGGCGCAACGGCTACCACCGTCAGCAGTCCAACGGGCACAGTGAATGTGACCACTGGCACAGTCGTCAATAGCACAGGTTTCAACCATTTTTCTGAATTTAACGTCAGCAATACTGACACGGTTAATTTGTTTCAGCCAATCGGGGCCGATGCGCTGGTCAATATCATTTCCGGGGGCAGTTCGGTTATTGATGGTGCGGTGAACGGGCTGATTGGGAACCCAATTGCAAGCGTTGCCGGCGGGAATCTGTTCTTTGTGAACTCTGCCGGATTTGTTGTCTCTGCGAATGGTGTGATCAATGCGGGTCAGTTGACGCTGACGACGCCGACTTCTGACTTCGTGAATGATCTATTGGACGAGGCCAATGATAACTTCCTTGGGCTGGATGATCCGACGCAGAAACTGTTTGCTGGTGAAGAACCGCTTAGTGCGACGGGTGTGATTGATATCCAAGATGGCGCACAGCTTTTTGCCACGCGTCTTGATATGCGGGCGGGGCTACGGATGATCGTTGATGGTCGTATCACCGTCGATGCGGGGCCGCTTTCGACAGGGCCGGTTACGCCGGCGGTGAACCTAGAGGGAGAGCCAACCGCAGGTGGTGTTGAGATCAGTGCAGGTGGTGTTATTCGCCTTGTGTCTGGCGGAACTGCTGAAATTCGCGGCGAGATGAGCGCCCAAGGCGGTACCGGCGTTGGGCCGGTTGATACGCGCCATGGTGGCCTCGTAGAGGTGATTGCCGAGGGGGATCTGACTGCTGGGGGCACCATTGATGTGTCCAGTGCAAATGCCGATGGTGATATTTTAGGGGTGCCCAACCCTCTTGCCGATGGTGGCGCCGTGATGATGTTCACGCGTGGATCCGCGACAATGGAAGCTGGGCTTTCGATTGATGCCACCTCCGTTGCCGGGTCCGGTGGTTTCTTTGCGCTGCGTGCGGTCGGGAATATCAACGATGGTCAGGGGGATCTAAACACGGGTCTGGGCGGTGAAGCCTTCCTGATTGCAGATACAGTCAATATCACCGGCGATGTGACCACCGATGGTGGTGGCTTGGGCATTCGTGGGGAAGATGCGGTTAATATTCGTGCCGGTGCCGGGCTTTCGACCCGCGCGACCCCTGCGGGAACCGACGCGTTTATCGGTGCTGCGTCAGCCAATAAGGCGGGCGATTTGATCGTTACCTCAGAGGCGATCAGCATTGAAGCGGGCGCGACCCTGCGTGCTGATGGCGCTGGGGCCGACAACGGCGGCATGCTGGCCCTAGTGGCCCGCAACGCCATCGAAGGTATTTCTTGGGCGATTCAGCCGGATGCGGAGGTCGCTACGATCACTATTGATCAGGCTTCGATTGTTGGCGGAACCGTGGTGATCAGCGCGATTTCTGAGGTTGCTAACAGTTTTGGCGATGTGGATGAAACGGTTGAAGCCGGCCAAATTGTTGAAATGGAAGGCACCACGACCGAGGCGCAGTTCGATGCAATGCTGGACAATATCATGGTGGCTGCAACGGATGTTATGGGGCGAGGCCTGACCACGTTGAATGGCTTGATTCCTGTGCAAATCCAGATTCTATCAGCCGAGGCACGGGTGACGATCACCGACAGCACGATCACGGCGAATGGCAATTGGGATGGGCTAACTGCCACGCTTGAAAACCAAGACACAGAATTTGCCAATAACGGGTATCTTAGCCCAACGGGGTTGCGTGAAAACACCTATCAATTCTTCGCTCCGGAAGCGGATCTGACGGTTTCAACACCTTTGGGCGATGTGCCGATCATTTCGCCATTGGCGAATGACAATCCGTATCTTTTGAACGTCAAACTGCCCAGTGAATTTGACTTAGCAGAGGACAGTTTGCTTATACAAAGTCACGCGCAAAACGATCTGTCGATCGCGCCGAAAGCCTATGGGCTTGGGCTTGCTGTGGCTTCGACACGCACAACCTCCATAGTCGACATCAGCGATACGGCACTGCGCACGGATATTGGTAATACGCGCTTGGCTTCAACCGCGATGGAAAATCATTCGATCAACATTGCGGCGAAAAAGATCGCAAATGGCGCGGCTTCTGTTGTTGTCTCCGTGCGTGATTTGACCAACCAACTTTTGGTTGATGGTGGTAGTATTGATAGTGCGGGCGGGATAACCGCCGGGGCCTGGACTGGGCGGAATCTGTCAATTTCCAGTGTTGCCAATTCGGGCCAAGAAGGGCGCTTGGCCATTGCGGTGAATGTCGATGTTTCAACCTCCCTGACTGAGGCCGCAGTCAGCGGTGACATTACGGCTGGCGGAGATGTTGCTGTTGATGCGGAATCCCTGTTCTTTGATGTCACGCATGTCACCAATGCAACCATGGGGCTTGCCAATGTGGCGAAAGTGATTGCGACGCATCGCAATTCCAATAGTTCACTGACCAGCTTTGTTCAAAACCTGCGCTCGCAATCTTCTGGGCAGGACCCAAGCACCCCAACAAAACCGCATTTCGGCATGGGTGTTGCGGTTGGTATTCAACTGTCTGACGACAATACCTTTGCAACACTTGGCGGTAATTATCATGATCTAAATTCTGGTCGGGCCTTGACCGCTTTGGGGGCAACCAATGTCACGGCCCTAGGCCATGATGTTGCGGTCAACGCAGCTTATCGGTTTGCGGACCGCGGAAATGAAGGCGGCGGCGGGTTGACACGGTCCGGATCTGCGGCCTTTGGTAAGTTGACCTTTGCTTTGCAGAAAATGGTCGATCGGCACAATAATAACCCGGCAAATGTAGACAATCAGATCACCAAAGAAGACCTGCTTGGAAATTTTTCGAACGCATTGATGTTGAACGTGTCGATGGCTTCGCTATTGGGGGAAACTCAGGCTGAGGTCGGAGGTAATGCGACGATCAACGCCGGTTCGCTGAATGTAAATGCGCTAACCCGATACCCGAACACCAATCCCGTGGGCGCGTTGGTAAATCAATGGGAAAACTTCACCGATCAAGTGACGAATTATAACCCTCTCAGCACGCCCGGTGGTACAAGTGTTGAACCACAGGCTCCACCTGCGCCGGATCTGGCGGGCTTTGTTGATATTGTGAACCCGCTGACCTATTTGACGACCGAATCCAAGACCAAAGCTGAAACACCGGGAGATGTGACACCCGGCGAGGAACAGGAATTGGCGATTGGTGTTTCGCTGACACTCTTTAACACTGAGAACAGTTCGGTTGCTGCAATCCGGAACGGCGCAGATATCACGGTTGAGACAGAGGCCAATGTCACAGCCTTGCAAGAATCCCTGTTTCTGCATGCGACCAACCTTCCGAAATCCAATCCGTTGGGCGGCGATGCGAAGGTGAATGATTCCATCGGGGCCGGGCTGCATGTTGGGCGCACGGTCAGTGAAGTACGGGCCGAAATTGAAAGTGGCGCAACGGTCACTGTGAATTCCGGTGATCTTGATGTCAGGGCGACGACCAAAAACATTGCAATCAGCCTCGCCTATTCCGGCGGGCAGGGGGCGGATGTTGCTGTAAACGCTTCTATTGCGGCGCAAATTTCCGAAGCGGATACCGTTGCTCGGATTGGCGAAACGGCAGATATTACCGCGCAAAATGTGGGCGTCACGGCACGAGATAGTTCCGTCAGTTGGTCGACTGCGGGTGCCATTACCGGGTCAGAGAACGTTGGCGTTGGGGCATCTGGTGTGTTCAACTTTAGCCGTCGCAATATCTGGGCAGGTATTGGCCCGTCTGATCGCATGGCGGCACTTGCCGCAATTGCGGATCCGCAGCAAACGGTGATCAATGCGACAACACTTAACATTTTGGCCGAAAACAATTCACTAGATGTGACTGTTGGTGTTGCCGGCACGAAAGTTGTCGGCAAGCAAGATCCTCCCGCTGATGAAGAACCTCCTGCCAACACCGAAGAGGATGATATGATCATCCCATCTTGGTTGTTCTCGGACGAGGAAAACGACGCAGTTAACGAACAATCCGAGGTCGATACGCCCCAGGATCAATCTGGTCAGCAGCAAAAAAGTGGCTGGGCTGTTTCGGGTGCGGCTGTTGTGAATATCTCTCTGGGCAATGAAACCTCTGCCGAGATTTTGACAAATCGCAGTATTGACCTGACAGGTGCGCTTAATGTGACGGCGCGCAACAACTCAACCGCAGTGAATGTCGGCGGCGCTGTTTCTGCCGGGCTTGGCAGTACAAAAGATACCAATGCGCTGGCCGGTGCTTTTGCTGTGCATGTGGATAATCGGATTGTGCGCAGCCGTATTGTCGGTGCTGAAATTAACGCGGGTGGCGCGGTGGCGGTGAACGCGACTGACCTTGCGACTGTGGTGAATATTGCGGTTGGTGGGGCAGGGACCTCTCGCGGGGATAAAGCGATTGCGGGTTCGGTCGCCTGGGCGCAGCTTGGTGGGGAAACCACGGCCGAGATTTTGAATTCTGATGTGACATCCACCGGGCTGACCGTGAAGGCGGATGACCAATCCACAACTGTTGGGGTTGGCGGTGCTGTTGGCGTCAATATGGATGCGACCCAAGGTTACGGTGTTGGGGTCGGCATTGCGGTTAATAATGTGAACCGTTCCGCCACCGCGCGGGTCAGCGGAACCGGGTCTGTGACCACTGGAAGTTTCCTGACACAGGCGAACAGCAGCCAGTCTATCTATGGATTTGGCACCTCGGTTGGGGTCGGTAAAACAGGACTGTCTGGCTCAATCTCGGTGAATACAATTTCCGGCGGCGCGAAGGCGTTGGTTTTGGGCAGTGATGCTGACAGTCTGACAGTGAAAGCCGATGCGATCACTGTTGATGCGGATGAAAACAATCTGATCTTCTCACTTGGTGGGGCTTTGGCCGGTGGGCGCAGTACTGCAGTTGGCGGCGCGTTAACTGTGAATGTGGTGACCGCCACGACTGAGGCACGCTTGGATGATGTCATTGCAACCAAACGCGACACTGGCCCGGATCTTGGTGTGGTGTTGGTGGATGCAGATAGCAGCAGTACGATAACGTCAATCGCGGTTGCAGGTGCTGCTGCGATAGATGGAAATGCGGCGGGCGTTGGCCTTTCTGGTAATGAAATCACTGCGAATACAATTACTTCGCTTGAAGGATCGACGGTAACGGATGCGGCATCCATCACAGCGACGGCAGACAGCACACGTATCATTCACAGCCTTGGCGGTGGTGCGGCGTTTTCTGGTAAGGGCGCGGCGGGCGTTGCGGCGACTGTGAATCTTTTGCTGGCCAATAATACCAAAGTGATCCTCAACAGCGCGACTCTGACCACGCGGGATGCGGGTACTATCAATGCGGCCGCCACAGCAGGTGGAGAGATCAAATCCCTAGCCGCAGGCATTTCGGCATCGTCCAATACCTCAATTGGTGGTGCTATAACGGTAAATGTCACAACGGCGGAAACACAGGTGACAGCGACAGGGGCCTCTATCACCGCTGATGGTGCGCTGACCCTGCGTGCCGATGACACCGCAGATGTCGACAGCCTTGCCGGTGCCGTGGCTGTATCCCTTGGTGGAACCGGCGCAGGCGGCGCAATTGCCGCGAACTTTATCGGGCATGACACAAAAGTTTTGGCCAATGGCGGCAGCCTTACTGGTGAAGGCGTGACGCTTCAGGCGGTGAATTCTTCTACGATTGACAGCTTGGCCGCAGGCCTTGCCGGTGGCAGCAGTAATGCCTTTGCTGGATCTATTGCGATTGGCGACATTGGTAATGTGACCCAAGCGCAGGCAGCCGATACCGTGTTGAACGCAGGCGCAGGTGCGGCGGTGATTGACGCCGGGCGTACGGGTGACATCAATATTCTTTCTGGCAGTGCAGCGGTTGGGGGCGGTAGTGCTGTTGGGGTCGCCCTGACGGTCGCGACCATCCATGGTGGTGTGACCGCAGATTTGATCACCAACCAAAGCGTGAGCGGCTCCAGCCTTGATGTCACTGCGCGCAATACCGCAAGCATAGATGCGCTGGCGATTTCTGGCGCTGTTGGCGCTGGCAGCGTGGGCGGTGCGGGTTCTGTGGTTTATACACAAATCGGCAAGCCGGCGGCAGACGGCCCGTCTGTTGATCCGCTGTCAGGTCCTTCAACGGAGGATCCCGTAGGCGATGCACAAGATACAGTCATCGCCGAACGTGATCAGGCGATCATGAATCTGGGTACAACATTGGGTGGTAGTGGATCATCCACAAATGTTGGTAGCTCGGATATGGCGCTGGCATTGAACACAGATGACGTTGTGCGCGCACGAGTTGAGCTGACCGGCGTAAACCCGAATATGCCGACCATGAATATCACAACCACAGAAACCAACACCACCCGTTCACTTGCCGGGGCTGTCGCGGTTGGATCTTCTGCAGGTATTGGTGCAGGTATTGCTGTGAACATGATGTTTGGCCGTGCGGAGGCCGAACTTGTTCTGCCCTCTGATCAGACAACAACAGCGGATGGGGCGGTCACTGTCGCTGTGACCCAGACCGGAACCGTAGAAACCGCCGGTGTTGCCGGTGCTGTTGGCGGGCGCGCCGGTGCAGCTGGATCCTTTACCGTGAATGTCATGAACCGTCAGGCGATGGCACGGATTATTGGGACGACACCTGCAGGCACGGGTGTACTGAACACAAATGGTGGCCTTGTTGATGTGACCGCGACCCAGACCGGAACGATTAGTTCCCTTGCGGGTGCCGTTGGGATCGGTGGCAATGCTGGTGTTGGCGGCGCGATTGTCGTGAATGTGATTTCCGATGATGCCGCGGCCAGTGTTGAAAACGTGCAGATTGATACCAGCGTTTCGACAGATACTTCGATGCCCTATGCCAATGCAGGCACGGCAAATATTGATGCGTCACAGACGCTGACTCTGACGGCGCTTGCCGCTTCTGTTGCGGGCAGCGGCACCGGGGCATTTGCCGGCAGCTTTGCGGTGAATGTGGCCGATGGCAATGTGACGGCGACCCTGAAAAATGCGGCGCTGCGGGCAACCAGCATTACGATTAATGCCGATGCAACCCCGACCCTGACGGCAAACGCAGGCGCGATATCCGCCAGCGGTGTTGCGGTTGGTGTCGGCATCGCAACAAATGTCGCGCGTCAGACCGTGCGCGCCGATGTTGATGGCTCTGAGATCAGGGGTCATAGTTTTGTGAAGGTCACGGCGACCTCAACCGGAACCATGTCAGGGAATGCGATTTCCGGCGGTGGCGGCGGTGTTGCTGTCACAGGTTCCGGGATCGGGAATTCGGCTGAAAACACCGTTGAGGCCCTGATCCGCGACACGGCCGGAAATACAGTTGGCAGCGATGTGCTGACACGTGGTTCCGTGTTGATTGCGGCGGAGGGAACCAATACGATTTCACTGCTTGGCGGCACCGATGAAAACCCGGGCCTCAATGTCAACTTCAGCGGTGGTGGCACGGCGGGCGTTGGTGCCTC
>MAAC01013435.1_pt1 | contig 43674 bp, 39 predicted proteins | sample 1115981 | NCBI WGS metagenome assembly MAAC01 (sample SAMN04961126, study PRJNA320927) | seawater metagenome | isolation source: sample BD02T64 sea water enriched with oil for 64 days | place: USA:Gulf of Mexico | collected 2013-07-27 | reverse complement strand
ACGCAAAGGATAGCCGCATTAATGATTTTTTTTTGTGTATTGTTGAGATCTTTTTTTTGGATGGGAACGGAAGTCATTTTTTTAGCGTGTTACTCGTGATCGATATTCATTAGGTGAGACATTTGCCCAGTTTTTGAAGGCTTTGGTAAAATTGCTGGCGTCGCTGTACCCCAATATTTCCGCTATTTGTTCCATGGTTTTTTTTGTGTTCTCTAACAAATTGATGGCTTGTGTAAAACGTTCTGAATCCTTTATCTTTTGATACGTGGTACCTGCATCATGTAATTTTCGCTTTAATGTTCGGGTGGATATATTCATTTTATCGGCCACCAAATCAATGGTAGGGGTTTTATTCTCATGGTTTCTAAAATGTGATCGTACTTGTGCTGTGATGTCTGTTTTTAAGCTGAGTTGTACCAGTTCAATTTCACACTCTTTTTTTGCCTCATCAAAAAGAGAAGGATTAGCTGATGCCAGAGGTTGTTCTAGGTAAGAGACTGGGCATCGTAATTCGTTTCTTTTTTGATTAAATCTAATAACAAGACCTGGAGATAAAATATCACTGGGGATTTCACAGGGAGCATCAAAGGTTAACAATATTTCAGCCTTGACGTGGCCTTGTGTTTTTCCTGCTAGCCAGCGAGCGATGGCTTCAATACTGATAAATACCGATAGCGCATGAAATAGCGCGACATCTGAGGATATTGACTCGTCACTACCGTGCATACTTAGGCAGGCCTGATCATCTACAATTGAAAAGTTTAAGCGCTCCCCGCCACCAGAGCGTGTTTGAATAAAGTTGATTAACAAACTCGCCGCTTCCAACAGGGTTTGGCTGCTCTGCGCGGCAAAGCCAAGTACGCCGTGCCGTGAGATGGTTAAACGTTTGCCGTATTTTATAGGCAGGAGGGGGTCATTTAACCCATTAATAACGTTTCGAACTGCTTGGTCCATGGAGTGATGTCGGATTCGGCAACTGGGCTTTATTAGCGTATTCAAAGGGATGGAGGTGTCACGCAATACCTCTTGTGGCGTCATACCACATTCGGATGCGTACTCATTCAGAGCAATTAGGTAATCGACAGAAATTGCGAAGTCTCCCTCGCCAATTGTTTCAAAGTTATCAGTCATGGCCCCATATAACCACAAATTCGACACAATTAAACATTATATCTACCTTAAGACCATAGGATAGTAGATAGCAGGTACCCGGCGAGGGTGAGGGTGCCTTACACTATATCTGTTGAGGGGAGTAGAAAATGACAGCCATGCAGCGAATCTCAGGGGCTCCGGCCATTAAAGTACGCAAAATGGATTTTCCATTTGGTGATATCACAGAAAAGTATTTTTTTGATAACAACAGTATTATTAGTACCTACATGGCGGCGCTGTCTGCGACCTTTCCTCCAGGTGAGAAGGGTTTCATAGATTCAGTTCGTAATTATCGGGATCAAATAACAGACCCTGAGCTACAAGAAAGTATAAAGGGGTTTATAGGCCAAGAGGGACATCATAGCTATCAGCATAAGGCAATTAACAAAGTATTGAATGATTTAGGTTTGTTTGTCCATCGTATTGAGGAAGACCTGGAGAAGAAAATTAGTCATGACAAGGGGCGTTTGGATAAACGTGACTTTTTGGCATCGACTGTCGGGATGGAGCATATTACAGCAATCATGGCGGAGTACATCCTTGAAAATCAACATGTTCTTGATCCGCTGCCGGCCTCTGCCCGTGAATTATTATTGTGGCATGCGGTCGAAGAGATTGAGCATAAAGCGGTAGCTTTTGATGTGTATGAGGCTTGTGTTGGTGGAAGGCGGCGTTTACATATTGTGATGGGTATTCAAACTGCGCTGTTTTTGTGGCAAGTTGGTTTGTACCAGGTGTCTTTATTGCGTTGGGCGAAAAAAATGCCAAGCATGCGAGATGTAGTTGGTGCTGCAAAGTTCTTTTTGGGCAAGGGTGGTTTAGCTCGAAATATTGTTAAACCCTATCTGGATTATTACCGAGATGATTTTCACCCGTGGGATAATGACAATACGGCGTTAATTAATAAGTGGAAAGAATCGAATATACAGGGGACAACATCAGTATGAAGAAATTCGAACAAGCGGTTATTGCAATAACAGGAGCGTCATCGGGCATTGGCGCAGCATTAGCCTATGCATTATCGAAACAGAACGCGCGATTGGCATTAAGTGATATTAATGGTGATGCACTGAATGCGGTTAAAGCTGAGTGTTTATCCTTAGGGGCTTCTGCGGTTATTGTTGAGACCCTTGATGTGGCTGATTCTTCCGCGGTTTACCAATGGGCGGATAGTGTTTTTTCTCATTTTGGTCAGGTGAATGTTGTTATTAACAACGCCGGTGTGAGTCTTACGGGTTGCGTTGAAGAAACGTCAGATAAAGATTTTCAGTGGCTAATGAACATTAATTTTTGGGGCGTGGTATACGGCAGCAAGGCATTTTTGCCCTATTTGAAAAAGAGTGAGTGGGGGCATGTTGTTAATGTTTCTAGCTTGTTTGGGCTCATTGCTATTCCGAATCAATCGGCTTATAACGCAGCTAAATTTGCTGTTAAGGGGTTTAGTGAAAGTTTGCGGATGGAGCTGGAAATTGAGAAATCGACAGTTTGTGTAAGCTGCGTTCATCCTGGTGGCGTGAAAACAAACATCGCTAATAGTGGTCGGCTGGCCGGTGTTGTGGGCCGTCAAACATCTCATGACGAGATGAAAAAAGAGTTTAATCAAAAATTAGCCAGAACAACCCCGGATCAAGCTGCGGCGATAATATTGAAAGGTATTGAGAATAAAACACCGCGTATTCTAGTGGGTGTTGATGCCAAAATTGGTGATGTGATTCAGCGCATATTACCTACGGGTTATCAAAAATTAATTAGTCGAGTGATGGGATGACAGGCATGGAGGTAAGAACGGGTTACGCAGACGCGAACAATATCTCGATTTATTATGAAGATATGGGGGCGCAGGATCACCCGGTGATATTGTTGGTGTGCGGTATGTCGGTACAATTAATCCACTGGCCTGACGACTTTTGTCGGCAATTGGTGGAACAAGGCTATCGGGTGGTTCGGTTTGATAATCGAGAATCAGGACTAACGACGCGTAGTCATGTGAAATCCCCACCACCGGTTATGCAGAGCTTTATTCGTCACCGTTTAGGGATGAAAGTTCATGCAGAATACAACTTAGATACACTGGTGTTAGATGCGGTGTCCTTGTTGGATGTATTGAAAATTAAACAAGCTCATTGGGTAGGTTTTTCAATGGGAGGGATGATTGCACAATTAGCGGCGGCAGATTATCAGCAGCGCGTATTAAGTTTAACATCCATTATGTCATCTACTAACGAGCGACATTTGCCTGGGCCTCGATGGGATGTGTTATTAGCGATATTGAACGCACCAAAAGATAAATCAGAAAAATCAATCGTAGCGGCTGGGGTATCGGTATTTGGCAAGCTACAAAGTCCTAAATACAAGGTCCACGACGACGTATTGGCGTTTGATGTTCGCAGGGCGATAGCGCGTGCACGTCGCCCTATGGCTGGACCAATGCATCAAATGGCTATTTTATCTACTGGGGGGTTTTCAAGGCGTTTAAAACACATCAATGCACCAACATTAGTGATACATGGCGATAGTGATCCACTGGTTCGGTTACAGGGTGGAAAGCACAGTGCTAAATCAATTCCTAATGCAATGTTGGAAATTATTCCAGGTATGGGTCATGACTTCCCACCTGGGCTAGTAGATAGGCTTACAGGTCTTATTACAGAGCATATTTCGACAAATCATACTGCGGCGTAGGTGAATGGGAGCTCCTGAAGTCTATAAATGTGCTCTAGATACAACTTACTGATATTTTTTTGTGTCGTATGTCACAAAACTAATCAGTATTTTTCATCTAGAGACTTTCCTCTTATCTGCCAAACTTCTTTACCAAGCAAGGCGCAAAATACTCTCGTAACTAATCTCGTAGATCATGCGATATTTAGCGCCATATACTGTTAATTATAAGGTAAAGAGGGATTCACCATGAGACTGTTTAGCATAAAGCGCGATACCGATAATTCTCGTCTATCACCAGAGGCGACTCGATCAGTAGCGGCATCAACGCAGTTGAAGCTAAAAAAATATCAATCTCGCCACGGCAAATCTGAATTCTCTGGGCCTGTTCTCTCGATTGCAGATACATTGTCAATATCATCAATTTCGGGAAGTGTTGATTATATAAAAGTTGAGGTGAATGAGGATGCTCCTATAGTGGCAGCGATACCCTTTAGTATTCATTAAATACCATCTACACCTACACCTGCACTTGCATACATCTGCACATCGTATCAAGATTGTTGTTGAATGAAATCGGCATATAACCGCTGTAATTTTGTGAATATTGGGCCTGGACATTGTGGAATCAGTGTTTCGTTAATGCTTCGAACTGGAATTAGTTCAGCCCCAGTGCCGGTAAGAAAGACCTCATCAGCGGCAAGTAATGTCGCCTCTGGTATGGATTGTATGTCGTAAGCTATTTCCGACTCTTGCGCTAATGCAAGAATGGTTTTTCGGGTAATACCATTCAGTGCACCTTCGTCGCATGGCGGAGTGAGCAGTTTACCCCTGTGAACGATAAAAATATTTTCAGCAACGGCTTCAGCAACATTATTTTGGTCGTTTAATAAAATCGCCTCATCAACGTTTGCTTTATTAGCTTCCTGTTTTGCCAATATGTTATTGAGGTAATTTAGGCTTTTGATGCGTGGGTCAAGTGCGCTGGATGAGACTCTTCTTGTCGTTGCAATGATTGTATTGATACCGTCACGAACAGCTTGAGCGGGCATCATAGTGAGTTCAGTAGCAATAATGAAAACATTTGCAGGCCCACAGCCTATGGGGTTTAACCCGATTGGCCCAATCCCTCGTGTAACAACAAGCCGTATATACCCGTCTGAGAATGATGCCTTTTCACTCAGGTCTGTCATTGCACCAATGAGTTCAGCTGCAGTGTAGGGAATCGTGATTTCAATACTGTTGGCCGATGCAAATAAACGTTCAATATGATCGTTAATCAATAGCGGTTTACGGTTGTAAAAACGAATGCCTTCAAAAATGCCATCGCCGTATAAAACCCCATGATCAAATATGGATAAAGTAGCATCTTCTGGAGGGCATTGATTTCCATTCATCCAGCAAAGCGTGTTTGTATTTGCTCTTTTCTTTTTTGTCTTTCTTGCTTCAGTCTTTTCTACTTCAGTATCGTGTTGTTTCATCACTTGGCCATTGGTTTTGGTAATTAGGGAGGTGATAAAAATAACGTGATGGGTATAATCAATACAGGTGTAGAATAATAAAAATAGACCGGTACAGTTTTGTATTGTGGGAACTGTGCTGGATTTTTGTCGTGTAACTGTACTTTTGTGTACCGATACTTGTTGGGTGATATCAATTAGATGAAACGTTATGAGTCGGTCGCATTAACGCTGACCGAAGAGATTGAAGGCGGTATCTACAAACCTGGTGAACGTTTGCCAGGTGTACGTAAATTAGCGGCGCTATTTACTGTGAGTGTGTCGACCGTTGTAGAGGCGTTAAAAATCGTTGAAGACCAAGGATTGTTGGATGTTGCAGAGCGTTCTGGGCATTTTGTTGCATACCCTACACATCGACTTAACACACCAGTCCAAAAGGAGGGCGCCGGTACATACAAAGCCGTACTAAAGCCTTACCCTGTTACACAGTCAGAATGGGTAATGAACCTGGTCCGGGCAACGCTGGCTTCTGATGTTGTGCAGTTAGGGGCGGCAGTACCGCATTCTGATTTTTTAGCGGTAAAAGGCGTGAACAAAGCCCTAAAAGCGGTTTGTGCACACACTCAGGATCATAGTGACCATTATGATTTCGCACCGGGTTACGAGCCCTTGAGAGGGCAAATAGCGTTACGCATGCAAGACGTGCATTGTAAGGTTCAGCAAGCTGAGGTCGTTATCACAAATGGGTGTCAAAATGCCTTGGTTTTGGCGTTAAAAGCGGTAACTCAACCTGGGGATGTGGTTGCGATAGAGTCCCCTACATTTTATGGTTTGTTGCATGTGATTGAGTCCCTTGGTTTGCAGGCGTTGGAGATTCCCACTGACCCTATCTCTGGCATTAGCTTATCGGCCCTGTCGTTAGCTTTTGAACAATGGGATGTTAAGGCATGTGTGTTGATTCCAAATTATGGCAATCCCCTAGGGCATTGCATGAGTGATATCGATAAGCGCCAGCTTGTGACTCTGGCAAAAAAAGCAAAAGTGCAATTAATTGAAGATGATATATATGGAGATCTGGGGTTAAGCAATCAGCGTTCACTGCCCCTGTTATCGTTCGGCCCAGATGTTATCTATTGTTCTTCCTTTTCCAAGACGTTATCACCGGGCCTGCGTGTAGGTTGGGTAATATCAGGGCAGCACCAAGAGAGAATTGAATACCTTCAGTATGTGAATAGTTTGTCTGCACCTACACTGGCTCAACGGGCAGTGTATGAATATTTACGTTATCAATCTTATGACCGGTATTTACGTGAAGTGAGGAGTAGATACCGGCAACAATTACATAAGGTGAGGTCGCTGATTTATACCTCTTTTCCCGAAGGCACTAAGGTAAGTGAGCCTGCGGGTGGTTTTGTATTGTGGGTGGAATGCCCGGCGACGGTAAGTACATTGACGCTTTATGAAGATGCGTTAGCGAAAAATATTAGTATTGCACCTGGGCCAATGTTTTCACCGCGAAAAAAATATCAACGTTGTTTTCGAGTTAACTGTGCACAACCATGGGGTGCAAGATTTCAATGGGCGTTAGTAACCTTAGGTGGTTTAGTCGAGCGTCAATTGGCACCATGATCATGGTCATGTAGATGAACTCGACGTCGAGATAACCCTAGCCCAACAATACCCAGTGCAAACAGAGCAATAGTGGATGATTCTGGAACAACGGAGACGTTACTAACACCACCACTAAATGCAAATCGGTGGTCGTCATAATCAAAGTCACCACCGTTTAAAATATCTTCAAAACCGACGACATACATGCTTCCACCTTGATCATCAACCGCTGCGTGTAGGATGTTATCAGGGTTGCGGGATGCGTCTCCCATATAATAGGTGAACTCAGTATCATGAACATAAATTCCAAAAATTAATTCTTCGCCTACGGTATAGCTAGATGCGGATGGGTCAAAGGTTGTTGTTAAGCCAACATCGTGGTTGGTGCCAAAAGAGGCGATGGCGCTAGTTGGCTCAACCAGGAACAGTGATAGGGTACTTGTGTAGTCTGCGTTGGGTGAGAGAACCTCAACAGTAACATTGCCGCCAGTGTAATATAGGGAGTCGCCTATGATAGGTAAGGCTTGTGAGTTGGAATGGTACAATGCTGCGATTAATAAAAGTCCACCGAGGATACTGCTTTTCATTTTCTGCCCCTATATCTTAAATAGTACTGCTAGTGGATATTTTCCACCGTGGCTTTAAGGTATAGGCAAGGTTGGTGCCAGTGCAAAAAATGGCTTTAGATACAAATCGTTACAAAAGTGCGGGAATGCATTTTGTAACGATTTGTAAAGGTGGTCGACAAAGAGTACTTAGGGGCGACGCTTGGTAGGTGTTCGGTTGGTTGGTGTGCCTTTTGTGTGAGTGCTTTTATGGCCGCTGAAGGGCTTGCTTTTGTTGTTTGCTTTCTTGTTATTCTTTTGATTGTTACTTTGGTTTTGCCCTTTGTTTTGGTTAGCGTTTATATGGCGTTTATTTTGATGAGTTTCCTCTTCGACAAGTTGATTTGGCCCGTTACCAATCAATTCTTTACGGCCAAGGCTCAGTAAAATATCACGTACCATATTGGCATTTGCAGGGTCGTGATAACGTAGCAACGCTTTGTGTAGTTGGCGTTGCGGAGCTGATTTTGGAATGGTGATTTTTTTCGTTTTATAGGTCAGTTTATGCAGCGGGTCTCGTTCTGAATAATACATCGCGGTCGCGAGTGACATGGGGGACGGATAGAAGGTCTGTACTTGGTCAACCTTTAGATCATTGCGCTTTAACCATAACGCTAGATTCACCATATCTTCATCTTCGCAGCCAGGATGAGCGGCGATAAAGTAAGGGATAAGGTATTGTTTTTTTCCGGCTTTTTGAGAAAACTGATCAAACATACGCTTAAATTCATCGTATGTCCCCATGCCGGGTTTCATCATTTTTGATAGCACCCCGTCTTCAGTATGTTCCGGTGCAATCTTTAAATACCCGCCGACATGGTGAGTGACAAGTTCTTTTACATATTCAGGGTCTTTTACCGCCAAATCATAACGTAAACCCGAGGCTACGACGACATTGTTGATGCCTTCTACCTTGCGAACTTTTCGATATAACGAGGTTGTTTGGGAATGATCCGTAATAAGGTTTTCACAAATCGTGGGGTAAACACAGGAAAGCTTACGGCAGTGAGATTGGATAGTATCGTCCTTACAATTAAGGTGATACATATTGGCCGTTGGGCCACCCAAATCTGAAATAGTCCCGGTAAACCCTGGTGTTTTATCGCGTATCGCTTCAACTTCTCGCAATACAGACTCTTGTGAGCGGCTTTGAATAACACGCCCTTCATGCTCGGTGATTGAACAAAATGTACAGCCACCAAAGCAACCTCGCATGATATTGATGGAGAAACGAATCATATCAAAGGCAGGTATTTTAGCATTTTTGTATTTTGGATGAGGGCGACGTTGATAGTCAAAATCAAAGACACCATCCATTTCATCCGTTTCTAACGGGATTGGTGGTGGGTTCACCCAGATCTCTTTTGTTCCGTGTTTCTGTATTAATGTCCGGGCATTATTAGGGTTGGATTCTAAATGTAAAACGCGTGACGCGTGAGCATATAAAATAGGATCTTTGCTTACTTTTTCAAATGACGGCAAACGGATATACGTGGTAGTGGGATCTAATTTCTCTCTACCTTGTAAAGGCATAGGAATGATGCGAAGCGGCTTCGGGCTATTGTCATCATCCGCTTTATTCTTTTTTTCACATTGAGCGCTATCGCTGCTGTTGGTCATCTCGTAAGGGTTGGGGAATTGGTCGATATTTGCTGGCCAATCAATACGAGTAGAGTCTACTTCAACCCAGCCTGACGGAGGTGTATCACGGAGAATGGCGGTGCCGCGAATGTTTGTTAGGTCCTTAACCGTTTTGCCAATAGACATCTCGTTGGCAAGCTCCGCAATAGCTCTTTCAGCATTGCCATACAGTAAAATGTCGGCGCCAGAATCAATTAATACCGAGCGTCGAACTTGATCACTCCAATAATCATATTGAGCAATTCGACGAAGGCTAGCTTCAATGCCCCCAATGACAATAGGAGTGCTTTTGTATGCCTCGCGACAACGTTGACTGTATACAATAACAGCACGATCAGGGCGTTTCCCGCCTTCGCCATGAGGAGTGTAGTAATCGTCATGGCGCATGCGTAAATCTGCCGTATAACGATTAATCATCGAGTCCATGTTGCCAGCGGTAATCCCGAAAAATAAATTGGGTTCACCCAGTGCCATAAAGTCGCTAGTGTCTCGCCAGTTAGGTTGGTCAATAATACCGACTCGAAACCCTTGTGATTCCAAAAAACGACCCATTACGGCCATACCAAAACTGGGGTGATCCACGTATGCATCACCGGTGACAATGATAATGTCACAGCTATCCCAGCCTAGGTCATCCATTTCCTGTCGGGAAGTCGGGAGGAAGCTGGAAGTGCCGTAGCATTCAGCCCAATACTTTGGGTAGGAAAATAATTTTGGTGCAGTGATTTTCATAAAAAGCTGTTCGTAAGGACAGTTGAGCGTCGTTGTGAGGATAATTAATGACAGCAGCTATCGTATTATTCGGGTGTAGCGACAACAGGGAACAATGATGTTGTTAAATAGAGCGCTAAGTGAGCTATTTTCTCAGATTTCACCGGAAGGAACTAGTGTTTTATCGCCCCGATAAAATTGTGGAATAAAACTTGGTTGGAAACTGCCCAAAGTATTTTTTGTGTTCTGAATCTGTTGTTAATGAAGGCAAAACAGTGACTTAGTGCGCAAATTCATTACAATGATGACACCTTTCGATGTTGATCTGCTGTTGTTAATGGAGTGAGCATAATTTTACGCCTTTACGTTTTAAACCCTATGTTGCGAGTTATAGCAATTATTCTTGGAAGTTTTCTTGGTTTGACGAGTATTGCTCAAGCTTCGGGTTCTGCTGCGTTGTATCAAATGGACTTAGAGCAGTTGATGGATTTGCCCGTCACTTCCGTGAATAAGCGACCTTCCTCGTTGGCGGAATCTGCAGCGGCAGTATATGTCATTACTCACGACGATATTCGCCGTTCAGGTTCGGTGTCGCTTCCCGATGTGTTGGCTCTGGCCCCAGGGGTTGATGTCATTAAAACAAACGCTTCTACATGGGGCGTCGGCATTAGGGGGTTTAACGGTCAATATTCCAATAAATTGCTTGTGTTAGTGGATGGCCGAAGTATCTATAGCGTATTGGGTGGCTCAGTGTTTTGGGATATCGCCATGCCACTTTTGGATGACATTGAGAGAATTGAAGTTATTCGTGGCCCTGGTGCAAGCTTATGGGGCTCTAATGCTGTTAACGGTGTCATCAGCATTATTACTAAATCAGCAACTAATACTCAGGGGCAGCATGTTGTATTGGGCATGGGTAATGAAGATAAATCTTACAGTCGTTTAAGAACCGGCGGTACTATCGGAGGCGATGTACATTATCGTTTGTACGGGCAAACACTTGATCGTGATAGCAGTGTTGATGACGAAACTGCCCATGATGCGGATGATGCCTATCAAGCGATGCAGCTTGGTGCTCGATTGGATTGGGTTGTGGGCACACGCGGCAATATGTCTGTGCAAAGTGAGTGGTATGACTTGGATAAACATTACAATCCGCTGATTGACGAGCTAATTGCGAGTGATGCACCGGAGGGTGATTTTGAGGAGCATATTTATGGTGGTCATGTGATGGCTCACTGGACGCAAAAGAAACCTGGTGGGGAGCAATACGATGTTCAGTTTTCTATCGATCAAATGAACCGAGATGAAAGTTTATTTGAAGTGACCGTATTAAACATTGATGTGGATTTTCAGCATAGTTTAGCCATAACAAAAGCGCAGCAGCTTACCTGGGGTGTGAGTTATCGGTATAGCATGGATGATTTTAAAGGCCTCTACTTTGTATCGATTGATGATGATTCTAAGGATTACGATCGAACCACGGCATTTGTTCAGGATGAAGTTTCTTTGTCGGATGATTGGGCGGTAGTGTTGGGTATTAAATTGGAAGAAACAGAATTTGCCCGGTTTGATACACAGCCTACATTGCGTGTGATATGGACTCCTACATCGGATTTAACTACTTGGGCTGCGGTGTCAAAAGCGAATAGAACACCGAACCGTGTTGGTAAGGGGGTGATGTTGGAGTTTGGTAGTAATAACCCTGTGTGGCTAAACCGGTTTGTGTTAGGTAATGAAAAATTCAAAACGGAAACATTATATGCCTACGAATTGGGTTTCCGTTCGCAGGTTTCCAATACAGTCTTTATAGATGTAAGCGGGTTTTATTTTGAGTATAAAGATTTGCGTACATTTGATATAGATTACGATCCTGATCTTGGTACTGTTCCTGGGGGAGCCCTAGCATTTACTTACATGAATGATGCAAACGGTTATTCCTCTGGAATGGAAGCCGTTGTTGAATGGAAGGTATTGCGCAATTTTGCGATTAATTTACAGTACAGCTATATAAATTTCACAGCATCGCCTGATTCCGATGTACCTGGAAACGGTGCTGGCGTAATCGTTTTCGAAGAACAAGAAGTTAACAATATTGCCGCATTGCGTGGTGAATATACTTTTGATGGCGGTGTCGAATTTGATGTCGGTGTTAACTATCGTGACGGCATGGATTTGGATAACGTGAAGTCGCAGACTGATTTTGATATACGCCTTGCTTGGCGTTATTCACAACAACTCGCGTTTTCTTTGATTGGAAAAAATATCGGTGGCAGTAAACGTGTAGAGTTTACTGATACGTTACTGGCTCCACGGCATAGCCAAATAGAACCCAGTGCTGCGTTGCAAGTGGATATGCACTTCTAGGTATTGGCAGCGTCTATCCAAAAAACCGAATTCAATAATGCTATGATTGAATTCGGTTTTTTGGATAGACGCTGTTGGATTAGTGCTGCGCTATTTGCTATTTGTTACGGCTTGTAATGCACTATGCGTGTTTCTTTAACCCTTCAATCTTTTCGATATAGGTTTGCATTGCTTGATCGTTGCTTTGGCCTTTTAACTTTGCCCATGCGTCATACTTTGCACGAGCGATAAAGTTGGTCATGCCTGGACGTTTACCCTGGACATCGCCAGTACTGCCTTGTTTAAATAATCCATACATCTCAAGTTTTAAGTCGTTTGACGGCTTAAAAGAGTCGCCTTCAACGGTTTGAACATAGTTGACTGCAGCTTCGAATTGGCTTTTTAAATCAGACATGGTATTTCCTGTAATGAGTTGTTGGCTGTTGTTAATGTAGACGTCCTACGACGTTGGTCACATTCTAGCAAATTCAACGATAGCGGAAAATGACCCTTTTGACGTGAATGTTGGCTGAAATGATCATTGGCGCTATCCTGCTAAAATGAAAAACTAACAGGTCATCGCTGTAATGTATAACAATGTAGACACAACAGCATAATTATAACGATATAGTGATAGCAATATAGCTATAACAATATGGAGAGCCGGAATGGAATTTACGTTTAGTACAACACAACAGATTATCTGTGAGGCAGGTGCCTGTGTCAGACTGGGCCAAATATGCCAAGATTTAGGTGTTTCGCATTTGTTGATCGTTACAGACCCCGGTATTGTGCAGCTTGGGTTGCTTGATACGGCTTTATCTAGCTTGGATGCTCAGGAGATGCCTTATAGCATCTACTCTGATGTTATCGCCGATCCGCCGGAATCTAAAATTGAAGAAGCATTAGTGCTCGCTAAGGATAACGCTATTGATGGGGTAATGGGCTTTGGTGGTGGTAGTTCCATGGATGTGGCAAAGCTGGTGGCTCTGTTAGTGAACTCGGAACAAACGTTAGCGGATGTTTATGGTGTGGGAAATGCCAAAGGTAAGCGCCTGCCCCTAGTGCAAGTATCCACAACGGCGGGTACTGGTTCAGAAGTGACTCCTGTAGCCATCGTGACAACGGGAGAAACAACCAAGCAAGGAGTGGTTTCTCCTATTTTATTGCCTGATATTGCGCTGTTAGACGCCAATCTAACGTTGGGGTTACCTGCGCCGGTAACGGCCGCCACCGGTATTGATGCAATGGTCCATGCAATAGAAGCCTATACCAGTAAAAATAAGAAAAACCCTTATTCCGATATGTTGGCAAAAGAGGCGTTGCGTCGGTTATCTGCGCACATTGTTACGGCGACCCTTGATGGCGGTAATGTGTTAGCACGCTCAGAGATGTTGTATGGCGCGATGTTGGCGGGTCAAGCCTTTGCTAATGCGCCAGTAGCGGCTGTACATGCATTGGCGTACCCTTTAGGAGGGCACTTTCATATATCCCATGGTTTGAGTAATTCATTAGTTCTACCTCATGTATTACGTTTTAATTTTGAAAATGCGTCGGAGTTGTACGATGAATTAGCCGACGTTTTACAATCCTCTTGTGACAGTGTATCTGGCTCAAAAGGTTTAATTGATATGATGGATGCATTGATTCAGCAGGTGAACTTACCCACTCAATTGCGTGAGTTTGGTGTGAAAGAAGAACAGTTGCCAATGTTAGCGAAAGACGCCATGTTGCAAGAACGATTACTTATGAACAACCCCAAAGAAATGACCTACGAGGATGCGCTTAAGATCTATCAAGCTGCTTATTGACCTGAAGGTTTGCGGGGGATAATGAAAATAGATAAATAATAAAAGTAGATAAACGATGAAAGCAGAAAAGCAAATTAGTCAACGGTCTGATTATGGCTACCACATGCAAATTAATACCCGTTGGAGTGATAACGACTTATACGGACATGTGAATAATGTCATGTATTATTCCTACTTTGATAGCGTTGCTAACACTTACCTTATTCAAGAGGGTGGTTTGGATATTCATGGTGGAAGCATCGTGGGATATGTGGTGAATTCGGGCTGTAATTACTTCTCGCCTATTGCCTTCCCGGAAACCCTTACGGGAGGTTTGCGTGTGAATCGGTTGGGTAATTCATCAGTGGAATACGGGTTGGCCATTTTTAAAGAGGGTTCTGATAGCGCAGTTGCAGAGGGGCATTTTGTGCATGTATTTGTTGATAGAGAAACAGATCGTTCCGTTGCGATCCCCAAGCAGCTTAGAGAAGCACTTGAACAACTGATAGTGGTTGAGGATGAGAGTTGATGGGAAGCGGTCTAAAAGGGAAGAGTCAAAAGCCATCGAAGTACACAACGGGTCACTTGGTATTTGTGTACAACGCCGATAGTGGGGTGCTAAATTTAATGAAGGACATTGCACATAAATTACTGTCTCCGGCGACGTACCCCTGCAGTTTATGTGATTTAACCTATTCAGCGTTAGGAGAGAGAAAGACCTGGGTACGCTTTCGAAAGTCGTTGTCAGTTTCTCAAGAGTATTTGCATATAGACGAGTTTGTATCGCAGTACAATGATTCGGCAGGTGAGGCTCAATCCGATCCTGTTCAATACCCTGCCATTTTCAGATTGAGAGACAAAACAGAGTTAGGGAGTGGAACGCTGGAGCTTGTTGCAACTAAGCAACAGATCGATGCTTGTGAGTCGCAAAAAGCGCTTAAATCGCTGGTTCGTTCGTTATTGATGTAACGGTAGATTTGGCTGCTGTTAATGTCTCTGAAAGAGGAGTATAGAGCTCCTCAACGGAATAAGGCGATTCACCTTGAAATGATGCTCTTCCTTGCGTAGCAGTGTAACCTTTCAGTTTTTCATTAATGGAGTCTGTCGTTGCTGGCTCCTGAGCGCTTACCGGCGAGACAGTGCTAGGGTCAGTGTTGTTTCTGTTTTTAAACCAGCGGTGTTTAAGTAGGCGCATGTAATGTTATTCCCGTTGGTTTTAAAAAAATAATTTTTAGGTGAATATGATATAAGTCTAACTTATGCACTCATTGGCTTCCACATCTTCTACGCTTTAATTGAAGGGATTTTACAATCTGCTAATACCATCACTTCGATAAGGTGATGGTATTAGATAAACCCCAGAAAACTAAACTATTTAGGTTGATTTTTTGCATAATCCACTACTTGCCCCTGCTGCATTCTTACTACAACAGCACCCACAAGGGCTCTCAGAGTTTGAGTTAATTAAATTGTTGCAGGAACGTTGCGATTTTATTCCAGAGACGTTTTCCGGCGATGTACTCTCGCTGTTTCGTACACATTTTTTATTATTTAATGCTCTCTATCAGTTGCAGGTATCGTGGATTAATGAAGGCTTAGGGTATGTGAAAGTTGGTGCAATGAGTATTCAGTATATTCCTAGCAGTTCGCACACCGCACCCCAGGTCACCGTGCTTATGGCAGGGCAAAGTGAGGCGTTAAGAGACTATTATCTTGATATGGGAAATTTGACGGAGATGGAGCGGGGTGATGTTGAGACGTTGCTTAGTGGTTTTTGGGCGAAATACGTAGCTAGTGATACACGAGTGAGTGCGCTTGCGGTGTTGGAATTGCAGGACCCGGTAACAATGCCAGAAATTAAGCTGGCTTATCGTAGAAAAGCGATGTTGTTACACCCAGATAGGGGAGGAGATGTTGCCGCGTTACAGGAGGTGAATGCGGCAATGGAACAACTAAAAACCTATTACTTCGACAAATAGATCCTAGTGACTGGTTATAGGTCAAAGGGGGGTGGAAGTGCGTAAACGAAAGGCATGTCCGTGCCGAAGTTGCCCTCTAGCCTACTATTTTCGGTGGTAAAACGTTTTATAGCTACTATTCTTATAATGACTATTTTTATAGGTGTAGTGTCTTAAAAGTGTCTTACAGATACAGAGCAATAAATATATTGTTTTCACGTTAATACTTTGTGTTCTCGTTGCTGATAGGGGCAAGCAATCCTTACGATGTTGGTTAGTACGCTAAAATGTTTTAAAAAATGTTCTCGTAGGCTAAGCATTGTATTTGCTTTGTGGTTTTTCTGTGGCTGGGTGATAGCGGGACAAGTGGGTGCTGAAGGCTCTACTGTGAAAGTTATACCTGCTATCGCGCAATACAACATTGGCAGTCATTTACAATATATTGAAGACCCGCATCAAACACTTACCCTCGATGATTTTATCGGAAATCACCAGCAACCGATGCGTTGGAACTCGTCTAAGGAGGAGGTGCCAAACTTTGGTTACACTCGCGCGACGTATTGGTTTCACTTCTCTTTACTGGGGGCGAGCGAGGGACGTCGAACTTGGTTGTTGGCATTGTCTTATTCACTATTAGATCAAGTGACTGTTTATTTTGTTGAGAATGAACGTGTTATTCGAAGCTATCAAACAGGGGATATTTATGCATTTAATTCTCGTCCAATAGAGCATCGTAATTTTTTGTTCCCGGTTCCAAGTGAGCAGGTTGTTCCCCTTGATGTCTATGTTAGGGTTCAGACCGAAGGGACCTTAGAGTTACCGTTAACACTATGGGAAGAGAGAGTTTTTTGGGAGCAAGAACAAAATATTCTGTTGTTGAAGGGCATTTATTTTGGCATCATTTTTATCATGGTTATTTATAACTTGTTCATTTATTTCTCTGTGCGAGAAAGTAGTTATTTTTATTATGTGTGTTATGCGAGTTTTTTGATTCTATTTCAAACTGGCATTGATGGTGTTGCATTTCAATTGTTCTGGCCTGGGAATCCGGGGTTTCATGGCGTGGGCTTTGTGATTTTTAGCGCATTGACGTTGGCATTTCTATGTCTTTTCTCCAACTCCTTTTTGAAGTTACCAAAATATAATCCAAAATTATCCAGTTTATTATTGCTGGGTGCCTTGTCGACAACAATTGCAGGGGTTGTTGCTGTCTTTTTACCTTACGCTTACTCTATGCGCTTGGTTGTGGCATTGTCACTGCCTATTTGTATCGGGTGTTTTGGTGTGGGGCTTTATACATGGTTTAAAGGAGCTCTGACTGCGCGTTATTTTATTATTGCATGGAGTGCGTTTTTAATGGGGATTTTACTGATATCTCTTAGTAAACTTGGATTGATTCCTATTAACTTTATCACCACAAATGCATTGCAGATTGGATCGGCGTTAGAAGTGGTGCTGTTTTCATTGGCATTGGCTGATCGTATAAATGCCGATAAAAAAGATAAATTGGTGGCCAAACAAGAGGCTATCAACAGTTTGAAACGATTTAAATCATTATATGACAATGCAATTGAAGGTATTTTTCAATGTACATTAGAAGGGGGCTTTGTTAGCGCCAATCCGGCAATGGCCTCGTTTATGGGGTATGAGACACCGGAAATGTTTATTGATACTGCAGATGACAAAGAGACACACGTATTTTTGGATGTAGAGCAGTATCACGAGTTTCGAAAAGCAGTGCTAGAGCATGGGCAAGTATTAAATTATGAAGCCCATGCCATAAAAAAGAATGGAGACCATTTTTGGTGTGCTGTATCAGCAAAACTGGTGAATCAATCATCATCTGATCGGCTTTCTGCGGAAGATGAATCACTTATCGAAGGATTTGTGGTTGATATTACTGCAAGGAAAAAAAGCGAAGAACAGCTCAATTTCTTGGCGAGGCATGATCCGTTAACGGGGTTAGTCAATCGTCGAGAGTTTGAAATTCGATTAGACAGGGCAGTACAAAGCGCACACCGTGATCACGTTACACATACCATGCTATATATGGATCTTGATCAATTCAAATTGGTGAATGATACTTGTGGCCATATTGCTGGCGACGAGTTGTTGCGCCAAGTGACGTTGCAGGTACAAGGCCATATGCGCGGGGGCGATACGCTTGCACGTTTGGGCGGAGATGAATTTGGCGTATTGCTTGAGAACTGTGTAGGGCAGAACGCAAGCAAGGTTGCTCACAAGCTTCGGTCTGTAATTCAAGAGTTTCGTTTTTGTTGGGAGAATAAGATATTCACATTAGGCGTTAGTATCGGACTGGTACCTATTGCGGATGATACGGAATCGGTTAAATCCGTTATGAGTCTAGCGGACGCAGCGTGTTATGCGGCAAAAGATGCGGGGCGTAATCGTGTTCATGAATACGTGCCTGGTGATGTCGACCTAGCGTTACAGCAAGGGGAAATGCAATGGGCTTCGCGTATTACTCAGGCATTGGAAGAAGGGGGGTTGGTATTATATAAACAAACAATCGCTCCCATATCCGATAGCATTGATGGTGAGCATATGGAGATCCTTGTGCGCTTGCAGAGTGAGGATGAAATCGTATCACCTGGCGCGTTTTTGCCAGCTGCCGAACGGTATAACTTGATGCCATCAGTGGATCGCTGGGTGGTGAAAAATGTTTTTATGTGGTTGGTGGACGATGCGATGCAATTAGAAAGCTTGTCGATGTGCTCCATCAACTTGTCAGGATTGAGTATTGGCGATGATGATTTTTCTGTGTTCTTGGCAGAGCTTTTTGATCGTTACGATGTTCCTCCAGAAAAAATATGCTTTGAAATAACAGAAACGATAGCGGTTACTAACTTAACAAAAGCCATCGAGTTTATGAACCGCTTTAAGGCTCTCGGTTGCCGGTTTTCCTTGGATGATTTTGGCAGTGGATTTTCATCTTATGGTTATTTAAAAAATCTTCCGGTTGATTATCTTAAAATTGATGGTTGTTTCGTGAAAGATATTGTTGACGATAAAATAGATTATGCCATGGTGGAATCAATTAATCGTATTGGTCATGTGATGGGTAAAAAAACCATTGCAGAGTTTGTCGAAAATGCAGAGATATTAGCATGCTTAAAAACCTTGGGCGTAGATTATGCCCAAGGTTATGAAATCGCTAAACCTGTCCCCGTTATACCCTCAGAAATCTCTGGCTCTTAAACGAGTATTTACTCCTCCAAGTCATTCATGATCGCTTTTAGAAAACGTGCTGCTTCGCCACCTGTCACCGCTCGGTGATCAAAACTAAAGGATAGTGGCATGATAGGGTGTATGGCGGTGTCACCGTTAAAGGCTACAACTTGGTCGTGTATTGTACCTGCGCCTAAGATGGATACCATCGGAGGTACTACAACTGGGTTTCCGTATTTACCTGCAATAGTACCGAAGTTTGATAGTGTAATTGTTGCTCCCATCATTTCTTTGGGAGGGATCTTGCGAGACTTTACGGCCTTCCGTAACGCATCAAAACCTTGCTTAAGGTTGGTGTCACTACGATTGTTTATATCTCGCAGTACTGGTACAAACAGGCCATCTTCGGTATCAACAGCAATGCCAAGATCGATATTGTCAATAATGCGGATAGATAGGTTGTCCCCGTTAAACCAGGCATTTAATTGAGGTTCTACTTTGCAGGCCTCGCCAATAGCTCGAATTAGACGCATGGTAGGGTCTGTTTTTACCGAGTGTTGGTCACCGTACCACTGATGGATATCAGCATCATCAAAGATGGTGACTTTGACAACTTCTTGAGACTTTGTCATGGCTTTAGCCATCACTCTGCGAACACCTTTAAGTGTCTTTTCTTCACCAAAATCTTGAGTGACTTTGTGAGCGCGTTCGACATCATCGATGGTGATGAGTTGGTGTTGCCCGGTTCCTTTTAAACTATTGATGTCAACGTTGAGTCGTTTAGCCAAGGCTCGAATAGCGGGTGTGGAAAATGAGCGGTTGTGGGTTCCCCCTTGCGCGCTGCCAATAATAAACTGATCGATTTCAGCGCCTTGACTAGCATTTTTATTAGAACCTTGCCTATTTCTGTTGTTTGAGCTTTCTGCTTTTACCCCCGCACCTGTTGTTGCCTCTGCTATAACGCCAACTACCGTGCCTGTGTCTGCATCGTTTTCCCCCGCGTATTCTACCAAGGGTTCATTGGTATGGATGATGTCGCCTTCTGCACCAAATAGCGCCGCGATTACCCCCGCCTGAGGGGAGGGGACATCAACAATCGCCTTGGCTGTTTCAACTGACACAATGATTTGATCAACAGCAACGGTATCCCCTGGTGAAATATGCCATTCTACAATCTCTGCTTCCTGTAAGCCTTCACCTAGGTCGGGCAATTTGAAGTACTTCATACAAACTCCAGGGTGCTTTTTGCAGCAGCAACAATGTCCTGAGTACTGGGCATATAGAGATTTTCGTTTTTAAAATAAGGCATTGGAATGTCATATCCAGTGACGCGCTGTACCGGTGACTGTAAATACAACAAACCTTTCTCTGCCAATTGTGCGGAAATGTCTGAGCTAACACTGCAACTTCTTGCGGCTTCTTGGGCGATGACACAGCGGCCGGTTTTTTTCACAGAGGTTAATATAGTATCGATATCTAAAGGGCTAATGGTTGCTACATCAATGACTTCTGCACGAATTCCTTGTTCGCCTAAGACATTGGCCGCTTCTAGGGTTTCCTGAATCATCGCGCCCCAACTTACTAGGGTTACATCAGAGCCTTCTCGTAACGTAAAGCAGGTGTCTAGGGGGAGGCCCTCACCATCATCTCTAAACTCTTGACGGTTAACACGATAAATTCGTTTGGGTTCTAAAAAAATAACAGGGTCAGGGTCTTGGATTGCACTGAGTAGTAATCCATAAGCACGGGTAGGGGAAGAAGGGATAACAACACGTAGGCCTGGAATGTGAGCGAAGATGGCTTCTGTACTTTCTGAATGGTGTTCCGGGGCATGAATACCGCCACCATAAGGAGCACGTAGCACCATTGGGCAGTGAAGGCGGCCTCGAGTCCTGTTTCGTAAACGGGCTGCATGGGAAATCATATGTTCAAGGGCTGAATAGATAAAACCCATAAACTGAATTTCTGCAACGGGTTTTAGCCCCTGGCTTGCCATGCCAATGCTGATGCCGGCAATTAATGATTCAGCTAGCGGAGTGTCCATGACTCTGCGACAGCCAAAACGATCCTTTAGGCCTAACGTAGCACGAAAAACGCCGCCATTGGTGGCAATATCTTCGCCAAGAGCAACGACGTTGTCATCAGCAGCCATAGCGTGATGTAAGGCCAAATTGACGGCTTCTACCATGGTAACAATTTTGGTGGTACTGACATTATCACCGTGGTTCGCGTCGTGATCATTCGTTGAGAAATTTTCATGAGTACCCATGGCATTACCCTCCAACATTTGATGCGTTAACTGATTTGTTGACGAAGTGTTTTCTTTGTTCGTGTAAAGCGTATGGGAGCTCTTCATACAGGTGATCAAAACAATCAGCAGGATTGCTTGGTTCAGTCGCTAGGTAGGCTGCAACTTCGCTGTCAATAAACTGTTGGTGTTGTTCGATAAGTTGTTGTTCTTTTTCTGGTGACCAGAGAGAGCGTTGGAATAGATAATTCTGTAATCGTTTGATGGGATCTTTTTTCCACGCAGCGGTAACCTCATCGGATTTTCTATACCGTGTTGCATCATCCGCAGTGGTGTGGTCACAAAGGCGATAACTTTCGGCCTCAATTAATGTCGCCCCTTTGCCTTGTCGTGCTTTTATTAACGCTTGTTGTACTGCGTTGTACACAGCAATGATATCGTTGCCATCAATAGTAATACCTTGTATTCCAGCTGCTGTGGATTTTTGCGCTATATGTTGAGTTTGAGTTTGTAGTGTACTCGGTGTCGAAATTGCCCAGTGATTGTTGTTTACCACCACCACTAACGGTAGCTGCCAAACCCCGGCTAAATTTAGGGATTCATAAAAATCACCTCGTGAGGTAGCGCCCTCACCACATGTCGCTACTACGCCACGTTTCTCACCTTTGATTTTTATTGCGGTGGCAATGCCTGCAGCATGGGTTATTTGGGTGGCAATAGGAATGCAGTTTGGAAAATCTTGCTCTGCAAAAAATGAATCTTGAGGTCCACTGCCGCGCTCATCGCCACCCCAATAGCGAAGTTGAGCAGCAAGTGAGTAGCCTCGTAAATACTGGGCCCCTTGGTCTCGATAATAGGCCGCCATAACATCGGTTTGGTCCATCGCAAAACCAATACCTAAACTTATCGCTTCTTGGCCTAAGCACGAGGCGTAGGTTCCTAACTGACCTGTGCGTTGTAGTGCGATAGCTTTTTTATCAGATTGACGAATAAGGACAAGGGTTTTGTAAAACTCAATTAGTTTTTCATCGGTTGCCCATGGTGGTAGGGCATTAGCAACATTACCCTGTTCATTAATGTATTGGTATTTCGTGATAACGTTCATACAGTTTCCTTATTGACTTGTGGTCACGCTAGAAAGCGTTGGAAGTTTGCCGTGTCGTTGGTTATATGGATCACTTGTGGTGATTGACAGGCTTTCTGTGTTGATGTTTTTATTGATAGTGATTTTGTTTCTCTATAGTTTTGGACTCTATTTTAAGAGCCTTTATTGTTTGAGTCTTGTTAGTGTTTTAATTGCAGTATGTCTTCTGCCAAACCATCAGCAATTATGTGCGTTGATACATTATCTGTTTTTGAACGCTCAAAAATACGTTGTAACGTGTTCCCAATATGAGTGGTTTTTTTGAAAATATCTTGCTGGTTAATGTGTTTTAGCCCTAAGGATACTTGAATAAGTCCGCCCGCATTAATGACGTAGTCCGGCGCATAGAGAATGTTTTTTTTGTGCAGCGCATCACCATGCCGCAGTTCTAATAATTGGTTATTTGCAGAACCTGCGATAATGTCACAGGTTAATTGGGGAATGGTATTGTCATTAAGGATTGCACCTAGACCACATGGGGAAAATACATCACAAGGCACATGGTAGATTTCCTCTGGTGCAACACTCGTCGCATTAAATCGTTGCTCACAGAGTTGTTGTTTACGAATATCTAAGTCAGAAACAGTTAATGATGCCCCTGCTTTATGTAACAGTTCTGCCAGGGCAAAACCTACATTGCCTAATCCTTGGATGGCGATATGAATATTTTCCAGAGAACTTGTTCCGCGTTGATGACGTAATGCTGCTTTAATGCCACAGAAAACGCCTAGGGCAGTGATTGGTGATGGGTCGCACCCATCATCAGTGCAGCCTGAAACATATTGAGTTGCTAGGTGTACTTGGTCCATATCAGAGAGTAGGGTGCCGCTATCAACAGCCGTGATATAACGTCCTCCTAAACTGTCGACAAATTTACCGAAGGATTGATATAACGCATTACGGTCGTTAATCGTTGGAGGTTTGATAATGACGGCCTTCCCGCCACCTTGGGGTACGTCAGCAAGGGCCGCTTTATAACTCATGCCCTTTGCCAAACGAACAACATCATTAATCGCATCATCGTCAGACGCGTACTCTACACACCGACAACCGCCAAGGGCTGGCCCGCGGGTAGTGCTGTGGATAGCAATAATGGATTGCAGTTGAGTTGACTCATCTACATGGAAGTGCAGCTCGCTGAGATTCGCGTGCTCGAATTTTTCGAACATATCAAGGTCCTCTAAACGTTCATGATCGGGTGAGATCGGGCAAACGTTAAAGTGGGTGGCACCGCTTTTGGCAGTTATCACCGATTGAATGGGTCGGTAAACCTTTTTAAATACTACCTTATTAGTCTGGAGTTAATCCACTAAATGGCATAGGTAAAGGGGAGTTTTTGTTATACGGTTGTTTGACATGACTGTAACGTACAGTGTACTCTTTGTTGGATATACAGCGTATTATTACAGAGGGTGTTATGAGCGATTTCAACCAAGTTAACGCAGAACTACTGGACGGTGAGAAAGAAAGTTTGCCAATAGAAGTGTATGTTAAGCACAATAAGGTACAGACATTTTTCGCCTGGATGAGTTATCCACTTGTGATTGTATTTGGAATGGGGTTTGCCTTTTGGATGGCCAATTCGCTTCCGGCTTTACTTATTGCACCAGAGGGGGAGAGCATTTTAGACGTTTCGCTCTTTGGAAATCAGGTAACACTTCATGCGTTAGAGCTTCACAAATACCTTATGTATTTACTGCCGGTGCTGTTAGCTGCATTGTGGGTTTATGGCATGGAGCGCTTTCAATACTTTTCTAAGGAGTGGCGCCCCGAATGGAAGCAACATATTTTCAGCGACCTGGGACTCTTCATTCTAAATAACATAATTTTGAGGGCTGAGGTTTTTGTGGCAATGGCAATGGCAGCTACCGCAGGGGTGTTATCCAGCTGGGTGGGGGTGAACTTGTGGCCTACACAATGGCCTTTGGTGTTCCAGGTGATATTGTTTCTAGTGATCGCAGAGTTTATGACGTACTGGTTGCATCGGTTTGAGCATGAGAACTTTTGGTTATGGCGTATTCACAGCGTTCACCATACCCCTAATAAGCTGTATTGGTTTAACGCCACACGTTTCCATTATCTTGATATTATAGCGATTCCCGTAATTTCTAATGTGCCTGCTATTGCGATGGGAGCTGATCCTGTTGTGATTTATTTGGCAACAACCTTTAGTGTGATGCATGGCATGTGGCAACATGGCAATGTTGATGTTAAATTTGGTTGGTTGAACTATGTTGTGTCTTCTCCTGAGCTTCACCGTTGGCACCATATGAAGGACACCTCATTAGCAAATCATAATTATGGTAGCAACTTAATTATTTGGGATTTGGTGTTTGGCACTTGGTTTTTACCGAAAGAAAAGGTAAGCCCGTTGCATGTGGGGGTTGTCGATGTAGAGGGTGATGGAGTGATAAAACAGTTCTTGTTACCCATTACAATGAAAGTGGATGATTGATTGTTATGTCGAAGTCGTTATTAGACGGTAAATCTACAAACACTGCTACAAGTAAGGTTAAAAGTACGATCAAGCAACGTAAGCCTCGAGGTTCCCTCAGTAAAGAAGCCATTGTTGATGCAGCGAAGACGTTACTGCATGAGCAGGGTATTGATGCGCTGAGTATTCGAAAAATAGCCAATGTATTGGATGCTGGACCGATGTCGATCTATAGCCACTTCTCAACGAAACAAGATATTGTGTTTGCATTAGTGGAGGATTTTGTCGTGCGGGCTCACCAGAAAGAACATCCGGTAACCGATTGGCAAGAGTGGTTGTATTTAACGTTCGTTGATATTTTTACCGCATCAGCGAATGAACCTGAGTACTTAATGTTGATGGTTAGCTCAAATAATATCGGCGTTGCTTCGAAACAAGTATTTGATGGTGCGGTTGTTTGTTTAACGGATGCTGGATTTTCATCGGTGAACGCAGCAGTAGCCTTTCATAAATTATTAAGTTTTACCTTGGGCGCGGCAATGATGAGGGCAAGCTTGGCTAAGGCCGAAAATGAGAATGAGTCCGTTGTTCATGGTGTGATGATGGGGAGCCAATTTAATACATCGTTACGAGACATTATTGTAGGTTTGAAGTGAATGAGGTGATGTGTCCAGTGAAGGTACGTTTTTCTCTTTCAGCTTTGGTTAGCTTACTCATTGGCCGTTATAAGTAATACGACAAAATGGCACTTATTAAAAAATCACAATATTCTGACCTAATTAAGTTCGCTGAATTTGATAGTCAAGATCATGTCGAGGAGTTTTTTAGTTATAAATCTCTTCAGGTACATCAAAAGGATTTCCTCTCTGAAGACATTGCTTATTTGAGTATTGTTGATGTGTTTGGAGGTGTAGTAGGGTATTTTATTCTTCAGTTGGCGATTGACGAGAAAACGGTGCAATTTAAACGGATTCTTGTGGACGATGAACACTTAGGTATTGGCCAAGATGCAATATCCTCGATGGAAAGCTATTGTAAAATTTTCTTTGGTACAAATCGAATATGGCTGGATGTATACAAAGAAAACCGTAAGGCGAAGCATATCTATGAAAAGTTAGGATATATAAAATTTAAAGAGGTAACAGACTTTAATAAAACGATACTATTTTATGAAAAGCATCTCTAATCAGCGGTAATAGGACGTATTGATGTCTATAAGGAAAGTTGAGCGAGAAGATTTAATCCGTGTGAACTCTATGTGTATCGATACGTTTATGGGTTGTGGATTTAAATGCACCGGTGAGATTGGAGAGTCTGCGGGGCTAAAATATCAGCCTATGGAAATGGACCTTCATAAATAATTAATCTGTTTTATAAACAGTGCTGACATTTAAGGCCATAGCGTCACCAAACTTTACTGTAGTTCTTGAGCGTTAGTCCTGTATTGTCTACAATAGAGGACTTTTATTTTAGGTAAGGTCAAACATGAACGACACTAAATCACTACCAGATTTACCGGATCGCCTTTCAGGCGACCCCAGTAGCCCACATCATGTAGCAGAAATTTTCGAGCATAATATTGGTATTCGACTCAACGGAAAAGAGCGTTTCGATATCGAGGAATATTGCATCAGTGAAGGTTGGGTGAAAGTCGCTTCGCCTAAAGCGTTAGACCGTCGCGGTAAACCGTTGATGATGACGATAAAAGGAACGGTTGAAGCCTTTTATATCGTTAAGTAGTTCTTGCAATGCCACTTACTCTCATCGTCACAAAAGGGTCTAGAGAAATTTAGGCCCTATTTGTTTGGGTATTACTATTATAAGCCTTAGGTAATATTGAAGGGGAATCAATAGCGGATCAAAAATAGGGCAGGTGGTAAAGGTGAAAAATAACGAGGGTAATTGGACTGTTTGTCTAGTATGTCAGGGCCAGGGTAAAAAACATAAAAGACTCCGTAAGAAAGCTAGACTTCGCTACCAGAGGGAGTTGGATCAATTTGAAAAATCAAAGAGCGAAGGGACGGCTCCAGTTCGCCCTAAAGGTCACCTCGATACCTGTTTGAGTTGTAAAGGGTCTGGATTGGTACATTCTGCTATCCAACCCTTCTTGAATAATAAAGAGTCGGATAAAGAAAATTACCCTCACCTTGCGATCATAGGCGGTGGAATAGGCGGGGTGGCTCTCGCTGTGGCTTGTTTGCACCGCGCAATCCCTTTTACTCTTTATGAACGCGATAGCGGCTTCGATACACGATCTCAGGGTTATGGACTTACTTTACAGCAAGCGAGTAGAGCCATCGAAGGGTTGGGGCTTTTCTCGTTACAAGAGGGCGTGATTTCAACTAGGCATGTGGTTCATACTACCGAAGGAAAAGTGATCGGTGACTGGGGGGTCAGGGTGTTGGAGTCGTCAGCTGCAAAAACGCCACCGAAGCGCACAAATGTGCATATCGCTCGTCAGGCGTTGCGCTTAGCGCTACTTGAGCAGCTTGGTGGGCATGATGTGGTGCAGTGGGGGCATCAGTTGGTGGGTTTTAATGAATGCGAGGGTGAAGGTGTTGCTTTGACCTTTCAGGTTGAAGGTGACGGTGTTGCTGAAGGGAGGGGTGAAATGACGAGTGCCAAGGCTGACCTCGTGGTGGGAGCAGATGGCATTCGTAGTTCGGTGCGAAGGTTGCTGATCGGTGAGGATGTTAGCCCATTATGTTACCTAGGTTGTATTGTGATTTTGGGGATTTGTCCTTTGGCCGACCTTGAAGGTGAGGGTGAGAGTGGCGAAAGTCTTGATAGCGGTTTTTTTCAAGATGGCTTACTGGACTCGGCCACGGTATTTCAAACTGCCAATGGCAATGAGCGGATCTACATGATGCCTTATACGTCAGACTCTGTGATGTGGCAGCTTAGCTTCCCAATGCCAGAAAATGAGGCTAAGGCGTTGAGTGCGCTAGGAGCCCAAGCACTCAAAGAAGAGGCGTGTCGTCGATGTCAGTGGCATGATCCCATACCTCAGGTCTTAGCCGCGACGTTGGAAGCTCAGGTTTCTGGGTATCCCGTGTATGACCGAGCACTACTTGAGCCAGAATTGTTGGAGAAAGGGGCTCAAGTGACCCTGATCGGAGATGCTGCTCATCCAATGAGTCCATTCAAAGGACAGGGAGCGAATCAAGCTCTGTTGGATGCGCTGGCGTTAGCTAGGGGTATCACAAAAGGATGTAGGCCTTTATCTCAATGGAGGGAGGTTGGAGTGAGGAAAAGCGTGCTAACGGAGTTTGAATCAGAAATGTTAGAACGCAGTGCTTCGAAAGTGAAGGGTTCAGCAGAAGCTGCACAGTTTCTGCATTCAGACGTAGTGCTCCATGAGGGCGATGAACCGAGAGGGCGGTGTTTACTGAGGAAGGGGGAGGATGAGCAAGAGCAATAATATTGCGAGCGTGAGCCAGCATTGGGTAGTAGTTTCTCTTGTTTCTTTGTTTTCAGTTGTTTCACTTCTACCTGCTACTGAGTGTTTTAAAAACCCTCAGTAGCAGGTAGATTGATAAAATCACATGTCGTAGGACATATTCAAATAGTAAGTTCGACCAGGCCAAGGGTGAGCAACATAACTGATTTCATTGGTTAGATTGTCAACGCCCAAGCTAACTTTTGTGTTTTCATTTACAGCATATGCGGTTTTTAACCCTAAGCGTGTGTAACCATCCTGTGCGCCGTAGACGTTGTCTTCTTTGTCCTCATTGTCCAGGCGACCAAAGCTATTGCTGGCATATTGTACACTGCCTCCAACATCCCACTGGGTTGTTATGTGGTAAGTAGCAAGCAAGTTGCTGCGCCAATGCGCCATGCGGGGAAATTGATTGCCTTCTAAGGATGGGTCCGGATCATTTTTGGTGATCTCGGAATCAACATAAGTAAGATTAAATCGCATGTCGAGCTGAGGATTAAATATGCCCAGAACGTTAGCGATAAATTCAATACCTAAGGTGTTTACTTCATCGACTGGGATAAATGTTCTTACGCTTGTATCTGTAGTCTCACCTGTATCAATATTTATGACTGAGACTGTCTCTGTTTGAGACTCAATAACATTTTTGACTGTTTCTTGAAAAATATTAATCCGCAAATATCCACCATCAATTATTTTATCAAACATAAGATTGTGATGAAGGCCATTTTCTGGCTTTAGCTCTGGGTTGGCTATGGATTTAGTATTGAAGGCTTCATACTGACTAAAAAGCTCCTCTACAATAGGAAAGCGATAGGCTTTTGCGACGGAATATCGTATTAACCAATCATCTTTTGGAAGATAACCAACGGAAAATTTGGGAGATGCCTTGGTTGTTGAATTGCTGGAAATAGACACCAGGTCAAGTTCCGGTGTTAGATCATCATTATCATCGTAGTAACCACCGTGACTTTTAAAGTGCTCATAACGCAAGCCAAACGCCATATCCCATTGAGTGTTGATATCCCAGTTTATTTGAGAGTAAATAGCGCTGATTGTTGTCTTTCCCCCGGAGCGGCTTTTGGCAGTCCCTTTTACTCCTGATGTATAATCGGGTGATTCGTACACATCCTTGTTGAGTTCATACGTTTCATGACGCACGCCTGTTACCAATTGAACCCCCTGTGCGCCGAAATTGTCACTGGTTAGCTTTACTTCAGCTGTTTTCCAGCCACTATCGTCGTAATCTTCGACTTCTCCTGCAGACGTATAAGCAGGGTCATTAGGGTTTGCTGCTGAGGATCGCTCTTCATCACGTAATATATCAAAACGATTAAGATTAACTTCTAGCTGGGTGGATTCTGAAATATCCCCTTTTATACGAAGGCCTACTGACAGACTTTCACGATCTGATTCACTGGCATTTAATCCCTTGGAATTAAATGCAAATATCCGCCCATCTTGTGTCGCTCCAGTTGAAGACCAAATCGTGTTTCCTGCATCGTCTTTCACGTAGCTGTTTGCTGAGTCGGTTGTAGATCGTCGGTCCTCATAAGCTACATTAAGTAATGCCGACCAATTGTCAAAGTCATACCCGAGTTTGAATTTGTAGTTATCGGTGATGGTGTTAACAACACCGGTATCACCATACCAAACCCTTTCTGTACCCGTTTTATTATTATCTACAATGGAACCATTCACCGCTTCGATTGAGGCAGGAAGAGGGTCAAGGGTTCCTGTGTCACGAAATATTTGCGGTTGTGAATCATTTTCCAGATGGTTGTATGAAAGGAAATAACTTAAGTCCCCAACCTTATCACCAAAGGACATGAATCCCTTAAAACCACTGACATTGTCATCAAAGCCATAGTCATCAAATTCTTGTGTGAAAAATGATCCATCAATATGAAATTCGCGTTCTTGAGGAGTCGCTGTCTCAATAAGTACAACACCACCCATTGAATTACCACTGTATTCAGCAGAAAAGGGACCATAAAGGACTTCTACTTGTGCAATTTCACTGGCGGAAACCATTGTCCAGCGAGGAGCTCCGTTCCAGCGAGACTCTAATAAATAATGTAATGGTACACCGTCAGCAAAAACCATAGAGCGAGAGGTTTGGAACATGTTGGAGCCGCGAATGCCTAACGTGCCGTTGGAGTCACCAATAAATCGACGGCGAATAACAAGGCTAGGTTCATATTTAACCAGGTCCTCGGTTGTTGTCACGTTTATACTAATCATATCCTCTTGTGTTAGCACACTCGTAGGACTTGTATAGTTTGCTGCCCGACTATCTTGCTGTTCACCCCAAACGTGAAGTGTCTCTTCTTGCGGTGATGTATCTTCTTGTGATGTTGCTGATATTGATGCGGAACTTACAAACCCCAAGGCCAAGCTTGCAAGAAACACGGAATACTTTTTGGTATACATGACAACCCCTTAAAAACGAAGTCGCGTATTGTATGGCATATTGCCCTCTTCTGGGCGCGACATATTGTCGCACCTAGGTTTGCATAAATGTCTGTTAATATAGGGCGCCTTTCCCCTGTCTCTTTTATTGCAGTAGGAAGTTAGCTTGACGGTTTGTGTGTGGTTATAGGTTTTAAGTCGTTATACGTTTTAAATAATTATGAGCGAGTGCAGTAGGTATGATTAAGACGCAGGTTTGTTTTCATCGGGTGACGAATGTTGTTGGCTTAGTGTTGTTGTTTTTTTCGGTGATGCTAACGCAGAGCGTGGCATCAACAGCTGCCACTACCACGGCGGTTTGTGATGGCTCCAATATCGCCTGTGCAAAAACCGTTACCGCAAGCGTTTCGCCCGCAGGTCGAATTTGGTTTGCGTGGACGGCTAGCGATTATCTTTACGTGAACTACAGTGATGACCGAGGAAAGACGTTTTCCCGCCCAGTCAGTGTTAATACAACACCAGAAAAAATTGCTGCAGGTGGTGAGAAACGGCCTAAGGTTGTCGTAGATAGTGCCGGTAATGTTTATGTCTCATGGATTAAAAAGTTACCTCAGAAGTGGACGTCAGATATTCGTTTTTCTTGGCTGAAAGTAGGAGAGGATGTTTTTTCTGCGCCAATAACTGTTAACGATGATAAAGAAATAGCCGGCCATAGTTTTAATGAAATGATTGTCTCCGATATTGATGAAGTCACTATCGTATGGTTGGATGGTCGAAATTCGAAGGCAGCAAAGAAAAGGGGGGAACCTCATGTTGGTAGTTCGATCTACTGGGCAGTAATAAAGCCTTCATTCTTAAAAACGAATGTATCGGTAGAAAAGAGACAGATACAAAATGCCGCTTATGTGAATGGTAATTGTGTTTGTTGTCGGCTGGCGTTAACACCAGTGGAATCCACCGAGGGCGGCTCTGAGTTAGTTGTTATGTGGCGGCATATCTTTGGCGACAATATTCGAGATCATGCCTTGGGTGTTTTAGGGGAACCTCTACAGCGAGTGAGTTTTGAACAATGGAAAATAGATGGATGCCCTCATCATGGACCATCCATTAGTGCCCAAAACAAACGTATCCATATGAGCTGGTTTAACGATGGCCCTAGCGCTAGCGGGTTATTTTATGCCTACACTGATAACCTTGGTGAGACCGTTAGCCCCGTGTTTCACTTTTCAAAGAGTACTGATTCGCCGGCACATCCATCAGTAATAACAGGAGGTGATGGTAAGTTGAAGTTGGCTTGGCAGACCTTTGATGGTGTTCAATCGAGTATCCAGGTTATGACGTCTGTCCGGGGGGAGCAGTGGAGCGATGCTCGGGTTGTTGCTCAGTTTACAGGGGCAACAGATTATCCATTTTTATTACCTCATCTTGATGGTGATTTGCTACTTTGGCATAAACCTGGGCATGCATTAACGTTGTATGAGGTGTCAGAATGAGACGATTATTCCGGTTAACATTCCCTCGTTTATTGTTATTGGTAAGTTCAGTAGTTATTAGCTCTTCTGTACTGTCTAGTGATAAGGCGATAGGGCAGCTTACGATCGAAAACGTTGAGGAGGTATTCCAAAAGGAAAACCGACTTGTTATGTTGTGGTCTGTGGATTGCCCTCCGTGTTATCAAGAGCTGGCGATGTTAGAGGCGTTGTTGGCATCGTATCCAGGGTTACCTATTACCCTTATATCTACTGATGATGACCCAGAGCGTCATGTGGAGGTTGAAGAACAATATCGGCGCCTAAAGGGGAGTAAATTAACGACATGGGTTTTTGCTGACGGTATGGCTACGCAGTTACGCTATGCCATTGATAAAACTTGGTCAGGTGTACTTCCTAGAAGTTACGTTGTTAACGAGGCTAAGAGAGTTGGGCATAGTGGTGTGCTGAAAGAGAAAGATATACGACAGTTATTTAAGTTGCCCAAGCACTAAATCTAATAATCCTATGCGATAACTATATCCGATAACCATTTTCAATAACGGCACTTAATATCAACATATGTGATAATAAAAAGGCGCTGTCGAATATATCGACAGCGCCTTTTTATTGGGCTGGCCAGCTAATTAGAGATTAGATAATCTCAAGAGCCATTGCTGTCGCTTCACCACCACCGATACACAATGATGCGATACCGCGAGACTTACCGTGCTGCTTAAGCGCATGGATAAGAGTCAAAATGATACGAGAACCAGAAGATCCGATAGGATGCCCTAGTGCACAAGCACCACCGTAAACATTCACTTTCTCATGGGGGATGCTGAATTCATTCATTGCCATCATTGTTACCATGGCAAATGCTTCGTTGATTTCAAATAGATCAACGTCTTCAATTGTCCAGCCTGTTTTTGCTAACAATGTTTGCAAAGAACCGATAGGAGCAATAGTGAACTCAGAAGGGGCTTGAGATTGTGTAGAGTGACCAACGATACGTGCTAATGGTGTTAACCCTTTTGCTTTTGCCGTTGATTCTTTCATGAGAACCAATGCAGATGCACCGTCAGAAATAGAGCTAGCATTAGCGGCGGTTACTGTACCGTCTTTAGAAAAGGCTGGACGAAGTGTTGGGATTTTATCAATTTTAGCGTTACCAGGCTGCTCATCAAACGTAACGGTTTGCTCGCCCTTACGTGTTTTGATAGTCACCGGTACGATTTCTGCTTCAAAGCTTCCATCTTTAATTGCTTTGTTAGCACGCGCAAGGGATGTGATTGCAAAGGCATCCATATCTTCACGTGTTAGATTTTTCTTATCGGCAATTTCTTGCGCGAATGAACCCATTAAACGGCCTGTCTCTGCATCTTCAAGGCCATCAAGGAACATGTGATCTTTTATCTCTGCATGGCCCATACGCAATCCAGCGCGTGCTTTTTCCATCACATAAGGCGCGCTGGTCATGCTTTCCATGCCACCAGCAATCATGATGTCGTTGGTGCCGGCTTTGATCAAGTCGTGGGCAAGCATAGTGGCTTTCATACCAGAACCACAGAGCTTATTGATAGTGGTACAACCTGTTGCTGTTGGTAGGCCAGCTTGTAATGCCGCTTGACGTGCAGGGCCTTGTTTTAGGCCAGCAGGTAGTACACAACCCATGATAACTTCTTGAATGTCTGCGGGCTCAAGTCCTGCACGAGATACGGCTTCTTTTATTGCGGTAGCGCCAAGTTGCGGCGCGGTGCAGCCAGAAAGTGAACCTTGAAAGCCGCCCATAGGAGTACGAGCACCATTTACAATAACGATTGGATCTAGATCTGCTGACATTCTCTTTACCTTCTTATTTCTATCTGTTTATTTAAGTGGGAGGGATTTTACCTGGATACGGTCACTGAGGCCAATTTGTCAGAACTGGGTGGTCGAATTTTGATCGGTGGCGTGAAGAAAAATTTGCTAAGCCATTGATTTGTAGCAATAAACTAAGAATGTGAGGAAATGTTTCAAAAAGGCAGGAGGCTTATCCTTCAGGGTTTTGAGGGTTCAAAGGGTAAAGGTTGTTAACTTTGTTGGTAGGAGTGTCTTTTCTTAACAGGCTGATCACCTCATTACTGTTAACGGGGCGACTGTAGTAATAACCCTGCGCAAAATCGCAATTGCATTGTTGTAAATAGCTAATCTGTTCTTGGGTTTCCGTACCCTCGGCGATAACTTGCATATTAAGGTTGTGTCCAAGCTTAATGATGGCACCCACAATCGTAGTATTTTCTGGGCTATCTAGCATATCTGAAATAAAGGATTTATCGACTTTTACCTTGTCAAACGGTAGTCGTTTTAAATGGTTTAATGATGCGTACCCTGTACCAAAGTCATCAATCGCAATCTGAATGCCAATTTGTTTAATGTGTTTAAGCATACGTATTGCCGCGTCTAGGTTCGACATTACTGCCGTTTCCGTTATCTCCAAAACTATCGTGCGGGGGTTGAGCTGATACTTTTTAATGGTGTCCTTTAAGACAAGTATTAGGTTGGATTGGTGTAGTTGAATAGCACTGACGTTGATGGATATTGTGAGATGAGAAAAACCAGCATTATGCCATAAGCTTAATGCTCGACAAGATTCATCAATAATCCATTTGCCAATGGCAATAATGGTTTGGTTGTTTTCGGCGAGGGGGATAAATTCGTCAGGTGATACTAAACCTTTCTCTGGGTGATGCCAGCGGACTAATGCCTCGGCACCACTAATTTTCATATTGGATAAATCAATTTGTGGCTGAAAAAGTAATGAGAATTGATCCTCATTGAGGGCAACAGAAAGTGATTTTTCTAAGCGTTTTGTTTCTTTGATTTTTTCATCCACACTTTCCACAAAGAATTGGTAACGGTTGCCGCCCTGTGCTTTCGCAAGTTGCATAACGTTTTCAGCATGTTTAAGTAGTTGATCAGAGGTCGCGCCATCGTGGGGGTAGACAGAGATACCAATGGAGGCAGTAATACTGAGCTGTATTTCATCAATTTGAAAAGGCCGACGAATGAGTTCTAACACGCGTTGTGCTGACTTTGCCGCATCTAAGTGCGTATTGGTGAGGGGTAGAACAAGAGAGAACACGTCTCCGCCAATACGTGAAATGGTTTTAATACCCTGCATCTCATGTTGAAGCCGTTCAGAAAGTGACAGCAGTAGGCGATCTCCTGCGTTATAGGAGTGAAGCAGGTTTACGGAGTTGAAGTCATCAAGGGCACACCATAATACTGCAAAGATGGCATTTTTTTCATCGGCCTCAACAATGGACAGCTCAATGCGTTTATTCAACAACATGCGATTTGGCAGTTCCGTTAGCATGTCATAGTTACTTAAACGTTCAACGTGAGCTTCTGCAACACGACGTTGACTGTTATGGCTTTCTATGGATGAGAACAAACTATTGATTTTGTTCACCCAGGTACCCATCTCGTCAGACTCGTGACCCTTAGGGGCCTTTAGTTGCACTCGGCTAGGTTGTAACGGGTCAATAGATTCCAGTGACTTTGTCATTTTTGTCATGGGGCGTGTAATCATGCCGTGAAAAATCAAATAGAGAACAATGCCAAATAACATTGATTGTAATAGACCACTGAAGATGATTTGAAAGCCACGCTCGGTTAACGCTTTGGTGGCATAAGAAGGGTCGACATTGATCTCTAGTGAGCCGTAATGGGCGGTAGCGGTAAAGTATTTTTCTCGATCAGACAGGCGTGTTTTGATCTTGCCTTCCAGTGGAAGGCTAAAGTACAGGCTTTGTCCAAATAAGAAATTGCTTAGCCCACGGTATTCTGCATTTTGAAGGGGTTTTTTATTGGTCGCAAGTGACGGTTCTGTTTCGGTTTTTATCGCGGCATAAAAGATAGATTCATTTTGAAATAATCCTTCGATGACCTGCTCTGCCATTGCACGGTCCAGGTTATAGGCAGATTGAGTAGCAGGTTCCCTCATCATTGCTAAGAGCTGGTTGGCCTGTTTTTCAAGGGTTTCTTCGGCGCTTTGTACGTCAAGTAAAATTTGAACGCTACTGATCGCCAAACCCACGAGTAAGGCCGTTGCGAGTACGGCAAAAAAGAGGCGATTTGAAAGTCGATTAAATAGTTGGAAGTTCATGAGCGTCAGCGCTGTATCCTTGCTAATAAAATGTCTAATGTCCGCTATATGCGTGGCGCTAGAAGTACGTCATTAGTATTAATCATTCCCATTCGTTAGTCAAAAACCAACCAGAATAAGTTATCAATGTCATTCTGATAGCTATAATAAGACTGCGGTGATTAAGAGTAGTACGATAATGAATAATTAAGGCGGTGATTGTGGGCATTCGGAAAGGGCAGCTAAAAAGCATATTTTTGGTGTTACTGTATTTGATGACTACACCTTTTGAGGTGAATGCGGCAGCAGAAGACAGTGAGCGAGTGGAAATGGCTGCTCAGCCAAGAATGACGAAAAAAATGAGCCCAGAGCAAGCGCGAGGAGAGTTACAGCGATTGGTTGATGAGGCAATATTTGTCGCTAGCCAACAGCTAAATGATATTGGTACCTTTTACCCTTATGCTGCAGTTATGGAAGCTAATGGAGAGATTAAATTAGTCGGTGTACCTGCAAAGCAGGAAGGTAAACCTCTGCCACAGCAAACACTAAAAGCCCTTAAAAAGGCCTTGTTACAATTGGATAAGAAGCAGAAGTATCGTGCGGTGGCTATTTTTGTTGATTTTGTTGCTAAGCGAAAAGACACCGGAGGGCGTCAACCAGGTATCCGAGTTGAGTTAGAGCATCGGTTATCGGATAACGTATCTGTATTTTTGCCTTATTTGGTATCTCCAGATGGCACGGTTAGCTTGTTAACACCCCAATATATGCCCGGCACGCTGTCTGTGTTAGATTGATGCGTACATAGTAAGTAATACAAGGGTGATGTGTGACAGAGCGGGTAGTAGCGAAAAAATCAGTAGCTGAAAAAGCTATGGGTGCGACTCAGCAAGTCGTCTTCTGGGGACTAGGACGAACAACGTACCGCTTTGATAGTGTTCAAAAGCAGCATTTGTCCTATGGAGATCATCAGCGCCAACAGCTTGATTTATACCTACCTCGGCGTGTTAAGTCTAAAATGAGCGTCGTTTTTGTGCACGGCGGTGTCTGGAAGTCTGGTCATAAAGATGAATATGCGTTTGTTGGCCAGGCGTTGGCCGCGCATGGTATCGCCACGGCCGTTGTAGGATACCGCCTTTTTCCAGAGGTACGATTTCCTGTCTTCGTTAATGATATTGCTCAAGCCTTGGGGTGGTTACAGGTAAACGGTCAATCTCATGGGTTTGATGTGAGCTCTGGCGTGGTAATGATCGGTCATTCCGCAGGGGCACACTTAGCAAGCCTGGTGACATTAAACCAGCAGTATGCAGAAACCTTTGGTTTTTCACCGGCCTTAGTAAAGGGTGTGGTTGGTTTGGCGGGCATTTATTCTCTTCGACCTGAAAAAGACACTCTGATGGGAGATATTTTTCAGCCAGCTGAAAAAACCAATGATTACTTTGACGTTAATCCTATTAATTACCTAACCAAAGATGGCGTGCCTTTGTATCTTATACACGGGCAAAAAGATCAAACGGTAGCTTGTCGAAATGCTGAACGAATGTTTAAAGATGCATTGCTAGCAGGGCACCCCGTGGATATGCATGTTGAAAACCGGTATGGGCATGTTCGTCCCATAATGGATTTTATCCCGCTTATGCCAAGCCATCGGCGATTTATGAAAAAAATAACAGGTTTTATTGAAGAGGTTATAAATGAAGATACTGGTGACGGGAGCGACGGGTTTCGTAGGGCAGCGTTATGTGAAACATCTGTGCAGTCGTCATGAATTAACGGTTTTTTGTTGTGGTAGAAATGCAACGATTGGCGAGCAGTTAAAAAAGACGGGTGCACATTTTTATCGCGGGGACCTTCTGGATGAAAATTTTGTTAACCATATCTGTAGAGGAATGGATGTTGTCGTGCATTGTGCTGGAAAAACTGGAGTATGGGGTGACTATCAAGCATTCCATCAGGGCAATGTTGTTACAACGGATAATGTGATTGCCGCGTGTAAGCAAAACAATGTGAGTCGGTTGGTTAATTTATCAACGCCGAGTATTTATTTTGATTATAGAGACCACCTGAATATCACCGAAGATTACTTGCCGTCACGCTTTTCAGATAATTACGCTAGAACAAAATACCAAGCTGAGCGCCGTGTATCGGCAGCTCACTGTGATCAGTTTTGTACCGTATCGTTACGACCGCGTTTGATTATTGGCGTTGGAGATCAAAGCTTCTTTCCTCGCCTTATTCATATGCACCAGCGGAGTAAATTAAAACGTATTGGGCCTGGGCGAAATGTGGTGAGCGTAACGTCTATAGAAAATCTATTACACGCAATGGATTTATGCGTGTTAGGTAAAGAAGAGGCGTTGGGTGGGGTTTATAATATTAGTAACCCTTTGCCAGTGAACTTTTGGGGGATGGTTGATGATTTATTTGATGCCATCGATATGCCAAAGCTCACACATATGGTGCCTTATCCATTAGCGTACGGCGCAGGTTGGGTGTCGGAGCGTGTCGCGATTTTATTAAGGCGAAATCAAGAGCCCGACATTATGCCGTTAAAAGTATCGATTACTTCCCGTTCGATGACATTAAGCATCGATAAAGCGCGGCAAAAATTAGGTTATCGACCGGTTATGACGGTGGAAGATAGCATTGTTAAATATGCAGAAAACTGGAAACAACAAGTAGTAAAGCAGCAGGAAGCCGAAAAACAACAGGCTACTCTTGAGACATAATTTGACCACGGTAAATGAGCTGCTTCCTCTTGTCTTTTTTGTCTTCGGATGAGTGGGGAGTTGAAACCTTGCTCTCCTCTAGTACATCGAGTGTTTCACGTGTTTCGAAAGTCTCAACATTTGTTTCGTCACGGTAAAGGTTTTTAACCTTATTGGTTTGCGTGATGATCGCAGGTGCTACAACCTGAGATATCAGAGCTTTAAGTGTGGCGTTTGTTGTTCGTTGAGCAAATCCTATCAGTACAGGCTCCAAATCTTTTTGGCTAATCTGAATGGCTACATTAAATTCTTCTCGAACCAGTTTTTTAACCTTCCAAAGCATTTGGATGGTTTCGCGGTTAGGTAAACTCATAACCCGTGACGCCTCATGTTGTCGATGTGGAGTAGAAATAATTAGTACAGAATGTAACGGGGCGAGATCATATCCAAACCTAATTGTGTTAGCAAGCGGTGATGTGTAGCAGAATGTAGTTGACGGAGGAATACTATTCTTTATCGCTCGTAGATTGTGTTGGTGCTTAGGTAGTTAATTTAGTCTCTATAAAGTCATTGGAAAATAAAGGATAATAGCGGCTTATTTTCTATTAACAGCAGTAACCAGTGAAGTAAATTTATGAGTGATCTCAGTATGAAGCCCTCTAAAGAGGACATGGTTCATCGCGAGCAGACCGTTAAAAAAGTGGGGGCACGTTCAGGTAATTCTTCTGGGGGCGGAAGTTCCCAAGTGTTCATTATTATTCTGTTGTTACTTACTATGGTGGCAGGAGGCTCAGGTGGTTGGTACTTATGGCAGCAGCTGCAACATGTAACGCAAAAATTAGAGAGCTCTAACAATGCTTTGACAGATTCAGAGTCAGCTCTGGGGTCACTAAAATCGGAGCTGAATGATAGAACTACATCGCTGACTAAGCAAAAAGGCGCTGTAGCAAAAGATATTGCGCTACTTCAAAGTGAAGTGAGAAAGCTTTGGGATGTCACTAACAAGCGAAATAAAAAGGGCATAAAAACCAATAAGAATAATATCGCAGCGCTATCGAGCACATCTAAAAAACAAAAGTCAGTGCTTGCATCGCAGCAAAAAAGCACGTCGACGTTATCGCTTACTGTGTCACAGCTACAAGATGAGCTCGGACAGCGTGATACGTTTAAAAATAAGTTGGTAGCTGATCTTGGTGCATTAAAAGAAGAGGTGGCAGGTCTAGCGGTAGAAAGCGATATGCTGAAAACGTTAGCGGTTGAGCAGGAGAAGCTGCTTCAGGGGTTTAAAAATGGCCAGCTACAGCGTCAAATTATTGATATTGAGCAGGATATTAAAGCCATAAATGCGAGTCGACGCCAGGTGAGTGGTCGCCTAGATCAGTTGGACAAAGAATTGGGAGCGTTATACCCTCAAAAGTAGATTATCCTGGAAAATAGACTGTCTGTATCCCTTATAAGGTTTTTCATCTTTTCTCATTTTTCGGTCTATAGTTAAGTTATTCGCGCCTGTTCAATGACTTAGCTATTACCGAGAATCGATGGAATAACGCGCACTTGATGATTGTTCATACTTTTTTGTGTCTATCTAGGCACACTTTTCAGTGTATAAAGGGGCTTTTTAGCACATGACCGCACCACCAGATGATGCTCAATCCACCGAAGCAAAACCTCGATTATTATTAATCGACGATTCCAAGGTGATGCGGAAATCCGCTGTCAAAATGCTGGGTAAAGACTTTGATGTGGTTGTTGCAGAGGACGGGCGAGAAGGTTGGCAAAAAATATTGGAGGACGACGCGATTCAGGTAGTGTTTACTGACCTGAATATGCCCAATCTCAATGGTTATGAACTGTTGCAATTAATTCGCACGTGCGAAGATGATGGCATTCGTAATCTTCCCGTCATTGTTGTGACGGGTGCAGAAAATGATGATGAAGCAAAAGAGCAGGCCTATGATAAAGGCGCCACTGATTTTATAACCAAACCTTTTAATAGCACCGATTTACGAGCACGAGCGCAAGCCCATGCAGATTACCATCGTAAAACCCAAGCACTTGAAGTAAACAACAAGGTCGATGCATTAACACAACTGGGTAATGAACAGCACTTTAGAGAGCGTTTGGCGCAAGACGTATCCTTTGTATCTCGCCATAAAGAAGATCTTGCCGTAATGGTGGTAGAACTTAATGATTTTAATGGATTGTTCTTAAAAATTGGTCGAGTCGGTGCAGATAGTGTCATCAAACAAATCGCCAAGGTGTTATTAAAAGCCGTACGAAAAGAAGATACCGTGTCTCGATTAGGCTTGGCCCGCTTTGCCGTGTCATTACCAACTGCGAAATCTGAGGGGGCCGTGCAATTAGCAAGGCGAATCTGTGCAGTGGTGGATTCGTTTAAAGCCAAGTTACGAGGGGAGGCTCTCTCTATATCGGTTTCAATCGGAGTGTACATACCGGCTTATGGAAGTAGGCCTACCTACGATGATGTCTGGAATGGCGCCAAAGAAGCATTAGGTGAAGCATTAAAGATGGGGCGCGGTGAAGTTTTCTCCATTCGCGCAGAGGCCGGGGAAGACGTCGAATCCGAGCTTGAGGCCGTGCTAGAGCCCGCTGCAGGAGTTATGGATGCGATCTCTATCGATAAGGCCTTACTTCAGCTAAAAGCAGGAGAGTCCGATATAGTGGCATTGAAGATTCCTGTTTTGCTTCAGCGACTGGATCCTATCTTCAAATTGCTGAATGACCGTCAAAAACAAGCACTTATCAAAAATCTGAATAGAGAGGTATAGGCGGTAATTTAAATTAATTTCAAAAAAAGCAAAAAAAAGCTTTAACTTCATGATATTCCTGTTATTCTACGCATCCTTTCTGAGGCAAAGCAATTCGGTTGTTAGGCTAATAGGCAAAGGAAGTAAGACAGAAACATGAAATGCGCTAGTGGCGGAATTGGTAGACGCGCTGGTTTTAGGTACCAGTATCTTAGGATGTGAGTGTTCAAGTCACTCCTGGCGCACCATGTTTAGGGTTAAGAACCCAAATTTTATTTTGAAAAAAAGCTCTACTTCGGTAGGGCTTTTTTTTGTCTTTTTTTTGTCTTTTTTTGTCAAAAGAGCAAAAGCATTCATTGCTGAGAGTGGTGATGAGGGGTAACACAATGAGTGTTCTTGTATTTCAAATAGTCATTAAACAATGGGACAAAGGGCAGGGTTCCTCCGAGCATGCAGCGGCAAGAGCTGCAATTCCTATTCGTTACTCTGTTGCCACCAAGCCAGCCTATTATGTGTTAGGTAAACCCTGCATTGTCGATCAACATGGCGATGATATGTCGACGAGTGTTTTTAAAAATGGTCGTATAAAGTACGGCATGTTACCCGACGGCCGTATCCGTTTTGATCGGTTTCAGGTATGTGGCAAAGAAGATGGGGATGTTCTGGAATATGTGTCAGAGGACAAAGGCTGTCAAATAATCGGCCCGCTCAATCAAGGGTGGATTCAATGCCAATACCGTTGGCGTTACAGTGTTGAGGAGGCAGGTATGCGTTACTGGATGTATGAAGAGGTCACCCTAAATGCAGCGTGTCTGGATGAGCTTGATGCTGAGTGTTTTTTGAAAACAGAGCCTGCTATCGCACTTAACGAGGAGTAAATATTAAGGTTGCTTGTTGATTTATAGGGTTGAAGCGTAGAATTGTTCTGCGGGGATAAAGAGAGTGTCACGCTCTTGTTCGTCTGCCCTTTACTGATGCGTTTCTATTTGGCTGACTTTTATGGATATTTTTGATGATATTTTCAATACCGTACAACTTAAAGGTTTGTTGTATTTCCGAACAGATTTTTCTCCACCCTGGGGCACTACAGTACCTGAGCACAATCATGCGGCTCGCTTTCATTTAGTGGTTCAGGGGCGATGTTTTGTCCAAGTTAACGCTGGCAAATCAATTGAACTAGCTGCGGGTGACTTAGTGTTAATTCCCAAAGGAGCTTCTCATATATTGGCGCACAAACCGATGCAACATGCGCCTCCACTGCAAACGTTGTTGCACGATGTGGGTTACGCGGGTGAGGGAGTGCTGGCTGTTGGGGAAGGGGAAGCAAATGCGGCGACTCAAATGTTATGTGGTCATTTTACCTTTCGAGATGGAGCTGAGCATCCGTTATTGCAAGCGTTGCCCGACTACATTGTTGTATCGGCAGTCGATCGTGCAAAACAACGAATGCTTGACGATACACTACGCCTAATATCACAACATGTTTTTTCAGAGAACGTGGGGTCAACCGCCTCGTTAACACGGTTGTCTGAGGTGGTTTTTATCGAAATACTATGTTCAGGTGTATCGTTACAACCTCAGTCGGAGTCGATATTGAAGGCGTTTCGTGACCCTCAGATCGGCCGGGCATTAGATCTTATGCACTCCAAGCTTTCTCACCAATGGTCAGTGGAAAGTCTTGCATCTGAGGTTGCAATGTCTCGAAGTCGGTTTGCTAACCGCTTTAGTGAATTGATGGGGGTGGGGCCAATGTCATACCTGAGTGATTGGCGACTACAAAAAGCGCTATCACTTATTGATGA
>MAAC01019032.1_pt1 | contig 43684 bp, 36 predicted proteins | sample 1115981 | NCBI WGS metagenome assembly MAAC01 (sample SAMN04961126, study PRJNA320927) | seawater metagenome | isolation source: sample BD02T64 sea water enriched with oil for 64 days | place: USA:Gulf of Mexico | collected 2013-07-27 | reverse complement strand
GAAAAATCTCTGGTTCCTTTAGGAATACTTGGTTTCATAATGAATTATGAGTGTTTAATTTTTAGTTTTCAATATTGCATAAACACCTAAGCGCTCTGCGAGCGCAAATATCCGAAAAATATAAATAAGTTTAGTTGTGAATAGTGGCTTTATTTTTGCGCTTTAAACGATTGATTGTTGCGTTTAATTCAAAGCCTAACAATAGGATAATTGCATTTAACCAAACAAACAACATTAGAATCAACAAAGTTCCGATAGACCCATACAGTTCGTTGTATTTAGAGAATTCTACCACATAAATACTAAATAAGTAAAATGTAAAAATGGATAATATTGTTGTAAAAATGGCACCTGCTGAAAAGAAAGAGGATTGTTTTCCTTGTTTTGTTCCGTAATGATACAACATCGAAACGATGGTGAAAATCATGAATAAAAACAATGCCCCAGTTCCTAATTGCAACCAAATGAAATCATTTTCTAACCAACCTTCTGCTTTCATTTTATTCAATCCAATACCGTATAAAATAGTCAAGGCAACAGTCACCACCAAGAACATAGTCATTACTAAAGACGTTCCTAATGAGATAATATATGCTCTAATAACACTTCTTACTTCTTTTACGTGATATGAATATTCGAAACCTCCAAAAATAGCATTCACACCATTGGTCATTAAAAATATAGAAGCAATAAAACCAAAAGACAACAATCCATTGTTTTTATTTTTTACAATGTCATTTAAAATAGGCTCTACCGCACCGTACGTTTTTGGTGGCAGAGAATCTGAAATTAAAGCAAGTAAAGCATCTTGAAAACCATCAATAGGAATGTAATTGATTAAAGTAAGAATGAATAATAAGAACGGGAATATCGCCATAAAAAAACTATAGGCAATTCCGCCTGCACGAGTTGTTAATGCGCCTCTTACAATTCCTAAAATGTACATTTCCAATACATGATACAAAGACATTCCTTGTAAACCAGGCACTTTCACCTTTTTACAAATACGTACCAATACGTTTAGCACTGGTATTTTTTCTAGACTGTCTTCTATAGGTTTGGTCATTTATTTGAGTTGCAAAGCATAATTAGTTGCAAAGGTGCAAAGTAGTAGAGTTTCAAAGTTACAAAGATTGAGTTACAAAGTTTCAAAGTTTATCGTTTAGATTTTAAGCTTCTTATGAAACTAGATAACATTCTTTCAATTTCTCTTTATTGATATATTCTAAATTAAAAGCAATCTCTAATTGAATTTGTAATTCAAATAAAGAAGCCATTGCTATATTTAAAAACCAAAGATAATCATTCAAACCTTCTCTGCCATAGCCTTCAGAAATATTACTCGATAACAATTTGGTACTTATGTAACAATCCACTAAGATTGTCTTTAGAAAATTTTGCGCCTTTTAATCTATTTGCATCAGGGTCTATTGAAAAGTTATTTGCTGATCTAAAATCTACTTTTTCTAAATTAGTTTCTTCAAAAATAGTCCTTTTTAAAATAGATTCTTCAAAAACCGAATCTTGCAATTTTGATTCCGTAAAATCTACTTCTTCTAAATTGCATTTAATAAACTGTGTTTTCGGAATTTTCAATTGATAAAAAGATGAAAAATTTAATTGACAATTATTGAATTTCATTTGCAACAAAAAAGCATCACACTCATTGAATTTTACTCCAATCATTTTACAATTATCAAAAAACACATCTTTAAAGGCCGAATTCTTCACAATAGCATTGCTAAAATTACAATTGATAAATTCACATTCTACAAATTGAATGTTAGACGCATGAACGTTTTCGAAGTTACAACTCTCGAACGTGCAATTATCATATTCACCTTTTTTGATTTGTATTTTGGTAAAATCATTTTTAGCAAATGTTTCGCTATCAAAATAATTATCAGTCATGTTTTTTCTTTAAATAGTAGAAAGTTAAAAATAGTTTCAAAGGCTCAAAGTTTAGATTTTCATCTCTTTTATTTTTTTTAAACTCTTACACTTTGCAACTCTACCGTTTTGAATCTTAGTAACTTTATATCGCTTTCAAACTTAAATCCATATTATACACTGAATGCGTTAACGCACCAGATGAAATATAATCTACTCCGCATTCGGCATATTTTCTAATCGTTTCTTCGTTAATTCCTCCAGAAGATTCAGTTAAGCTTTTATCTCCTATTAAAGCAACCGCTTTACGAGTTTCTGCATAATTAAAATTATCAATTAAGATTCTATAAACACCCCCACAATCTAAAATCTCTTGAATTTCTTCTAAACTTCTAGCTTCTACTATGATTTTAATATCTAAGTTGTTTTTAGCTAAATAGGTTTTTGTTTGTTCAATTGCTTGCGAAACTCCACCAGCAAAATCGATATGATTGTCTTTTATCATAATCATATCATACAATGCAAAACGGTGATTTTCTCCACCACCAATTTTTACAGCCCATTTTTCAATAGCTCTAATTCCCGGGGTTGTTTTACGAGTATCTAACACTTTGGTTTTTGTGCCTTCTAATAAATCCGCAAAAAAACGTGTTTTTGTTGCTATTGCAGACATACGCTGCATGGCATTTAACACCAAACGTTCTGCTTTTAAAATTGATTGAGAACTTCCAGAGACATATAAAACGACATCACCAAATTTCACTTTTGCTCCATCATTAATCAATGTTTCAATTTTTAAATCGGCATCCACAGTTTTAAAAACTTGTTTTGCAAATTCAACTCCAGCTATAATCCCATCATCTTTAACCAACAACTTCGCTTTTCCTTTTGCATCCACAGGAATACAAGACAACGAGGTGTGATCCCCTTCTCCAACATCTTCTCTGATCGCATTTGCAATAATTAGCTCTAATTCCGTTTCAAACTGTTCTTTTGATATCATAAAATTTTATTGTGATGTAAAAATAGTAATTCATAAATCATAATTCATAATTTTGTAACATGAAAATCAAATTACTTGCCATCGGAAAAACGGATGATAAAAACCTACTTCAGTTAATTGATGTATATCAAAAACGTTTGCAACATTATATCAAGTTCGAGTTGGATGTGATTCCTGATATTAAAAACGTGAAGAATTTAAGCGAATCACAACAGAAAGAAAAAGAAGGTGAATTGATTTTAAAGAAATTACAAAATACAGATCAATTGATTTTGTTGGATGACAAAGGAAAGCACTTTACTTCTATTGAATTTTCTCAGTATTTACAAAAGAAAATGAATTCGGGAATTAAACAATTAGTATTGGTTATTGGCGGACCTTATGGTTTTTCTGATGCTGTGTATAAAAAAGCAAGCGGAAAAATATCATTGTCAAAAATGACATTTTCCCACCAAATGATTCGTTTGTTTATTGTAGAGCAGATTTATAGAGGATACACAATTCTTAAGAATGAACCCTATCATCATGAGTAGTCACATTTTGATCTTAAGTATTTTTCTTTTTCGCCTTTTAAATCACTAATTTTGTTTCTAAATTTTTATTATAAATGGAAATTGTTTTTGCTACTAATAATTTAAATAAACTTGCTGAAGTTCAGAAGATGTTACCTGAATCTATTCGGTTGTTAACATTAAATGACATCAATAGTTTTGATGAGATTGATGAAACAGAAACAACATTGGAAGGAAATGCTGCGTTAAAAGCGAACTACATCACCGAGAAATTTGGTTATAATTGTTTTGCTGATGATACAGGCTTGGAAGTAGAAAGTTTACATGGAGCACCAGGAGTATATTCTGCACGTTACGCAGGAAAAGAAAATGATTCTGAAAAAAATATGCAGAAACTGTTATCAGAATTAAAGAACAAATCAAATAGAAAAGCACAATTTAGAACAGCAATTGTTCTAAATCTTAATAAAGAACAGTTTTTATTTGAAGGAACCTGCAAAGGAGAGATATTAACGGAGAAACAGGGCGAAAAAGGATTTGGATATGACCCCGTTTTTAAGCCAGAAGGATGCAACATTTCCTTTTCCGAAATGACTTCAGAAGAAAAAAACAAGATTTCTCACAGAGGAATTGCCATTCAAAAATTAATGGAATTCTTAAATGCAGTCCGATAATTGAATTTCAAAAAAACATACACAAAACAATTTATTTTATTATCAGTTTTACTGGTTTTACTTAGTATTCTGAATATTAGTTCGGGCTCGGTTTCAATACCTCTTGACGAAATTTTAACTATTATTTTTGGAGGAGGGTCTGCTAAAGACAGTTGGGAAACAATCATACTAAACTTTAGAGTTCCAAAAGCAATCACAGCCATTTTAGTAGGCTCTGGCTTGTCAATTAGTGGTTTACTAATGCAAACCTTGTTTAGAAATCCGCTTGCGGGCCCATTTGTATTAGGTATTTCTTCTGGTGCAAGCCTAGGTGTTGCACTATTAATATTAGGCTCATCAGCTTTTGGCGGCTATTTTTTAACCGTTTCTTTTTCTAGTTGGGGCATTGCAATTGCGGCAAGTGCAGGTTCGTTCTTAGTATTATCTGCCGTAATTATTGCTGCTCAAAAAGTTAGAAATACCATGTCAATACTAATAATTGGGTTGATGTTTGGTAGTTTTACCGGGGCTGTTATCAGTGTTTTATCCTATTTTAGTGAAGCACAGCAGATTCAACAATATGTTTTTTGGAGTTTTGGGAGTTTGGGGAATCTTACTTGGAATGAAATAACCATTTTCTTTTCAATATATCTAGTGGGTATGTGTGGTGTTTTTACCATTATAAAACCTTTAAATAGCTTTCTACTCGGTGAAAATTATGCCAAAAGTCTTGGAATTAATGTAAAACAAAGTAGAATTATCATCCTTATTATTACCAGTTTATTAACGGGAGTAATTACTGCATTCTCTGGGCCAATAGCTTTTATTGGTTTAGCAGTACCACACATTGCAAAATTGATTTTCACAACTATTACAGGTGCAATTATCTTATTGATTTGTGACATTATAGCACAAGTTCCTACAAGTGAGTTTACTTTACCTATTAACGCAATAACTTCTCTTTTAGGTGCGCCAGTAGTGATTTGGTTATTAATCAGAAAGAAAAAAATATACGTCTAGTTTGAACAGCATAAACCCACATATCGTATTAAATACTGAAGATTTAGCCATTGGATATCAACAGAAAAAAGAACATAAAACTGTAGCTGACAATATCAATTTATCAATACAGAAAGGGAAATTTATTGCATTATTAGGAAAAAATGGAATTGGAAAATCGACTTTATAAAAGGAACTATTTTTCTAAATAAAAAAGACTTAAGCAATTATACCAATAAAGAACTTGCAACAAAGCTGAGTTTAGTTTTAACAGAACGCTTGCCAGAAAGTCAATTAACCGTTTTTGAACTTGTTGCTTTAGGAAGACAACCTTACACCAACTGGGTAGATAAAATTTCTAAAAAAGATCAAGAAAAAATTGATTGGGCAATACAACTAACAGAGATTGAACATTTAAAAAACAACCGTTTTTACGAACTGAGTGACGGGCAATTGCAACGAGTTTTAATTGCACGAGCATTGGCTCAAGATACTGAAATCATCATTTTGGATGAGCCAACGGCGCATTTAGACATGCATCACACCTATAAAATATTTAATTTACTAAAGAGACTGGTTGTAAATACTAAGAAAACCATTATAATTTCAACACATCAAATAAATTTAGCTTTAGAAATTGTAGACGAATTAATTGTAATGAATTCAGACCTAATTGTTAGTGGTGAAACTCAAAAAATAATTGACAGCGACGCTTTAAGCACCCTATTTCCTAAAGAAATATTGAATTTTAACAAAAAATTACGACAATTCACAATCAATAAAGACAATTAGTTTTTCTATATTTGAAACCAGTAATTTACAATTACACAAATCAACACATCAAATAAAACTTACCTAGATGAAAAAATTATTACTCTCAGCAAGTGTACTTGCAATGATTGTTTCTTGTAGCACTAGCAAAAACTCTTCTGTTGCAAATACAGATTACGCTGCAAAATACGCTGCTACAATTACAGAAAAAGACTTAGCAAAACACTTATTTATTTATGCTTCTGATGAATTTGAAGGTAGAAATACCGGTGAGCCAGGGCAGAAAAAAGCTGTAAAATATTTAAAAGATTATTATGTAACACAAGGAATTGCTTCTGCATTAGGAGGAGACGATTACTTTCAAGAAGTTCCTGCTTCATTTTTAAATAAAGGACGTAGAAGAGGAACACCTTTAAAAGATTCTGAAAACGTTGTTGCGTTTATCAAAGGTTCTGAAAAACCAGATGAAATTGTTGTGATTTCTGCACATTTAGACCATGTTGGAATGAAAGATGGTAAAATTTACAACGGAGCAGATGATGATGGTTCTGGAACAGTTGCTATATTAGAAATTGCTGAAGCATTTCAAAAAGCAGTAAAAGAAGGAAAAGGACCTAAACGTTCAATCTTGTTTTTACATGTAACTGGTGAAGAAAAAGGATTGTTAGGTTCAAGTTTTTATGTTCAAAACCCTATTTTCCCTATTGCAAACACTGTGGTTGATTTAAACATTGACATGGTTGGTAGAATTGATGATAGACATAAAGACAATCCAAATTTTGTGTATTTGATTGGAGCAGATAAGCTGAGTACTGAGCTGCATGAAGTATCTGAAGCAATCAATAAAAAATACACTAAAATTGATTTAGATTACAAATACAATGACGAAAAAGATCCGAATCGTTTTTACTACAGATCAGATCATTACAATTTCGCAAAATACAATGTGCCAATTATTTTTTACTTTAATGGTACACACGAAGATTATCACAAACATACAGATACACCAGACAAAATAAACTATGACTTGTTAGAAACTAGATCTCGTTTGGTTTTCCATACAGCTTGGGAAATTGCAAATAGAAAAGATAGATTAATTGTAGACAAACCTGTTACTCCTCCAAGTAAATAAGAGACTCTTAAAGTATTAATAAATAAAAACACCTCGCAATTTTGCGAGGTGTTTTTATTTATTAATATCTAATTCTGAATACTTAATGCATTATTTTAAATAACAACTCTTTTAAAATATCAGATTGTGGCATTCCGTTTGCCCCTACACCTTTACTTTTTACATCAGCATCTCTTAAGAAACCAATTATTTGTGAAACTTTTCGCATTGGGTAATTTTTTGCGGCATTAACATAATCTCCAACAAAATAAGGGTTCACACCTAAAGATTTTGCTACAGTAAATTTATCTTTTGATGGCAATCCATGGTACTGTAATAACTGAGTAAAAAAGCTATTCAGTAATGAAATTGTCATCACCAATGGATTGTTTTTAGGGTTCTCTGCAAAATAATTTATAATTCTATTTGCTTTTAAAATTTGCTTCTCTCCTACTGCTTTTCGCAATTCAAAATTATTGAAGTCTTTTGAGATTCCGATATTTTCTTCTATGTGCTCAGGGGTAACAATTGAGTCTTTCGGCAAAATGGTTATTAGCTTGTCTAACTCATTATTTATCTTACTCAAATCTGTTCCTAAAAACTCAACTAACATTTGAGCCGCTTTTGGTTCAATCTGATAATTCTTTCCTCCTAATACTCTTCGAATCCAATCTGAAACTTGATTTTCATACAGTTTTTTACTTTCGTAAATTAATCCTGATTTAGCAATTGCTTTGTGTAGTTTCTTACGTTTGTCTAACTTCTTATATTTATAATTGAATACAAGTACTGTAGTTGGCTGCGGATTTTCTGCATAAGAAACCAATTTCTCAATATTCCTGCTTAAATCTTGGGCTTCTTTAACAATAATCACTTGTTTTTCGGCCATCATTGGATAGCGTTTTGCGGATGAAACAATCTCATCAATAGTAACATCTCTCCCGTACATTACTATTTGATTGAACCCTTTTTCGGCCTCATCTAAAACAGTATCTTCAATAAAATCAGAAATTTTATCTATATAATAAGACTCTTCACCCATTAAAAAATAAATAGGCTGTATGTTTCCACTTTTAATATCTGAGACTATGGATTTTATTTCGTTCATTTTCTTACTTTTGAGGAATGCAAAAACTCAATCTTCCAACATATAATTTCAAACTCAAAAGTAACGAAAAACATACGCTTATTTTTGATAATTTAAGAAAAAAATATTTTGTTTTAACTCCAGAAGAATGGGTTCGTCAACATTATGTGCAATTCTTAATTGAAGAAAAAAAATATCCAGTTTCATTAATAGCATTGGAAAAGCAATTGACCATAAACAATTTAAAAAAAAGAACAGATATTGTTATTTTTGACACCAATGGAAATCCTGATATTATTGTTGAATGCAAAGCACCACATATTAAAATTTCTCAAGACACTTTTGATCAAATAGCGAGATATAACTTAAAACTCAACGCTAAATACTTAATTCTCACCAACGGAATTGCACATTATTACTGTCAAATGGATTTTGAAAATGAAACGTATATATTCTTAAACGAAATTCCTGATTACAAATAGCAAATTAACAAATTGTTGCATTTTAATTTCACTTTTAAACCGTAAGTTTGCTATCTTGAAAACTGCTATCGTCATATTAAATTGGAATGGTCAAAAATTGTTAGAGCAATTCTTACCATCTATTGTAAATTATAGTTCAAATGATGCAACTATTTATGTTGCTGACAATGCTTCTACAGATACTTCTATCAAATTTATCAAAGAGTATTATCCTTCAGTTAAAATTGTAGAGAATACAACTAATGGTGGTTATGCAAAAGGATACAACGACGCTTTGCAATCTGTTGATGCAGATATTTATTGCTTATTGAATTCTGATATTGAAGTTACAGAAAATTGGATTGCTCCAGTTATTTCACTTTTTGAAAAAGAAAAAAATACGGCGATCATTCAGCCCAAATTATTAGATTTTAAAGACAAATCAAAATTTGAGTATGCTGGAGCTGCCGGTGGGTTTGTCGATTTATATGGCTATCCATATTGCAGAGGAAGACTGTTCAATCATTTAGAAACTGATACAGGACAATTTAATGATACTTCTGAAATATTCTGGGCATCTGGTGCATGTTTATTTATTCGATCTGAAGTTTACCATAAACTAGGTGGATTTGATGAAGATTATTTTGCACATCAAGAAGAAATAGATTTGTGTTGGAGAACTCAAAATGAAGGATATGATATTAAATATGTTGGCGCATCAACGGTATATCATGTTGGTGGTGCCACTTTACAAGAAACCAATCCTCATAAAACTTTTTTAAACTTTAGAAACAGTTTATTAAATGTGGTAAAGAACGTACCTAAACAATGGTTTTTGTTCGTTATTTTTTCTCGTTTGATTTTAGACGGAATTGCAGGTATTAAGTTCTTAATAGAATTAAGGCCCATTCATACGTTGGCAATTATAAAAGCACACTTTAGCTTTTATGCTAATTTCAATGCCTTTCTTAAAAAGAGAAAGAAATTGCAAAAAAAATCTGATTACAATTTGCATACAAGTATTGTATTGCAATATTTTTTCTTAGGAAAAAGAAAATTCAAAGATTTAAAATAAGTCGCTTTACAGTTCAACCGCAAGGTAAAAAAACAGCAATTCACTCCAAACTACATTTATATAGTTTATCAATGTGTAGCATCTATTTTTGGCCATCGAACTGTTATTTTTTATTCACCAATAAGGAGGAAACTCTTTATGCCAGCTGCGAAGCAAAGGGATGAAATCTAAATTTCTATCTAGACTTAAGTACAACAATGAAGTCGTTAAATTTTGCCGCTTTTTTTATACACATAATTCAATAGAAAAAAGTAAATTTGCATTTTAGAAAACAACACACAAACTCACTATAAATGATTCATTTCTTTGGAAACCAAGACAGCAAAGTATTTGCTGTTCAAACAGTAAAAGAATTATCTGCTACAAACATTACAAAGTTAAACTGGCTTTTTGGCAATCAACCTAAAATAAACGCGGCGTCATTAGACGCTTTTTTTATTGGACCTCGTGCTGCAATGATTACTCCTTGGAGTACCAATGCTGTTGAGATTACTCAAAACATGGGTATTAAAGGAATCATAAGAATTGAAGAATTTGAAACTTCTACAGCTGATTTTTCTGATTTCGACCCAATGATTTCTGAAAAATTTGAAAGTTTACACCAAGATAGTTTTACAATCGATATTCAACCAGAGCCAATTTTAGACATTGAAGATATTGCAGCATACAATCAACAAGAAGGATTGTCTTTAAGCAATGAGGAAGTTGAATATTTAGAAGGTGTTGCAACAAAAATTGGAAGAAAATTAACAGATTCTGAGGTATTTGGATTTAGCCAAGTAAATTCAGAACACTGTAGACATAAAATATTTAACGGAACTTTTGTCATTGATGGTGAAGAGCAGCCTACATCGCTTTTCAAAATGATCAAAGAAACATCGAAACAATTCCCTAATGATATCGTTTCTGCATATAAAGATAATGTTGCTTTTATAAAAGGTCCTAAAGTGGAACAGTTTGCACCAAAAACAGCAGACAAACCAGATTATTATCAAACAGAAGATTATAATTCTGTAATTTCTATAAAAGCAGAAACACATAACTTCCCGACTACAGTAGAGCCATTTAACGGAGCTGCAACAGGATCTGGAGGAGAAATTAGAGACAGACTCGCTGGCGGAAAAGGATCTTTGCCTTTAGCCGGTACAGCAGTGTACATGACTTCGTATTCTCGTTTGGAAGAAAAAAGACCTTGGGAACAAAAATTTGAAGCGAGAGATTGGTTGTACCAAACTCCAATGGATATTTTAATCAAAGCATCTAATGGAGCTTCAGATTTTGGAAATAAATTTGGCCAACCTTTAATTTGTGGTTCAGTATTAACTTTTGAGCATGAAGAGAACTCTTCATCAAGCTCCTCAAAAGCAAGGAAACTAGGTTATGACAAAGTAATCATGCAAGCTGGTGGAATTGGATATGGAAAAGCAGAACAAGCTTTAAAAGACACACCAAAAGAAGGTGATAAAATTGTAATTCTTGGTGGAGAAAATTACAGAATTGGAATGGGTGGAGCTGCAGTTTCGTCTGCAGATACAGGTGAATTTGCTTCAGGAATTGAACTAAACGCTGTACAACGCTCAAATCCAGAAATGCAAAAACGTGCTGCAAATGCCGTTCGTGGAATGGTAGAAAGTGAAGAGAATTTTATTGTTTCTATTCATGATCATGGTGCTGGTGGACACTTAAACTGTTTATCAGAATTGGTTGAGGATACAGGTGGTAAAATCGATTTAGATAAATTACCCGTTGGAGATCCAACACTATCAGCCAAAGAAATTATAGGTAACGAATCTCAAGAAAGAATGGGATTAGTTATTGCAGAAAAACATATTGATACTTTACAAAAGATAGCAGAACGTGAACGCTCTCCAATGTACACTGTTGGTGATGTTACTACGGATGATCGTTTTACTTTTGAATCTAAAACTAAAGGTGATAAGCCGATGGATTTAGCTTTAGAAGACATGTTTGGTAGTTCTCCAAAAACTGTATTAACAGATAAGACTGTTGTAAGAAACTACAAGAACCCAAGATATAAAACAAAGAATTTAGAGATCTATTTGAAGCAAGTATTACAGTTAGAAGCTGTGGCTTGTAAAGATTGGTTGACCAATAAAGTAGACCGTTGTGTTGGAGGTAAAGTTGCTAAACAACAATGTGCCGGTTCGTTACAAATTCCATTAAACAATGTTGGAGTTATGGCATTGGATTATAACGGAAAGGAAGGAATTGCAACCACAATTGGCCACTCTCCTATTTCTGGTTTAATTCACCCAGAAGCAGGAAGTAGAAATTCTATTACAGAATCTTTAACAAACATCATTTGGGCTCCTTTAAAAGAAGGATTGCAATCCGTTTCATTATCTGCAAACTGGATGTGGCCTTGTAAAAATGAAGGCGAAGATGCTCGTTTATATAAAGCTGTACAAGCAATTTCTGAATTTTCAATAGACTTAGGAATCAATGTTCCAACAGGAAAGGATTCACTTTCTATGAAGCAAAAATATCCTGATGGTGAAGTAATTTCTCCAGGAACCGTTATTATTTCTGCTGCTGCAAACTGTAACGAAATCAGTAAAGTTGTTGAACCAGTTTTGCAACAAAATGGTGAAAGCATTTATTATATCAATATTTCTCAAGATGAGTTTAATTTAGGGGGAAGTTCTTTTAACCAGTCATTAAATGCTATTGGAAATCAAGCTCCAGATGTTAAAAGTGCTAGTTTCTTAAAAAACACCTTCAACATCATTCAAGATTTAATTAAAGCTGATAAGATCTCTGCAGGGCACGATGTTGCTTCTGGGGGATTGATTACTACTTTATTAGAAATGTGTTTTGCTGACAGAAACTTAGGTGCCGATTTTGATATCTCTGCTTTAAATGAAGAAGATTCAATTAAAGTATTATTCTCTGAAAATGCAGGAATTGTTTTTCAAGCTGATAGTTCAGTTGAAACAATTTTTGCCGAAAATAACATTCAGTTTTTCAATATAGGAACGGTAAATACTTCAGAAAAAGTAAACATCAAAAACAATGAAGACACCTTCTCTTTTGATGTTACTGAAATGAGAGATATTTGGTACAAAACTTCTTTTTTATTAGATCAAAAACAAACGGCTAATGATTTAGCCAAAGAGAGATTTGACAATTATAAAAATCAAGCTTTACAATATACATTCCCAAGTATTTTTACAGGAAAACTTCCTGTAGTTGATGCTTCTAAACCAAAACCTAAAGCAGCTATTATACGTGAAAAAGGATCTAATTCTGAGCGTGAAATGGCAAACGCCATGTATTTAGCAGGTTTTGATGTTAAGGATGTTCACATGACAGATTTAATTACCGGTCGTGAAACCTTAGAAGATATTCAGTTTATTGGAGCTGTTGGAGGATTCTCTAACTCAGATGTATTAGGTTCTGCTAAAGGATGGGCTGGAGCATTTTTATACAATGCAAAAGCAAAAAAAGCGTTGAAAAACTTCTTTAAAAGAGAAGATACATTATCTGTTGGTATTTGTAATGGTGCACAACTGTGGATGGAATTAGATTTGATCAATCCTGAACATAAAGTACATGGTAAATTAACTTATAACAACTCTCAAAAACACGAAAGTGCGTTTACCTCAGTTTCAGTTCAAGAAAACAATTCTGTAATGCTCTCTAGCTTGGCTGGAAGTACGTTAGGAGTTTGGATTTCTCATGGTGAAGGCAAATTTAATTTACCAATGTCAGAAGATAATTACAACATTGTTGCTAAATATGGTTATGATTCATATCCTTCAAATCCGAATGGATCTGATTATAATACAGCAATGCTATGTGATGCAACAGGTAGACATTTAGTAATGATGCCACATATTGAGCGTTCTACTTTCCAGTGGAATTGGGCAAACTATCCAGTAGGAAGAAGAGATGAGGTTTCTCCTTGGTTGGAAGCTTTTACAAATGCTAAAAATTGGTTGACGAAATAATTTTCGCCCTAAATTATATATTTAAAAGGGCTTTTTTCAAAGTCCTTTTTTTTTTTTGCTCTCATTATCAATAAAATAGAAATACTTAATAAGCGTAAATGAAAGTTCCTGAAAAATATCAATTTATAGTTGCATTAGGAAAAGCGTTGCATGTATACGGTATTCCGTCCTATAAAATTCAATCTCACTTAACAGAAGTCTCCAAAAAACAAGGTATTATTGGTAGTTTCATGGACTCTCCAACGTGGATAAGTTATGTTTTTTACGAAGATGAAAAATCTTATAATTATGTTGAATGTGTGCTTCCTGGATCTTTAAATTTAGGTGCTTATTCTAGAATTGCAGAATTGACTAATAAAGTTATTGATTCTAAAATTAACAATAGCCAAATAATTGAAGAACTGGATATTATTCATGCAAAAACGAAGGTAATAAATCACTACCGTTTAACGTTGGCATATGCTTTCTCTGCAGGTAGTTTTAGTATATTGATTGGTACTAATTTAGTTTCTTTTGTTTTTTCATTACTATTAGGAGCATTTATTTATCTTTTGGTCTTTTTAACTAGTAAATCTAAATATTTAGAAAACGTATTTGAGTCTTTAAGTGCTTTAGTTGCCACCATTATTTGTTGCTCATTAACATTAATTTTTCCTAATTTTAATATAGGGTTAACCATATTAGCTTCTATCATTATTTTTATTCCGGGATTGGCAATTACAACGGCCCTAGAAGAAATAACTTCCAAAAGTTTGGTTTCTGGAGGTGCAAAACTTTTCGATTCAATTATTTTATTATTTAAACAGTTTTTTGGGGTATTACTTGGTTTAGCATTGATGACATCTTTGGTTGATATTGATGTAACACATCATGTATCTGAAATGCCAAAATGGACGATCTATTTTGCGATTCCTATATTATCAATTACGCTGTTACCAATATTTCAGGTACGAAAAAAAGACATGGTTTTTGGTGTATTAACAGGTGTTATTGCATTTTTTATGACTGTCTTATTTTCAGGATATGGGATATTAGTAAGTACTTTCATTGGTACTTTGATTGTAGTTGGAATGAGCCGCATATTTGGACTGATTTCTAAAACGCCAAAAACAGTTTATTTAATTCAAGGAATTGTAATGCTTGTACCAGGAAGTAAATCTTTTATGGGTTTAAGTAGCTCCTTTTTTAACCCATCGACAACCTCAGGTTCTGGAAACCTATTTGAGCAAGTTGCTTTTATACTCATGGGGATAATTGGCGGACTTCTTTTTGCGGGTACTTTTAGAGAAAAAAGACCTAAAAAAAATGAGCTCGAAACAAAAAAATAGACTATTTACTATATATAGTAAAAACAGCTTTTGAAATGCATCAAAAGCTGTTTTTTTAATAACTGAAAATCATACCTGATTATTCATACTTCAAATGTTTAATTAAATCAACTTTAGTGGCATTATAAGCTTTTAACCCTACTATAACAAATACAAGTATTGCTAGTATTATTGGCGTAATAATAAATGGGGTTAATGGCATTTCAATACTATACGCAAAATTGTCCAACCAATTTTGCATAAAATAATAGGAAATTGGAATTAAAACCACAGAAGCAATTAGCGTTATTTTTAGGAAACTTTTAATTAACTGAAACATAATTTCATTTACCGATGAGCCCAATGTTTTTCTGATAGCAACTTCTTTTAAGCGTTGCTGAATAGTTAAAGATGCTAAGGCAAACAAACCTAATAATGATATTAAAATAACAACCATTGTTAATATAAAAAACACCGCTTGTTGGTTTTGATATTTTTTATAGGTTTTGGCAAAACGTTCGTTTACAAAACTAGCATTAAAAGGATATCCTTGTTCTATGTTTTCTTTCCAATAATTTTCTATATAACTAATGGTCGCTTCTACATTAGTTGGTTTAATTTTAAACTGAATCGTCTTAAGCGCGAAATTCTTCATAAAATCAGCAGCATTCCAATGTACAAATATTGTTGGTTCTATTTTGTGATCCAAGCCGACAACATTGTAATCTTTAACAATTCCTATTACTTTCAAAGTATTCACTTTACCTCCTAAAACATCAGTTCTTATTTCTTTACCTATAGGATCCTCATAAATACTTCTTGCTTTAGCAAGAGTCTCGTTAATTAGCACATGGTTAATTGTATCGGATGCCAGTTCTTCTTTAAAACCTCTTCCCTTTAAAATTTGAATGTCCATTACAGCTAGATAATCATAGTCTATAGCATTAATACGGGTTTGCATTGGAATATCTTTATAATCAATATTAATACCAATACCACTTCCTCGACCTCCAATTGGAACTGAATTACTTGTAACTGCCACAATACCTGGATGTTTACCCAGTTCTTTTTGAGCTAATTGGTATTTTTTAAACCGATTACTTCTTTTATTCATAGTAACCACAACAACTTGATCTCCGTTAAAACCTAATTCTCTATTCAACATGAACGTCACCTGTTTGTTGATCATGAAAGCGCCGGTTAAGAAAAAACCAGAAATTAAGAACTGGATTCCTAACATTATATCTCTTAAAAAAACTCCTTTTTTACTTCTTGACACATTTCCTTTCAATACTTCTACAGCTTTAAATCTTGCCACATAAAGTGCTGATACACTACCAATAACGACTAAGACTATTACAACCAACAATGCCACTTTTATCAATACATCTATTTCAAAAATAGAAATATCTTTGTTTGAAAAATCATTAAACGAAGGTAAGATCAGTTCTACCAATAACACAGAAAACACAAAAGCCACACCTCCTTGTAGAACCGTTTCTAACGCATATTGTACTGTTAATGATAATTTCGACAATCCTAAGGTTTTTTTAACGCCTACTTCTTTTGCTCTTTGCCCTGCAGAGGCAATAGAAAGGTTCATAAAGTTTACGCAAGAAATGATAATTAATAAAACGGACAAGGACAACATAATCAATATCAGTTTATAATTCCCTTTCCCTTCAGGACCAGCACTTTTCGCAATCGTTTTTAATCGAATGTCTTTAATTGATTCCAATAAAACGGTTACTCCATGTTCTTTTATAAATTCACCTGTTGTAATGCCTTCTCTTTTAGAGGATGGTAAAACGTAGTTTTTATACCAAATTGCCAACGCTTTATTCTCTATCACTTTTTCAGTTGCCTCTTTTGTTTTTTTTACAAACAAATTGTATCGTAAATTACCCCAAGACAAATTTTCTGGTTGTTTTTGATACTGAATTATAATGTTTGGCATAAAATAATGCTTTCCCACAATTTTATAAACTGTAGTTATAATAAATGTTCTATTAGAGAATTCTATTGTTTCTCCAATTGCAGATGCGGTACCAAAGAAAATACTCGCTTGTTCCTCTGAAATAGCGATATGATTTCTTGCTTCTTGAAACGCTATTTCATTTCCTTCAATAATAGGAAAAGGAAAAAAATCAAAAAAGTTAGGATCCCCCTCTAAAATACCATCAGAAAACAATTCTTTTCCTTTTACTTTTACCAGAGCATCAGAATATCGACCATTAGTTAAATGGTATTCTTTTATTTCGGGAATGCCTTCTTTGTATACCTGACCTTCTATATTATTACTCCCAGACATTACACCTCCAACAGGCATTTTATGAAGAACTCTATATATTTCCTCTTTTTTAGGATTATAAGCATTGTAACTTTGTTCATCGTTTAAATACAATAACACAATTAATAAGCCTGCAAAACCTAAAGTTAATCCAAGAATATTAACAAGCATATTTAGCCAATTCTTCTTGCTATTTCTAAAGAATATTTTAAACCATGTTTGAATCATAACTATTCAAATTTTAAGTATTTAATTAAATCAATTTTAGTTGCATTATAGGCTTTCAACCCTACTATAATAAATACGAGTATCGTTAATATGATTGGAGTAATAATAAAAGGCATCAATGGCATCTCAATTCTGTACGCAAAGTTTTCTAACCAACTTTGTATAAAATAATAAGCTACTGGTATTAAAACTACAGAAGCAATCAATGTAATTTTCAAAAAGCTTTTAATCAACTCAAACATAATTTCTTTTACCGATGAACCGAGTGTTTTTCTTATAGCAACTTCTTTTAATCGTTGCTGAATGGTTAGAGTTGCTAAGGCAAATAACCCCAATAATGACATTAAAATAACGACACCTGTTAATATAAAAAATAAGGTTCTCTGATTTTGATATCTCTCATATGTTTTTGCAAAACGCTTGTTTACAAAACTAGGATTAAACGGGTAGCCTTGTTCAATGTTTTCTTTCCAATATCCTTCTAGAAACTCTAAAGTTTCTTTTACGTTAGTAGGTTTTATTTTAACCTGAATCATTGGAAGCATGCTACTCATCCAACTAACAGTATTCCAATGCATATATACTGTTGGAAATATTTCACTATCCAAACCGATAACATTGTAATCTTTTACCATTCCTATTATTTCCCCTTCTCCAAAACGAGTTTTTATTTTTTCCCCCATAGGGTTGTCATAAATGTTTAGCGCTTTGGCAAGAGCTTCGTTAATTAACACCTTATCAGTAGTGTCCGAAGCGAATTCTTCTTTAAAGCTTCTTCCTTTTAACATTTGAATGTCCATTACATCTAAAAAGTTATAGTCTATAGCATCTACAGAAGACCTTACTGAAACCCCTTTATAATTAACAGTAGCTCCCATCCCCATTCCTCCTCCAATTATAGAAAGATTACTTGTTATTGCTTCAATATTTGGATGTTTAATCAATTCTTTTTTTGCTAACAAGTAGTTTTTATATTTATCTTCAGATTTATTCACAGGAATCATGACAACTTGCTCTCCTTTAAAGCCTAAATCTTTATCCATCATATGCGTTACTTGCTTGTTAATGATGATAGCACCCGTTAAGAAAAATCCAGAAATTAAAAACTGAATTCCCAACATGATATTTCTTCCAAAAACACCTTTTTTACTTCTTGATACGTTTCCTTTTAATACTTGTACCGTTTTAAATTTTGATATATACATTGCTGGAATACTACCAATAATTACAGACACAATAATTGCTAAAAAACCAACCTTAGCTAATAACCCTATTTCTAATATAGAAATGTCTTTGTTCATAAAGTCATTAAAAGAAGGCAAGATTAATTCTACCAATAACACAGAAAACACAAAAGAAACAGCTCCTTGTAAAACAATTTCTAATGTATATTGTCTTGTCAATGTCATTTTAGACAGTCCTAAGGTTTTCTTAATACCAACTTCTTTTCCTCTTTGTGTAGCTGACGCAATTGAAAGATTGATGAAGTTTACACAAGAAATGATAATCAATAAAACGGACAAGGACAACATGATGAGAATCAATTGATAATTCCCTTTCCCTTCTGGTCCGGCACCTGTAATAGATTTTAATCGAATGTCCATAATTGATTCTAAAACTGGAGTTACCTCATGTTCTTTTATAAACATTTCTGGAGAAACCCCCTCTTTTTTAGAAGCTGGTAAAATGTAATTTTGAAACCAAACAGCTACCGCTTTTTTCTCTACATCTTTAATAGTAGCCCCTTTGGTCGTTTTTACAAACAAATTGACACGAAAACCATTTGCCCAATCCTGTCCTTCAGGTTGTTTTTTATACTGTATGATTATATTTGGCATAAAGTAATGCTTCCCTACAATTTTATATACTGTGGTAACAATAAATGTTCTATTAGAAAACTCTAATGTCTTCCCTATTGCAGACTCATTACCAAAAAATACGGTTGCTTGCTCTTGAGAGATGGCAATGTGATTTCTTGCTTCGGCAAACCTTTTTTTACTCCCTTCATTAATTTTAAAAGGGAAAAAATCAAAAAAATTAGGTTCACCTTGTAAAATCCCCTCAGAAAACTGCTCTTTCCCATTCGATTTCACCAAAGTATTAGAATACCAAACACTACTGATATAATAGTCTGTAATTTCGGGAATGTTTTCTTTGTATTTTGTCCCTTCTACAGGAATACTATGAAAACCAACAACTCCGTTAGGCATTTTATGAATGACTCTAAATAACTCCTCTTTATTAGGGTTGTTAGCATTATAGCTTTGCTCGTCGTTTAAATACAACAAGACAATTAATAAACCTGCAAAACCTAGGGTTAGTCCTAGCATATTAACTAACATATTTAGCCAATTCTTTTTGCTGTTTCTAAAAAATATTTTAAACCATGTTTGAATCATAATTTCTTATTCTTTTATCTATTATTGGATTAAAACATCAACTTTATGAGTATTGTCGTTTTGAGAAATAACCTCTCCATCTTTCAATGTGATAACTCTTGATGAGAATTGTGCATCATAAGAAGAATGCGTAACCATAATTATAGTTGCTCCTGAAGCATGTAATTCAGTTAATAACTCCATCACATCATTACCACTTTTACTATCTAAGTTCCCAGTAGGTTCATCAGCTAAAATTAATTTTGGATTGGTTACTAAAGCTCGAGCAACGGCAACTCTTTGTTGTTGTCCTCCAGATAATTGTAGTGGAAAGTGCTTTGCTCTATGCGCAATACCAATTCTTTCTAAAATTTCTGTAACTCGTTTTTTTCTTTCGGATGATTTTACTTTGTTGAAAATTAATGGCAATTCAACATTTTCATATACAGATAGTTCATCTATTAAATTAAAGTTCTGAAACACAAAACCAATATTTGCTTTTCGTAAACCAGCACGTTCCTTTTCGTTGAATTTTGCAACTTCTGTTCCATCAAAAAGATAGCTTCCATCGTTTGGTGCGTCTAATAAGCCTATGATATTTAATAAGGTAGATTTTCCACAACCTGATGCTCCCATAATTGAAACAAATTCGCCTTCTTTTACTTCCAAACTTAATTTATTCAAAGCAGTCGTTTCTACTTCTTCTGTTCTATATACCTTTACTAAATCTGTTATTTTTATCATTTTAATATGTGTTTTTAATTATTATATTTTAATAGTTCTCAACCTCGATTGAACCTTTTTATTTTGAAATTTTGCCGATTTAAAACTAAACAACTTATTCTATATTTATTTCTTCAATATTTTTGTAATCATCATAACTAGATGTTATAACTTTATCTCCTTCTTGTAAGCCTTCTAAAACCTCGTAATAAAAAGGGTTTTCTCTACCAATTTTGATGCTTCGTTTTACTGCTTTATTATCCGAATTTAAAACAAAAATCCAGTTTCCATTTGTGCTTTGATAAAACATTCCTTTAGAGATTAACAGTGCCTTTGTTTTTCCTGATAAAAAAACTTTACTTTTTAAAGACATTCCTCTTTTTATATTTGTTGACACATTCTCTTTCGTAAATAACAATTCAACGTCAAACTGTCCACTCACAACTTCAGGATAAATCTTAGAGATATTGATTTCATAATTTTCCCCATCCAAAGCAACATTCCCTTTTATTCCTTCTTTAAGTTTAGAAATATAATATTCATCAACATTTGCGACAAGCTTAAACCCATCTAAAACATCCATTTTTCCAATTGGTTGGCCTTGGTTATAATTTTCTCCTAAAATAGGATTAAAAGACGACAACATACCATCAACAGGTGCCTTAACAGTGAAGTTTTCTTTGTTCTTACGCAATAGTTCTATACTTTTCTCCATGTTAGATAACGATATATTAATACGAGATAACTGCACATCTCTACTCATTTTTTCTTCTGAAACACTTTTCTTTATAACACTATTTCTTTCTTTTTGATATGTATATTCTTGTTCCGTTTTTTGATACTCATTCTTTGCAATGATATCTTTACTATATAATTTTTTATCTAAATCATATTGACGTTTTGCATTTCTAAAGTCATTATTAATACTCAATAATTGCTGGTCTAAACTTAATTGTTGGTTTTTAATACTAACACGTAAATTTCTTAAATTATTTATCTGCTCAATCATCGCAGTTTCTTGCGTTAAGTAATTCAGCTCTGCATTTGGGTTGTATACTTTTAATAAAGGAGTTCCTTTTTTTACCATCTGTCCACTTTCAACAAAAATTTCAGAAACAGAACCTCCTTGAATTACATTTAATAACACTGTTGTTTTAGGCTCTACTCTACTGTTAAACAAAATAACATCTTCAAAATCTCCACGTATAACTTCTCGTATACTTAAGGTGTCGATTTTTATATTAACCTGTTTTTTATGAGTTAAATTCATTAAAACAATACTTACAAGTAGTAGTGTTGGTATTCCCCATATTAACATCTTTTTTGTTGTTTTCTTTTTTGGTTGTATTTGTTTGTCCATTATAATTTCTCTTCGTTTGACAAAACTAAGTCCACAAATGTGCCATTAAAAAAACAACCCCATAATCAACTGATTTACATGAGTTTAAGTAATTCACCTAATTTTAATGTGTTCGTATACGAACAATCATTTGTTCATATACAAACAATTTACTAACTATGTACTATGAGAAAAAAAGACGCTACAATATTAATTGTTGATGATGATGACGATATTTTATTTTCTGCAAGAATAAGTTTAAAAAAATATTTTTCTGAAATCGTTACCTCTAATAACCCTAAGAAGATTAGTAATCATTTAACTGAACAAACAATTGATGTTGTTTTGTTGGACATGAATTATAGAATTGGGTATGAGGATGGTAAAGAAGGTTTGTATTGGTTAAAGCACATCAAAGAAGTTAGCCCAGAAACAACAGTAATTTTAATGACTGCATTTGGTAATGTAAAATTAGCCGTTGAAGCAATTAAAAATGGTGCAACTGATTTTATTCTAAAACCTTGGAATTCTGAAAAGTTATACGGCGTTGTAAATGCAGCAGTTGAATTGGCTCGTTCTAAAAGAAAAAACACACAACTAGAAACAGTACAACAATTAAATGACAAAAACTTTCACAATCAAACTGAACATATTATTGGTACTTCTCCTGCAATGCAATCTGCCGTTGATTTAGCTCAAAAAGTGGCCCCAACGGATGCTACTATTTTAATTTTAGGAGAAAACGGAACAGGAAAATATGTTTTTGCTAAAGAAATTCATTTAAAATCAGAACGCAAAAATCATCCTTTTATTCACGTTGATTTAGGCTCGTTAAATGAGAATTTATTTGAAAGTGAATTATTTGGCTATGTAAAAGGAGCTTTTACTGACGCACATAAAGACACTATTGGTAGGTTTGAATTGGCTAAGGGTGGAACGATTTTTTTAGATGAGATTGGTAATTTGCCCTTACACTTACAATCAAAATTACTAACAGTTGTTCAAAACAGAAAAGTAACTCGTTTAGGTGAAGGAAAGGAACGTGATATTGATGTGAGAATTATTTGTGCTACGAATGCAGATATTCATCAAATGGTAGATGAACAGACATTTAGACAAGATCTATTGTTTAGAATAAATACGATCGAATTGAACTTGCCTCCATTACGAGACCGAATTGGAGATATTGAATTACTTGCTGACCATTTCTTAATAAAACTGAATCAGAAATACAGAAAAAAAATAAACGGATTTAACAAACAAGCTATTAAAGGATTACAAAACTATCATTGGCCAGGAAACATTAGAGAAATTGAACACATTATAGAACGTGCTGTAATTGTTACAGATAATACTCAAATTCAGTTAGAAGATTTGCATTTTTCTAACAAAAAAATAGACGCTTCTTTGGTTAAAAACTTGAACTTAGACGAAACAGAAAAATTGTTAATCGAACAAGCTTTACAAAAACATCAAGGAAATGTTTCTAGAGCTGCAAAAGATTTGGGCATTAACAGAACTGCATTGTATAGACGACTGGAGAAACATCAACTATAAATGGGAAAACAACAACTAACTCAAATTATTATTAGAATACTGTTCATAGTAGTCAATGGTATTTTTATTTTTGTTACCTATTCCAATGGTTATATAGTAAATACAATTGGGGTTTCTTTCATATTTATTTTTCAAGTATTCTTGTTTCTAGATTATGTATCAAAACAATTTATTGATATTGAAAAATCTTTAGATTGCTTGCTGTATGAAGATTATTCTAGTACCATTTCAACAGAGAAAAGGAAAAACCCATTACATAACAAAATGGCTTTGTTATTAGAAAAACAAAGAAAAAAAAGCCTTTCAAAAACTTCAGAAGCCTTGATTCTCACTAACATTATTGAAAGTCTAAGTATTGGTATACTTATTTTAAGAAAGAGTACTAATGAAGAAATTGAAATATTTCAAATAAATAATGCCTTTACAAATTTTCTAAAAACGCCCAAATTATACAATTGGGATTTACTTCAAGAAAAAATAGGAAGTTTAGCACGTTTTATTACAGGATGGGAAAGTGTTAAACACACTATTACCTTAGATATAAACGGAAACAAAGAAAATTTCTTCTTAAAAACCTCAGTTACACAAACCAATCAGTATGAGTATTTAATTGTTAGTCTAGAAACAATTCAACAATTAATTGATAAAAAAGAAAAGGAAGCATGGTTCAAATTAATGAATGTAATGTCTCACGAAATTATCAATACAATTACACCTATAAGTAGTTTGGCTGAAAATTTAGATTCTCTTTTGCAAGAAGAAATAGACGATGAAACATTTTTAGAAATCTCACAAGGATTGAAAATTATAAAACGTCGTTCACACCATCTGACACAGTTTGTTAACACATACAGAAAGTTAGCTGAATTGCCAATGCCTCAAAAAGAAAAAATAGACCTTACTACTGTTATTCAACATACTTTATTACTTTTTGAACAAGAATTTTCATCAAAGAAAATTGAAATACAATTTAATAATTTAATTGGAATAAACATCAACGCAGACAAACAGCAAATAGAACAAGTAATCATTAATCTATTGTCAAACTGTTTGCATGCACTTGTAGATATTAAAAATCCACAGATAACAATTACGCTTTCAAAAGAAATCAACCGAGTTCATCTTACAATATCTGATAACGGAGTTGGCATTTCTAAAGAAATAAAAGAAAATATTTTTGTACCCTATTTTACAACAAGAAAAGATGGTTCTGGTATCGGTCTAACCTTAAGTAAAAGTATTATTGAGGCTCATAATGGTTCAATTCATTTTAAATCAAAGACGGGAAAAACATCGTTTACTATAACATTCATAAACTAAAATTGTAACAATTCGAAAATACGCTGGTCTATAGTTTGAATATAAAAGACTCTAACATGACAAATAGCACAAAAATATCCAGGTTGTTAATCTGTTTATTTATTACAGTAGCTGCCACTGCCCAAACAAAAGTGGATGCAAGCAAAATTATGAACGATATTAAGAACGGTAATGACGTCGTTTATAAAAATACAACTATCGTTGGAACATTAGATTTCACTTTTATGGAGGAGAAGCTAGATAAATTGCCTCGAAGGAAAAAAAGTAGCTGGTGGAATAGTGGTAATAAATCGAACAAAATAAAAAAGCTCATAAAAAACAATGTATCATTTGTAAACTGCGTTTTCGAAGACAATGTGTTGGCTTATATACATGATGAAAATAGTGGATACACTTTTACTGCTGACTTTGATGGTGATGCTATTTTTAAGCATTGTACTTTTAATAAAATGGCGATGTTTAAATATTCTCATTTTAATGAAAAGACAGATTTTGAACGTTCAAAATTTAATAATTCATCAACTTTTAAGTATGCAGAATTCAGTAATAATGTCAGCTTTGCTAATGCAATATTTAAAGAATCTGCAACCTTTAAATACTCGAAATTTCATAACGGTATATCATTTAACAATGCAAAATTCGAAGAAGACTTAAATTTAAAATACACCAAAGTTTCTGGTAAATTTGATATCAAGGGCATGTTTGTAGCCTTTGACATTGATTCTAAATACACTAAAATAAATGGTGAAAAATTCAGATATCATTAAATTACTCTAAAAACAGGTATAAATACCTATTGTTCTGATTTGATCTCTGACTTAACTTGCACTCGATTTTAACAAGTTCACTGAAAAAGGAGATACAATAGTCGGAACAAGTGAGATTAGGGGCTTACTTATTCTAGATTACTGGCTTTTCTTTAAAATAGAAAAGCCAGTTACTATGTATCCTTTCAAAGAGATATATTCCCTCAAAGCTAAAACACATAGCTTTCACAAAAAGCGTTAACTAAAAAGTTAGCGCTTTTTTAGTATATTGTAACACCGAACTTTACTCATGAAAAAAAACATTTCCCGTCTATTTGATTTTATAACACATCAAAAAAACGAGTATCCTCAAGAAAAATGTTATTCTTACAAAAGTAACAATCAATGGTTATCTATTTCTACCGAAAAATTCATAGAACAATCCAATACAGTGAGCAGGGCTTTATTAAATCTTGGTATAGCTGTTAATGATAAAATAGCAGTAATTAGTTCTAATAACAGAACCGAATGGCATGCTTTAGATATTGGTATATTGCAGATAGGTGCACAAAATGTGCCTTTATACCCAACGCTTTCAGAAAAGGATTATGAATATATTTTAAATCATTCTGATGCAATTTATTGTTTTGTTTCTGACAAAGAGTTATTTGATAAAGTGAACTCAGTAATAGACAAAACCAAACTAAAAGGCATTTATACTTTTGACGAAATTGAAGAGAAAACAAATTGGAGTGCATTTTTAAAACTTGGGGCTACTACAAAATATCAAGCAGAGGTTGAAAAACGAAAAAGAAATGTAAAACCAGAAGACTTGGCAACAATTATATACACGTCTGGCACAACTGGAACTCCAAAAGGAGTACTACTATCACATAAAAACATTGTAGAAAACACTTTTGTAAGTGCAGAAGCACTAGACCTAACTGGCAACAAATATCGTGTTATTAGCTACCTTCCAATCAGTCATATCTTCGAAAGATTTGCATCGTATTACTATATGTACATGGGTTTTGAAGTTTATTTTGCTGAATCAATCGATAAGCTGGGTGATAATTTAAAAGAGGTTCAGCCACATTTTATGCCTGTGGTTCCTCGGTTATTAGAGAAAGTTTTTGATAAAATTATTGCAAAAGGAAATAACTTAACAGGAATAAAAAAAATGCTCTTTTTTTGGGCGGTAAACTTAGCTGAAGCCTACCAGCCGTATAATAGAAATAGTTCTTGGTATTATTTCAAACTGAAAATTGCTCGAAAACTAATTTTTAGCAAATGGCGGGATGCTTTAGGTGGTCATTTAAAATTTATGGTTTCTGGAAGCGCACCATTACAAGAACGATTGATACGCATATTTACTGCTGCTAATATGCCCATTTATGAAGGCTATGGAATGACAGAAACTTCTCCAGGTATCTCTATAAATGATTTAAGAAATAATGGCTTAAAAGTTGGAACCGTTGGAAAAATTTTAAAAGACATAAAAGTTAAAATTGCAGAAGATGGAGAGATATTAGTAAAAGGTTCTAATGTTATGATGGGTTATTACAAAAACGAAGAGCTTACCAATAAAACCATTATAAATGGTTATTTACATACTGGAGACATTGGCGTTTTAGATGATGAAGGGTTTTTAAAAATTACAGACCGCAAAAAAGAAATGTTTAAAACATCTGGTGGTAAATACATTGCTCCTGCTGTTTTAGAAAGCGAATTGAAACAATCTCGCTTTATAGAACAAATAATGGTTGTTGGAGAAGGTCAGAAAATGCCTGCTGCTTTAATTCAAGTAAATGTTGATTTTGTACACGAATGGGCCAAAAGGCACGATTATATTATTAAAGATGTATCGAGTGATGCAAAATTGATTTTTAGAATTCAAAAGGAGGTTGATACATACAATCAACGATTTGGGAAATGGGAGCAAATAAAAAAGTTTGAAATTACTCCTGATGAGTGGACAATTGATGCTGGTCATTTAACACCAACCATGAAAATGAGACGTAAAATCATCAAAGAAAAATACACTTATTTGTTCGATAGAATATATAAATAGCAGGCTAACAAACTGTTGCAGATCATTTGCAAAATCAACTGATTTTCCTTAATTTGCAAGACTACAAATAGTTTTTATATGCCAACAAATATTACGCGTTTATTCGATTTTCCTTATTATCAATTAGAAAAATTTAATTTAAATAAAGCTTTAACTTCTTTTAAAGATGGAAAATGGAATTCGACTTCTACACAAGAATACATCAATAAAGCAAATCAAATTAGTAGAGGTTTACTACGCTTAGGCATAAAAAAAGATGATAAAATTGCTGTGATATCTACCACTAATAGAACTGAGTGGAATGTTATGGATATTGGTATATTACAATTAGGAGCACAAAATGTTCCTATTTATCCTACTATTTCAAAAGAAGATTACGAGTATGTTTTGAATCACTCTGAAGCAACTTATTGTTTTGTTTCTGATACTGGTATTTTAGAAAAACTAAATCAAATTAAGGGAAACACACAATTAAAAGGTATCTATACTTTTGATGACATCAAAGGAGAACATAATTGGGAAGAAGTATTACAACTAGGAAAAGACGAAAGTAATCAGCAAGATGTAGAAGATTGTAAAAACAATGTAGATCCAAATGACTTGGCGACCCTTATTTATACATCTGGGACTACCGGCAGACCAAAAGGTGTGATGTTATCACACAACAATATCGTTTCTAACGTTTTGGCTAGTGAAAAAAGAGTTCCGTTGACCAAAGGAGAAACGAAAGCTTTAAGCTTCTTACCAATCTGTCATATCTTTGAACGAATGATTTTATATCTATATCAATATTGTGGTGTGGAAATTTATTTTGCTGAGTCAATCGAAAAAATGAGCGACAATCTAAAAGAAATCAAACCAAATGTAATGACGGCTGTTCCGAGATTGTACGAAAAGGTTTTTGATAAAATTTACGGACGTGGTGAAGATCTTTCTGGTATCAAACAAAAATTATTTTATTGGGCTATTGAAATTGGCTTACAGTATGAACCGTATGGAGCTAATGGTTGGTGGTACGAAAAGAAATTAGGTTTAGCGCGTAAATTAATTTTCTCTAAGATTAAAGATGGTTTAGGTGGTAAGCTAGATTTAATGGTTTCTGGTAGTGCTGCTTTGCAACCAAGGCTGACACGTTTCTTTGCTGCTGCAGAAATGCCAATTATGGAAGGTTATGGATTGACAGAAACATCTCCTGTTACTTCTGTAAACGATCAAAGAAATGGAGGTTTTAGAATTGGAACCGTAGGTAGAATTTTAGATGGTGTTGAAGTGAAAATCGCTGAAGACGGAGAAATATTGGTAAAAGGGCCCAATGTGATGTTAGGGTATTACAAAGATGAAAACAAAACGAACGAAGTGATGACCGGTGATTATTTTCATACTGGAGATATCGGTGAAGTATCGAATGATGGTTTCTTAAAAATAACGGATCGTAAAAAAGAAATGTTTAAAACTTCTGGTGGAAAATATGTTGCTCCAGCTTTGATAGAAAACGAACTGAAACAATCGCGTTTTATTGAACAAGTAATGGTGATTGGTGAAAATGAAAAAATGCCAGCTGCATTTATTCAGCCAAACTTTGCATTTGTAAGAGAATGGGCAGAGAGACACAACATTTCTTTGGGAGACAATGCAGATATCGCTTCAAATGAAGAAGTAAAAAAGAGAATTGAAGAAGAAGTTGTAATTTGTAATTCGAACTTCGGGAAATGGGAAACTATTAAGAAATTCGAATTGACCTCTGAAGAATGGTCAATTGACGGTGGTCATTTAACACCAACAATGAAAATGAAACGAAAAATCATAAAAGAAATTTATAAAGATTTATACGAAAAAATTTACAGAGGTTAAACCATGTTTAAAATTCACATATAAATAATACCAACTATAAAAGCTCCTATTTTAGGGGCTTTTATAGTTTTTTACAAAATATTATTTTCAAAATGTAACCTTTCTATAAATCTTAGGTCTTCATTATAACTAACTAACAAATTACCAATTGAAATTATTAACTGACGAAGAATTAATGCAAACCATATCTGAAGGAAACTTAGATGGCATGACGTATATTTTTGAACGCTATAATGTTCGCTTATTCAATTTTTACTTTCAAATGGTAAAAGACAAAGATGTATGTGAAGATTTGACACAGAATGTATTTTTAAAAGTGATCAAATACAAGCATTCATACAAAGGAGGGAAATTTGCTTCGTGGATATTTAAAATCGCTAGAAATTTATTCTATGATCATTATCAACAACAGAAGAAAACACAAGATTTTGAATCTATAGATGATGTAACTGGAGAATTAGATGAAGACACCACTGAAAAAGAAGAAGAAATTAGTCATTTAAAAAGAGCTTTAAATAGCTTGAATACCAAAGACAAAGAATTGATTATTATGAATAGAATTGAAGGCATTAAATATGATCAGATAGCAGAAATTGTAGGAAGCAACACTATAGCCGTCAAGACAAAAATTCATAGAATCATAAAGAAATTAAGAATAAATTATTTTGAAACATTAGCATCATGATACACTGTACAGACATAGAAAACAACATCGTAGATTTTATTGATGGAGCATTATCTGCTAATGAATCTGAAAACATAAAAAACCACATTGCAACATGTTCAACTTGCAAAAATATTTTTGAAGAGACTTCAATCTTAATGAACTCATTTGCAAATGAAACACAAGTGAAACCATCAGCGAAATTAAAAACTTCTTTTGAACAATTATTAGCCCAAGAGAAAGCAAAACAAACTAAAGTAATTGCATTAAATCCTAAAAAGGACTCATTTAAAAGTTTCCTACAAATTGCTGCCAGTGTTGCAATTCTATTTACAGGATATTTAATTGGAGGTTATCAAGAAAGTCAAAATTCACAACAAGAATTGATGGCCTTTAAAAATGAGAAAAAGCAACTAAAAGAAAACATGATGTTAGCTATGATTGATAATTCATCGCCAAGTAAAAGAATAAAAGCGGTCAATTACTCAGAAGAGTTGACAACCCCTAACACAAAAATATTACAAGCATTAATAGAACGTATGCAACAAGATTCTAATAGCAACGTGCGGTTGTCTGCAGCAGAAGCACTTTCTAAATTTACAGATTCTGAGCTAGTTCGAACTTCATTAATAAAAACATTAACCACAGAAAAAGATCCAAGTATACAGATTGAGATTATTCAGATTTTGGTTGATATTCAGGAAAAAAGAGCGCTCGCTCCAATGAGAAAATTATTGGATCATCCTGAATCTCCAGACTATTTAAAAACTCAAGTTAATATTGGGATTGCACATTTAATTTAATACTAAGAAATAAAAATATACAACATGAAAACAATAAAAATCACTTTGCTACTATTCTTATGCACGTTTGTTATGAATGCACAAGAAGCTTATAAGCATTCTTTATCGGGAATTAAAAAAATAAAAATCATCACAGATACAAGTATTGATTTAAAAATAGGAAAATCAAATCAATTGGTACTAAATACAGCCAAAGGAAAGAATAATCATTACGAACACATAGATAGTAAAAAACAAAAAACAAGAAAAGACAAAGCAAAAGGATTGAAAGCATTATACTCTAATGGAAATGACAATACCGGTCAAGGATTAGAGATCACAAAAGTTGGAAATACACTTATCGTTAAAGATTTATTATCATTTATGAAGAGGAGTGGTTTTTCAATTGAAATACCCAAAGGAATCGATGTTTCATTAAATAGTGGAAACTTAGGCCATGTTAAAGTAACTGGTGTTACTTCAGAAATTGAAATAAAAACCAACGTGGGTCATATCAATCTAAAAAATATTACAGGGCCAGTAACTGCTAATACAAGTACTGGTAATATTAGCGCAACGTTCACTTCTGTAAATCAGTCTGCTCCTATTTCTTTGAGAACAGCTACAGGAGATGTAGATGTAACACTCTATAGAAGTACAAAAGCATCATTAGAATTGAAAACAACAATGGGAACTGTTTATACTGATTTTGATTTTAAAGTTGAGTCAAGTAAAGGTCTAAAACCTGTTGGAAACCCAAGAAAGATTAGCACAGACTTGAATAATGGTGGAGTTAAAATCTCTTTAAAGTCTACTACAGGTAATGTTTACCTAAGAAAAAAATAAACACAACACATATAAAATTATTAAAGCTACAGGTTAAAACTACTTGAAGCCTAGAAAAAAACTGTCAAAATTTAAAACAATCAATCATGAAAAAAATCATAGCAACAGCATTTATTTTATTAGCTACATTAACAATTAACGCACAACGTAAAGTTGAAAAATCTATAAAAGTTTCAAAAAATCAAGAATTATTTGTTCATTTTAAATTCGCAAAAAACATTGAAGTAAAACAATGGAACCAAGACAGAATTGAAGTAAAAGCAACTGTAAACCTTAATAAAGGCGAAGGTGATAAACATTTTAGTTTAAAAATTTCTGAAACCGGAAATCAAGTTAAAATTTATTCAGACTTCGGAAACTACTTTAAAAGAAAACGCAACTGGAACCAAAATAATACAACAGAAATCAACTATGTAGTATATGTTCCTAAAAATGCACGCCTTAAAGTAAAAAGCATTTCGGGAAGTTTAGAAGCAGATTCATATTACGGAAATTTAACTACTGAATTAATTTCTGGAAATATTACACTAAAAAAGTACAGTGGCAACATGAAATTAAAAACAGTAAGTGGAGATGTTGATGTTGCTATTTCTAAAGCAAAAATAAATGCAAAAACTGTAACAGGCACAATATATTCAGATTTAAAAATTGACTCTGAATACAGCGAAAATAAATCATATAGCAGCAAAGTTAGAGGTACTGTAAACAATGGTCGTAAAGAACTAAGAATGACTTCTGTTTCTGGGAACATTTACATGCGAAAGGCTAAATAATTAAGACTAAGAATAAAAAAAACCTCACAAACGTGAGGTTTTTTTTATCACTAAACACCAATAAAATGACCAAACAAATTACAGCTTTATTCATTCTAATTGTAATTTCAGCAAGTTGCAATAAAAAAGAAGCTACCGTAGAATTGAATCAAATTAGCATCGCAACAACGAAAATTATAATTTCAAAAATTTTAAAAGAAGATAGAAAAATTCTTATCTCACTACCGGATGGATATGAAAAAACAACTTCAAAATACCCTGTATTGGTATTGACAGATGGCTTACAAAACATCAAACACGCAATTGGATCCATCGAATTATTAACAAGAACAGGAAGTATCCCTCCTATTATTGTGGTCGGAATTCAGAGTCTAAACAGAACAAAAGACTTTTCGCCAACAGTGAGTAAAAATAGCCCTGGAAGTGGTAATGGCCCCAAATATTTAGATTTTATAGAAAAAGAAGTCTTGCCTTTTATAGATTCAAATTACAGAACGCATCCATATAGAGTTTTAGAAGGTCATTCTCTTGGTGGTGTATTTACAGCGTATGCATTGATGGAAAAACCAGAATTATTTGATGCATATTTAATTATGAGTCCATCTTTCTGGTGGAACAAGGAAGAGTTTATTAACAAAGCCGGTATGTTTTTCAAAAAGAATCAGCAATTAGATAAAGCGCTGTATTTTAGTATTGGTGAAGATGAATCTTCTTCAAAATGGGGAATGCGAAAAGAATTATCAAAATTTGTAGATTCTTTAAAAGCAAACAAACCTAAAAGCGTGCGTTTTAAGCATACAGAGTTTAATAACGAGGGTCATATGTCTTCTCCCTTATTAGGCACTTATTTTGGCTTAAAATGGATGTTTTCTGATATGATTTTCACCGATGACCAAATAGAAAACTACACAGATGAATCATTTTTATTACACGAAGAAAAAATGATGCATAAATACGGCTCGGAAGCAAAACAATCTGCCGAATCATATATAATGATATCAAATTACCTTACTTCTAAAAAAATGTTCAAAGAGGCAGTGACTGTATTAAAAAGGGCTATTAAAGCCTATGACTATGATATTTTTTTAAAATACAATTTAGCGAAGGTGTATGAAAAAAATAAAAACATATCAAAAGCCATAGAGACCTATAAAGCTGCTATTGAAACTTCAAAAAAACACAAATTCTCTTATGAAGATAGATTGCAAAAAGAAATTGACAGATTGTCAAAAAACAAGTAACAATAAGGGGGGACGTCAACTCAACCCCCTCTTTTACACCAATTTACCGATGTAAATTTAATGTTAAATTTTTAATTAGGTATAAATACCTGTTGTTTGTATCTGTATTTTTTCTATTTTTGCATAGAATTTAATAATCAGGAATTAATTCCTAAACCCTAAAAATTGATATAACAAACTGCCCTAAGTTTGTTCGATAGACCCCCCGTTTATCATATAAAAATATCAATAAGTACCCTAAAAATAAGATATAAATACAATTTTAAACAGTCATTTATATTAAATTTATTATGAGAATTATCATTATAATGAGCTGCCTATTGGTATCTTCATTTACAAATGGTCAAATTAAATTTTCTCACGAGAAGGAAATTAAGGGGAAAGAAAACTATACTGCAACAGCTATAGACTTCTTTAACTTCACAGATGGGCTGCGTTTATCTGGAACGCTAATCAGTCCTAAATCACCGTATAAAAAAATAGTAATTATCATTCCTGGATCTGGAAAAGACACTCGATATGCACATCACAAGCTAGCTACTAAATTATTAGAAAACAACATTGCTGTATATCGATTTGATGAACGTGGCGTTGGTAAATCTCAAGGTAGCTTTACTTCTGCGATTGATCGCCTAACAGATGACATATCATACTGTATAAAGCATATTAAATCTTTACCCGTATTTAAGAATACAGAAGTTGGCATTTTAGGACACAGTTTAGGTGGAATGGCTTCTGTGATAGCAAGTAACAATAGTAATAACTCAACTACCAAAGTTGATTTTTTAATTCAAATTGCATCACCTGTAAAGAATTTTTCAAACGCTTCTAAATATCAAATAAGCACATTACCGCAATATCAAATTAAAAATAAAACGAAAAAAGAAACTGTACAACTGTTAGATACCCTCCTACAAATTACTAACAAGTACAAATACGCTAGTATTAGCGACGTAGAAATCCGAAACAAAGGTATACGGGCAATCAAATTGAAAGGATTTGATTTGAAAGATATCAAATTTTGGAGCTACACACACATCACCCTTTTTAAACAAGATTATGAAACTGTATACAAACAGCTTCAAATTCCGACAATTTATCTTATCGGTACGAAAGATAAATTTGTAAACCCTAAAACGGAAGTACGTCTGTTAAAAAAATACAATAACCCTCTAATTACAGTGAAAGTTATGGCCAATTTAAACCATTACCTCACTTCAGGAAACTTAGATGCCAATGTTATTTATAACATTGACAAAAAAGCTACTGACACGATTATAAACTGGATTCATAAAATTTAATTTTTCAGAAATAGAAATACATTTTAAGAACCTTTTATAACACAAAGACGAACTACAAAATCCTCTATTATGTAGTGTTGCTAAATAAATCCCTACAGTATTAGCAATTGTTAAAAACATCGTTTTTCAAATTTAAATTTTAATAATAACCATCAATACCCGTAAAAGCTTGTGCGCTCTTACAGTGTTGATATACATGATTTAACCCCTCCTAAGTGGCATCTGCTTTTAAAAGCAGGTGCTTTAGGAAGGTTAACAAAAAGTGAAAAATAATTAATAATCCTTAAAACACAGTACTTATGAAAAATGTATCAAAATTAGTAGCAACTTTATTTATCATCGGGTTTGTTACACTCGTAAACTCTCAACAAAGCGCTCAATCTGGAGTAGGAATTTTATTAGAATTAAAGCCTATCTTACAGTTAGATATGACATCACCACAACAAATAAATTTCATTTTCAACAGCAAAGAGCAATACTATCAAGGTATCACAAAAAAATCTGCAACCATTTTAAAAGTAACATCAACTGTAAAATGGGATCTATATGCAGTAGGAAGATCCACTGGTAAAAGCACCAATGGAAAAACATTCTGGGACCAAGAAAAAAGCTTTGGTTCTACAGTAAATTCTGTAGCCGACATTCCATTAAGTCTATTAGAAATTAAACAAAGTCAAATAAATACAGCAAAAGAAGGAAGCATTGCAACCTATGCTGATTACAGTCAGGATTTTGCTTCTCCATTTAGATCTAGTGCAGGGAACAATATTTATGTAGCTCAAGATGGATCTGCATCTCCACCAAACAGAACTGGAAAATACATTGCTGGGCAAAGTGGCTTTGGAAGTGGTCACAAACGTGATTATATGGCCGGTGGAACACACGCATCTAAACATGCAAATGCAACTAATTTTTACTACGAAATAGATTACAGAATACTGCCTGGTTATCCAGCAGTTTTTCCAAATGCATATAGTGCTGATGCTAGTGTTGCAGAAAACATTGTCGCAAATGCAAATGCAAATACAGTACTTGCAGGTGGCGCTGCAGGCTCAGGTAATAAAAGTTTTGCAGAACCAGGAGAATATAGAATGTATGTACAATATGTGTTGTTAGAAGATCAATAGAAATTGAGATAAAATCGTTTTTTAAAATCAAAAAAAAAGACGTTACTGATAACGTGAAATTTTTCGATGAAAGAGACCTAAGATATATTTCGGAATTTAAGATTAATACGCTAGTTTATGCGGTTAAAACCCTAGGTTCTTTGTAAGTAACCCAACGTATGTATTGGGAAGTCTTATTGATTAAAAAAACATTTCAAATACTATATAAATCGCACAATTTATATAGTTATGTGTATTAAGGATGCATGTAAAAGCGTTGCCTATTTGGCAGCGCTTTTTTATTTACAAATAAGTAAAGAACGGCCTCTTAACTTTGAGTATCTTTGAACTAAAATTCTAATCGATTGAAGAAAACAACCTTAGGCTTAAAAGAAAACTGGATTCAATTTACCATTCTCGTAATTGTAAATGCATTTGTAGGCGGAATGGTAGGTTTAGAACGGTCTATATTTCCTCAATTTGCTGAATTAGAATTCAATATTTCTTCCAAATCAGCTATTTTATCTTTTATCATTGCTTTTGGGATCACCAAAGCAATTACCAATTACTTCACTGGTAAATTAGCAAACAAAATAGGACGAAAAAACCTACTGGTAATCGGTTGGTTATTTGCCATTCCTATCCCATTTATTTTAATCAATGCAACCCATTGGAATTGGGTCATTTTTGCCAACATTTTATTAGGAATCAACCAAGGATTAACCTGGAGTAGCACGGTTGTAATGAAGATTGATTTAGTGGGAGATAAAGATCGAGGTTTGGCAATGGGAATTAACGAATTTGCAGGTTATTTTGCAGTAGGAATTGTTGCTTTTATCTCTGGATGGATTGCTTCTACTTACGGCATTACACCTTATCCTTTTTACTTAGGTATTGGAATTGCAATTATTGGTTTATTCATGTCAATGCTCTTTGTAAAAGATACCAGACATTTTGTTGCTAAAGAACAGGAAACAACAAAAACGGAAGAACAAAGTAACGTCTTTATAAATACTACTTTTAAAGACAGAACTCTGAGTTCTGTTACACAAGCAGGTTTGGTAAATAATCTAAACGATGGTATGGTATGGGGGTTACTTCCTATCCTATTACTTTCATTTAATTACGATTCAAAAAACATCGGAATTATAGCAGCAATTTATCCAACCATTTGGGGCATAGGACAATTATTTACTGGTAAAATGTCTGATGTATATTCTAAGAAAAAAATGCTCTTTTGGGGAATGTTTTTACAAGGAGTTGCCATCATTTCAATTCCGTTTTTTTTAGAATTTTATCAATTGGCTATAATTGCCTCGTTATTAGGTTTAGGAACAGCATTGGTATATCCGACATTCTTATCAGCTATTGCAAATACAACACATCCAAATCAACGCGCAGAAAGCATTGGTGTTTTTAGACTTTGGCGTGATTTAGGTTATGCTTTTGGCGCAGTTTTATCTGGAATCATTGCAGATGTATTCGGAATAACATATGCTATTGTTACCATTGGAGTTTTAACAATACTATCTTCTGTGATTATTCAATTAAGAATGCCTAAAGATTAATGCAAACGCGCTGCTTTCTTTAAAACATTTGGCATTTTCTTTTTAAATTTATTCAATCTAGGAATTGACACTGCTTTAACATAAGATTGATTCGGATTTCTTTTCTCAAAATTTTGATGGTACGCCTCAGCTTCGTAAAATTTTTTCAGTTTAGTAACTTCTGTTGCTATTTTGCCTTTGTAAACAGTTTTATTCAAGGTAGAAATAGCTACTTCAATAATTACTTTTTCTTTCGTACTTGTATAAAATGCTATTGATCTATACTGCGTACCATAATCTGGGTACTGACCATTCATTGTGGTAGGATTGTGTGACGCAAAAAATACAGCCACCAACGTTTCAAAACTGACCAATTTCGGATTGTAATACACGGCAACAGTTTCTGAATGCCCCGTTTTACCTGTCCCAATAGTTTTGTATGTCGGGTTCTCAGTAAATCCGCCTGCATAACCAGAAACTGCTTCTTCTACCCCATAAACACTTTCGAAAATTGCCTCTACACACCAAAAACATCCACTAGCAAAATAAGCTACTTGGTTTTCTGTTACGGGTCTTCTCTCTTGCGACTCTTTCTGAGTAGAAAAACTAATCAAGATTAGAGATAAAAATAAAATTGCTATTATTGAAATAGGTTTTAAAAATTTCATGCTTTGTAGTGTTATTTTTGACTTTTGTCGAAACGCAATTAGAATTCATACAATTGTTTACAACTTTAGCTTTTTGTTAAGGTTCTAACTTGTAAATCTATATGGAGATACTTACATTTGCTACGCTAAAAGTAATAATTAATGGAACAATTTATAGTATCTGCACGTAAATATCGCCCTCAAATTTTTGAGGATGTTGTTGGACAACAAGCCATCACAAATACGTTAGAAAATGCTATAAAAAACAACCATTTAGCGCAGGCTTTATTATTTACAGGTCCACGTGGAGTTGGTAAAACATCATGTGCGAGAATCTTAGCAAAAAGAATCAACCAAGAAGATCAAACATCAGATGATGAAGATTTTGCGTTTAACATTTTTGAATTAGATGCCGCATCAAACAACTCTGTTGATGACATTCGAAGTTTGACAGACCAGGTTCGCATTCCACCACAAACAGGAAAATATAAAGTCTATATTATAGATGAGGTTCACATGTTGTCTCAGGCAGCATTTAATGCTTTTTTGAAGACTCTAGAAGAACCACCTGCACATGCAATTTTCATATTAGCAACAACAGAAAAGCATAAAATCATTCCGACGATATTATCTCGTTGTCAAATATTTGATTTTAAAAGAATTACTGTTTTAGATGCTAAGAATTACTTAAAAGTAATTGCAGAAAAAGAAAAGATCAATGCTGATGATGACGCACTACACATCATCGCTCAAAAAGCTGATGGCGCGATGCGTGATGCTTTGTCTATTTTTGATAGAGTTGTTAGTTTTTCTGGATCTGACTTAACAAGAGAAGCAGTAACACAAAATTTAAACGTACTAGATTATGATGTGTATTTTAACATTACGGATTTAGTATTAGAAAATAAAATTCCTGGTCTTTTAATCGCCTTTAACAGTGTTTTATCAAAAGGTTTTGAAGGCCATCATTTTATCAACGGATTGGCTTCTCACTTTAGAGATTTATTGGTTGCAAAAGACAAAGCCACTGTCGAGTTGTTAGAGGTTGGTGATGCTGCTAAGAAGAAATACTTAGAGCAAGCCACTAAAGCTAGTATTCCTTTTTTAATAGATGCTATTAATAAAGCAAATGATTGCGACTTGAGTTACAGAACAAGTAAAAATCAACGTTTGCTGGTCGAATTAACTTTAATGCAGATTGCCTCTATCACTTTTGATGGAGAAAAAAAAAAAAAATCAGCTAACTACATAATCCCTGCCACTTTCTTTACTTCATTATCGCCAGTTGCAAAAGAGATTGCAAAACCGATTCAGAAAACTGTAATTAAAGAAGTTGCAAAACCAATTATTAATACTCCGATTGCCAAGCCTACATTAAAAAAAGCAGTTAGAAGATCTTCTTCACTTTCTCTAAAAAGTGTACATATTAAAAAAGAAGAGAAAAAAGTAATCAGTACAGAAGAGAACTTTGACAACCATCCTAAAGATGTATTTGATCAAAAAGATTTAGAAAACGCTTGGAAAGAATACCATGCTAAACTAATAAAATCTGGGCAAAAAAGTATTGCTTCAATAATGATTGCTGACAAACCTAAGTTGTTGCAAAATTTTCAAGTTCAACTAAGTTTGCCAAATCAACTAATGGCTAGTCAATTAGAGCGAGAAAAATTGAATCTAAATAAATATTTGCGAGAGGTTTTAAATAACTTCGGAATTACAATACAAATTGTAGTAAATGAAGTTGTTGCAAAGAAGTTTGCCTATACTCCTCAAGAAAAATACGAGAAGTTATTAGAAATCAATCCTTCACTAGCGAAACTGAAACACGCTTTTAAATTGGACCTGTAAATTGAAATTCAGATGCTGAAACAAATTCTTAACGTATTAATTATTTGCATTTCAGTTACTGCTTGCGATCTAAATAAAAAAGAAGTAACAACTACATTGGCCATCAATACAGTTGGTCATAAAAAGCAAGTAATAGCACAACAAAAATATAGTTTACGTAAATACCAACATGTAAAAGCATTCTATAGTGGTATGTCTAAAAAAGCAACCAAAATCTGTTTAGACAATAACATTCCACCTGCTTCATTATTAGCAATTACAGGTTTAGAATCTGGTTGGGATAGTGGATATATCGGGCAAATATCTGGAAACATTTTAAGTTTAGGTACCAGAAGAGGCGATACTGAATTACCTGCTTTACGATTGCCTAGGAATCTGAAAACTAAGAAAATTGTATATGATTCTTTAGAGATCTTAAAGTATTCTAAAAATGACTTGAAATGGGAAGACAGACCTGAGAGTTTAAAGAAAGATTACCGACCAAAACCCTGGGCAGGAACACCGTATAACTTAGCATATTTCAAACACAATCCTAAAGCTAAAGGAGAAGCTCATGTTGCAAACATTCAAGATTTTGTAACCGTATTTATTGCTCGAAAAAGCAAAATAAAAGCCTACAGAAAAACTCGTAAAAAGATGGATAGTTTAGTTTCCAAACACGGAAAAAGCATTCTACTAAAAGAACAAACATCCATAGAATTTATACACGGAATTGGTGGTAAAATCAACTCCTATAATTTTAGAAAAACTTGGCCTAAAAAAGTAATCTACATTATTAAAAATGCAGGGTTAATAGATTTAACCAAACAATTACACAACGGAGTATCCTTTGAAGAAAGTTGGTAGGTTAGAAGACTTGTTTCTTTCCCAAATACATCAACATCTTACCTTCTTCAATGTTCATGTTTTCAGAATGAGATGAGATAATTTGAATTTGACCATCTTTGCATTTCACAAAAATTGGAATGGAACTTATTTCTGTATTTAGTTTCTCGATTTTATGAATATAATCTTCTTTTGATTTTATTTTTACTTCATTAATGCTAGGGAAATCTCTCACGACTTCACTTAGGTTGATAAAATCATCTGTATGAGAAAACAGTCCTTTATCTGGGTTATTCACTGTGTTTTTCATCTCCTCAGAAGAGATCAATCTAAATGCGCCTTGCTCACCAAAATGTTTTGAAAATTTATTCAAAGCAAATTCATTAATTACAGAACTACCTGTTAGAGACATTAAATACCCTATATCATTCAACTCAATATTTTCAGATAAATCATCGTCATATACACTTGCCTCAATTGCTTCTAAACCCATTGAATGTGCACTATCTATGTGTTTAGAATTGCTATCAATCAATACAACTCTTCTTCCATTTTGTTTTAAGTAAGATGCAATTAACCTCGAAACTGAAGAAGCTCCAACAATTAAAATTCCGTTAGAAGATTTTAAAAACACACCGACAATTCTTGCAAAAAGCCTAGCTGTTGTTGCATTTAACAGCACAGTTCCTAGAACAATCATAAATACCAAGGGAGTTATATACTCTGCTCCTTCTACTCCTTGTTTCAATAACTTACTTCCAAATAATGACGCAATACCCGCTGCTACAATTCCTCTTGGACCAACCCAACTAATGAACAACTTTTCCTTGGTTTTTAATTTAGATTTGTACGTACTTAAGAACACTGCAATTGGTCTGATTACAAAAACAATCAGGGCAAATAACACAACTGTTTTCCAATTGTACAAGAGCATCAACTCATCAATATTTATATTTGCAGAAAGTAATATAAAGAGTATTGAGATTAGCAAAATACTCAACGATTCTTTAAAATATAACAGCTCTTTTATACTTTGTAGCTTTCCATTCCCTAAAACCATTCCCATAACAACCACGGCCAATAAACCAGACTCGTGAGCAAAAATTTCTGATTCAACAAAAACTAAGAGTACTGTTGATAATGAAACTACATTTAATAAATAATGTGGCACCAATTTTTTATTAATTACAAAAGCTAGAGCATGCGCAAACGTGAAACCAAATGAGGTTCCAAATAACAAAATTTTACCAAACTCTGTTAAAGCAGTTTTTGTAAATCCACCACCTCCTCCAACACTAATAAATTCAAAAACCAGTACAGCAACTAAGGCTCCAATTGGATCAATTAAAATACCTTCCCATTTTAAAACTGCAGAAACATCTTTCTTTAAAGGGATATTTCTTAAAATTGGCGTGATTACAGTTGGACCAGTAACAATGATCAATCCTGAAAACAAGAATGACAACTCCCAGCTTAAATTGAATAAGTAATGTGCTAAAACTCCAGCACCAAAAAAAGTAACTGCTGAACCTAAGGTAATTAATTTTGTAATTACTGGGCCTACATTTTTTATTTCATCACGTTTTAAAGTCAATCCGCCTTCAAAAAGAATAATGCTTATTGCAAGTGAAACAAAATAATACAAGCCATCACCTGGAAACAAACCTTTTGTACCATTCCAGATAGGTTCTATCCATTTAGAACCATCTTCAGATAAAAATTCAGCCGCAATTGGGCCTACTAATAAGCCAATTAAAATCAATGGTAATATTGCTGGAATCTTAAATTTCCATGCAAACCATTGGGCTAATATTCCTAATATAACGATTCCAGCTAACTCTAACATAGTTCTAAAAATTGAACTGGAAAGTTATAAAAAAACCTAAGATTTATTAATAAATCTTAGGTTTTTATTTATTCAATATTCATTTTACGAAAAGGATATCCAGTAATCAGATCCACTTCTCGAGTTTGGATATAAATCTATATATTCTATAGTGATTGTAGCTATAAACCCTCTATAAGATTCTACAATATCCGTAATGTTTATAGGTGCTACTGGAGTAATCACTCCACTATTACCATTGCTATAATCATGTGAATAAATTATAGTTCCATTAATTTTTATTACACATTTATCATCAACAGAAATATTACCAGTTCCATCTTCTGAGCTACTCAGAATTATCGTTCCTTCAGAAGGCAATATTGTATCCACAGAATTGGAATAGAATATACATGGAGTTGTAGTTGTAGATGTTTCTGGTTGCGCAACTCCTAAATGAATTGCTTCTGGCATATTTACAGCAACACAGGGTGCAGTAGTGTCATCTAAACAAGGAGCTCTTTCCGTTTCATCCATAACAAACATACCATCATCTGTAGTTCCATCAGGTACTACAAAACCAAAGTATGACCAATACCTTACCATATGCTCATAACCACCTTCATAATCTGGAATGTTATCTGCATTATGTGGAATCCCCACTGCTTCACCTCTAAACCAAAGCTCTTTCTCTAATTTTGGAGGTGTTAATGATTGATCCATCGTCACTACAATATCTGGTCGCATCGCTGCCCACCAAGAAATATTACAAGACCAAAAATCTCCTTGCCATGGAATTGACATATACCCTGCCACTGAGCCTGGAGTAATTTCTCCAACTACATTTCCTCCAGAATCAGTAATGGAATCTGCAAAACGGAAAGGTGCTGCAAAATATCCAGGCTCTTTCATATTGTATGTCAATTCAATCCCAGG
>MAAC01018336.1_pt1 | contig 43691 bp, 35 predicted proteins | sample 1115981 | NCBI WGS metagenome assembly MAAC01 (sample SAMN04961126, study PRJNA320927) | seawater metagenome | isolation source: sample BD02T64 sea water enriched with oil for 64 days | place: USA:Gulf of Mexico | collected 2013-07-27 | reverse complement strand
GTGCTATCGCAACACCAGGAAGCAGACCGAAAAAGCTTCGGGCTATGCGTGAGAACGTCAAACAGTTTATACTGCCAGAAAAGAGAAAACGGCCCAAAAAAAGGACCGTTAGAGTCAGTGAAACTCGATACCCAATTAAAACGAGATCCTCTTAACTGAATGGTGTTAGGCGAACGCCGGGACCTCCTAAATTCAAAACGTGCATAGAAACACTCCACGTTTCTCGTTTCTCGTTTCTCGTTTCTTAAATTTTAATGAATAAACTTGCCGGCAAGCTTGTCCTGATAAACTTCATTTTCCACAACTATTTCACCATTAAGAACCACAGTGTCGATACCTTGCGAATACACATTCCATTGTGAGAAATTAGCTTTTGGCACAAACTTTTTGGCATCAAAGATGATCACATCGGCTTTATAACCGGTTTTTATGGTACCTCGATCTGTGAAACCAAATATTTTCGCCGTCTCGGTTGAACTGCGAGCGATAAACTCACCCACGGTTAACAATTTTTTATTGACCACATAGTCCTGGTATTTCTGCGGAAAGCTGGCAAACTTGCGCGGATGGCCATTGGTGCCGTCAGAAGACGTTACTACCCAAGGTTTCACCATAAAGCGTTCGACATCGGCTGGTGACATATTAAAAGATGCCACTCTTACCGCCCCTTCTTGTACCAGTTGCTTGGCCGTGTCCACCGGGGTTAAATTACGCTGTTCAGCAATTTGCTGTAAATTAAGGCCAACCAAGGCCTTGTCTTTAAAAGCGGTGACTAATAACGACTCAGGTCCGCCTCGGCGACGTATGTTTTCACTGATTTGTGCATTGAGCTTTTCGGCAAGTGTGGCATCATTTAAGCGTTGATGAAACGCGGTTTCAGAGTCGGCCATCACCCATTTTGGCATCACCGCACTGTGCAACTTAGTGCCCGATGCAAGCCATGGATATTGATCCGCAGAAATACTCACACCACGCTCTTGCGCCGCTTCCACTTTTGCTATCGCTGGCTCACTTTGTCCCCAAACATCTACGCCTAAGGCTTTAATATGGGCCAGGTGCAAATGAATATCCGCTTGTTCGGCCACTTCTATGGCTTCATCAATAGCCGCCAAAAATCCGATATTAAAGGTACTTTCATCGCGCAAATGGGTATCATAAATGCCATTGTATTTACTGGCCACCTTTGCCAGGGTGATCACTTCTTCGGTATTGGCATAGCTGCCCGGTACATAATACAAGCCACTGGATAAGCCTACGGCGCCATCTTGCATCGCCTTTTCAACCAACGCCGACATTTCAACTAACTCGGCGTCTGTGGCAATTCGTCGTTCACGCCCCATCACTTGCTGACGCACGCTACCATGGCCAACAAATAACGCGACATTGGTACCAATACCATTTGCTTCCAGCGCATTGGCGGTGCCGACAATGTCTACCGGGCCTTCACCATCATTGCCATTAACCACGGTAGTAACGCCTTGGGTTAAATAATTTAGATTATGATTTTTATCTTTGCTGCGTAATTCCGCCAACGAATGCGTGTGCGGGTCAATAAAGCCGGGACTCACAATTTTACCTTTGGCGTCGATGATTTTTTTCGCGTTAACCGTATTTGTCTTGCGTTCATCGGTAGCAAATACACCGCAAATAACTTGCCCACAAATGGCAATATCTAAGGTTTGTGGCTGTAGGTTGTCACCAGTATAAACGGTACCATTTTTAATCAACAAATCAGCCTTTAACGCTATTGTTTGCTCATCTTTATCCGCAGAGCAAGCGGTTAAGAGCATAACGCTGGTGGCAGCTATTAACAGGCCTTTGGCCATTAACAGACCTTGGTTAATTTTTTTCATGGTAAGCGCTATGTCCTATTCTTTATTGTGGTCAACATCTGACAACATATTTGCCATTAACAAATTCGATGCATTAAAGGCGATATCTTTGATTTCTTGTCGGTCGGTGTTATCACCCATTTCATAGGTGATCGCATGAACACCAAATTTATCCGAGAAATATTGCTTAGAAACCCCTAAGCCTGGGTTGTTACCAGGTTTTAACACCACTTCAACGTCTGGCATTTTTTGATCAAGATCGCCTAACCAATGTCTTACAAAATACGCATCTTCAACGCCATAATCTATCGGCATAGTATAAAACACATTGCTTTTGGTGGAGTGGAAATCGACGGCGAATTTAATTTTTTGGCCATTCGCCACCAACTGCTCTAAATACCCATTGATTTGTTTGGTTTCAATTTGCTTAAAGTCATTCCAATCACGATTTAAATCAACACCATTGGCGTTATGGCGCCAATTACCAGCTTGCACCCCATCGGGGTTAATATTCGGGATCACTAAAATATTGTATTTGTCGCGAAATGTTGCCGCAAGTTCACTGTTTGAAAGTAAAGTTTCAACAAATGGGAAGAGTGCCAGTGCGCCAGTGATTTCCGGTGGATGCTGACGGCCTAATATCACCAACCACTCATTACCTTGGCCTTTACTTTCTATTTTATAGATAGGCCGACCTTGAGTTGAATTACCCAGTAAATCGTAACTGAGCATAGCATTGCCGGCGTTTGTGTTCATTAATTTATTGGCCCAGTCGATGTAGTACTGGTTATTGATAATTTCCTGTCCGGCAATGAATACCGGGTCATTCGATGCTGCGATATTCATCACCAAACGTTCGCCTTTAAGTTTGTAAGGCTGCAGTTTCCAGGTTTTACCGTCCTGGCTGATTTTCGGCGGGTATCTGTGCTCATCGCCTTTTACCAGCATAGTGACTTTAATCGTGGTAGGCTGATCAGCTTCTACTTTAAAGGCATACCAAGGGCTAGAATTAATCGGCGTATTTTCCGGTTTTAGGGTGATCAAGTATTCGTTATCAGCTGTCCGCTTACAACTGTCCATACGAGCAGTAGCAAACTCTGTGGTTAATTTTACGTTACCGGCATTACACGCTTGCGCATTATCACTTTCACTGGTTGCGCATGAGGTGAGTAATGCAGTCGTAAATAATAATGAGCAAGTAAACAATAGTTTTTTCATAATCTTAACTTTATCTTGGGTAGTTATTAAATAACTAAGGAGTGGAAAAAATATGGCCCGACTAGATTAACGAGTCGAACCATATTTACATTTAGATAAATTCAATCATTTCGAAGTCGTACTAATTAAAACTCTTTACTAAAGCTTAATTTAAAGTAACGACCACGGTTTGAATGAAGGCCGCCAAAGTAACCATGTGCTAATTCATCAGCAAGTGATGGATCTTGGTCTTCAATATTACGAACCGTTAAGCGAATTTTGCTGCCATCAAGGAAGCCATCGTCAGCAAAACGATATTCGCCATACAAATTAACCGTGGTAAAACTATCAACCGGCAATTGTACTACTTCACCATCAATGGTTGCCGTTGTACTGGTGTCAATCACTTCACTCACATAATTGGCATTGATACCTGCACCCCATTGGTTCATATCCCAATCAAGCGCCACGCGGGCACGCCATTCTGGACGACCATTTTCTTTGATTAAATCACCGGCACCAGCAATGGTTCTGTCCGCTGGCACTGAAGGGTCGCCGGCAGCTTGCGCATCGAGTAACATTTGCGAAATAGGATCTGGCTCTTGATCAAACTTGGTCAGTTTTGCCGCATTTAAGGTAAAGCCAAAGTCACCAAATGATGTATCGAAATCGTAAACTACACTAACATCAAAGCCTTCAATATTACGAATACCTAAGTTTTTGTAATCGTTGTTAATTAGAATAACTTCGCCAGTTTCAGGGTCGCGAATAACCGCTTCGTTACTTGAGCCTTGGCTACGCAATAATGAGTCGTACAGCAAATGTGAAGCCCCAGGTAAAATACCTACCAGCTCTTTTTGCTCTATGGTCCAGGTATCAAAGGTAATGGTTAAATCTTCAGCCGGTTGTAACACAATACCAAACGAGGTGTTTACATCATCTTCTGGGTCTAGATCATTATTACCGCTGCGAACATCGACAATCGCATAGGTTTCATCAAGGACAGGGTCATAAAGGGCATTACTCCGTGGAACGCCTTCGGCACTAACTTGTGGCAAACCAGGTGCACGGAATCCTTCTGAATATGATGCTCTAAAGCTTAACCATGGTGCCGCTTCCCAGAACAATGCCACTTTTGGTTTAAAGGCATCACCAACATCAGAATAATCTTCATAACGAGCGGCAAGCTGTAGTTCAACGTATTGGTCACCCACGTCTAATAATGGCACTAAAAATTCCGCATAAACTGACATAATATCACGGTCGGCTTTAGAATCCGGAGTCGGGCTAGAGCCTAATACGTCACTTCCTGAAAGCTCAACGCTAGTAATCGCATCAACAAATGGGCTAGAACCATCTAACAAGTCATCACGATCATCTTCATAGGTTTCATGACGAAACTCAACCCCCATAGCAATACCCACATCACCAGCAGGAAGTTCAAAAATACCGCCATTACTCACTTTAAAGTCCACTTGTGCCAGGCTGGTTTTTGAATCTCTTGACACATTGACCATAAATTGATCGATAACGCTTTGCGGATTTAACGTAGAATCACCAGAGTTTAAGTTATTTAAATCACCACCCGTAAAGAGATTGTATGCCGTATCTGGATTTGTGCTATTGATCGCTGCCTGGAACTTACTGGCTTGAATACGATTGGCAACATCATTGGTTTCTGCTTCGGTGTAAAATACCGCCGATTCCCAATCCCAATCGCCCCACATGCCACGAAGACCACCTAGTATACGAAAACTGGTATCATCCACTTCAATATTTCTTGGGCCGGTGTCTATGGCACGGTAGGCACGCAACATTACTTCTTCACCAAAGGGGTTATAAGCAGCATCGGCTGAAATTTTGAAACGCTGAGCACTTAAGTTGTGAGTTTGCTCACGAGTACGTTCAGCAGTGGCACTGTAATAAATTGCTTCTGAGAAAAACTCCAAATCATCGCTTAACTCATGGGTGAAGTAACCATAAAAATTTAAACGATCAACATCGGAAGATAATGAACGCGTAGTACCGCGGTCAAAGCGAAGATCGCGTGGGAAGCTACCGCTATCGGCACAAACGCCACCGGCCAATTTCCACAAAAAATTTCCCAATGTCGAATTCAATATCACCACCATTCATAATGATTCGGTGCAGCAAGCATTGATGGAACACAAGTGTGATTTAGCGGTGTTATTCTCCCCCGAAGAAATGCCAGGGGTAAAAACCATAGATTTTACCACCTCGGAATTAGTCTTAGTGTACCCGAAAAAATTATTCCCCCATTGACCGGATAGCCTAAAACTGAGCGATGTTGCAGAGTTTGAATTTATTGATATCACCAGCAGCGGTCCATTGGGAGACATTGCCTGGAAGCGGCTAATCGAAGAAAAAATTGCGCCACGTTCTTCGATTAAGGTGCAAACTTATTTTATTGCCGCCCGCCTAGTAGCCCAAGGCTTAGGGATTTGTATCGTTGATAGATTTACCGCAGAAAGTAATTTAACTGAGAATATCTGCATTGCTTCTTTTGATCCGCCGTTGAATATTACTATCAAAGGATTGCATCTGGAAAACAAAGGCTTGCCAAAAGTTGTGCAGGAATTCATTCCTTATTTAACCGATGTATTCTGACCTGAAAAAGGGATAAGCAGTGCTGCTTATCCCTTTTTCAGGTTAACTCAACTATTAACTCAGTAAGGTGCGCATCTGCCTATTGGCAAAATACAACTTATCGATAGTAAGCGCGCCTGTCGTTTTAAGATCACTAATGACCCGCTCAACCCGATTCAAGTCAGAACGTTTTGACTCTGCCCATTTATCAATGGCGGCATCAGGGGCTAATTGACTATAGCTATGGTTGATTTTCAACACTAATTTTTCTCTTAACTCGAGCAAATCGAGTAACAACGAAAATAGTGATAACCGCGACCAATGATCCGACGTTTCCACCTGTTCGGTTTGTTCAATCAACCAGGAAATGCCAATGGTTTTACTGACTTTTTGATAACTCTGTAATACCAGTTCAACCGATTGATTTAATTCTTCCGCAGTTTTAACTATGTCACAAAATACCACGCTGGTGACTTTCAATTGATGAATTTTATCAACAATGCCACGACTGTGCTCTCCCGCTTGCAATTGATATAGAGATTTAGCCACCGGGGTAAACGGCAAAGTGATTTCGTCATCGCTCAGTTGCTGCAACATGCCAATACCGGGGGCATATTTTTCAACTATGGTATCGATACTCAGATCAGCATCATCATTGTTGATGAACCAAATCGCCATTAAGCGATAAAAACGTTGCACTTCAACCATCATCTTAATTTGAATTTCAGCCGAAACCATGCCTTCTAAAGATTCAATTTCCTGCCAAATGCTATCCAGATGAAACACTTCTTTAGTGACGATAAACGCTTTTACTATCTCGGCGGTGGTTGCGCCCGTTTGCTCGCGCACCGCATGAATGCCACCGCGATTGAAAATTTCATTGGCAACCGCGGTCGCGATAATTTGCTTCGCTAATGGATGTTCAACAATAAACCCTGAGTATTTCTGCTGCAGTAATGATGGAAACGCCGCCAATAAGTACTTTTCAAAGTAAGCGTCATCAAGCAAGCTTTGTTGTTCCAGTAAGTCATTATTCACATCCATTTTTGAATACGCCATTAATACCGCGAGTTCAGGTCGAGTAAGCCCCTTTTTGATCAGGCTACGCCCTTGTAATTCATCTTCATCGGGCAGGTATTCGAGTTCACGATTTAGTTGCACATTATCGACAAGGTAATGGGTTAAGCGGGTGAAACTGTCAAAATGGCTATGGGAATTGGCTTCATCCAAACTCAGCGCTTGCACTTGATAATAGTTGTTCAGTAACACCATCTTGCTAACGTCTTCGGTCATCTCTGCCAATAATGAATCACGCTCAACCTGGCTCATTTTTCCTTCACTGAGCAAGCGATTAAGCAATATTTTGATGTTCACTTCATTATCAGAACAATTTACCCCAGCAGAATTATCCACCGCATCGGTATTCACTCTACCACCGGCTTTGGCAAATTCAATTCGTGCCAATTGCGTACACCCTAAGTTACCGCCCTCGCCTATCACTTTACATTGTAACTGTGCCGAATTAACTCGCAGTGCATCGTTGCCTTTATCGCCAACGTCATTATTATTTTCCGCCGCCGCTTTTACGTAGGTACCAATACCGCCAAACCAGAGTAAATCGACTTTCGCCTTAAGAATATATTCTATCAGTTGATTGGGCGATAACGTTGCCACGTTGTCGCTAATATTCAACAACTGCTTAATTTGTGCTGATAGCGGTATGGTTTTAAGACTACGACTAAATACACCACCACCGGCCGACATCAACTCGCAGTTATAATCTACCCACGATGAACGCGGTAAGTCATACAACCGTTGCCGCTCTTGATAACTTATTGCAGGATCGGGCTCGGGATCGATAAAAATGTCGCGATGATCAAACGCCGCCACCAGTTTAATGGTCTTCGATGACAGCATGCCATTGCCAAACACATCGCCAGACATGTCGCCAATACCAATCGCGCTAATTTCATCCTGCTGAACATCTACACCCGTTTCGCGAAAGTGCCTTTGTACAGACACCCAGGCCCCCTTTGCGGTGATGCCCATTTTTTTATGATCATAGCCAACGCTACCCCCTGAGGCAAATGCATCGCCAAGCCAAAAACCATATTGCTCGGCAAGTTCATTAGCAATGTCCGAAAACGTTGCCGTACCTTTATCCGCGGCGACCACTAGATAACTGTCATCACCATCAAAACACACCACTTGCTGTGGTTTTACTATGCCTTGCTGAGTATTGTTGTCGGTGATATCAAGCAAAGCGGATATAAATATTTTATAGCACTCAATCGCTTCATTGGTGATTTGCTCACGAGAGCCATCACTCGGTAGCTGCTTTGGTACAAAGCCACCTTTCGCGCCTTGCGGCACTATCACCACATTTTTAACTTGTTGGGCTTTTACCAAGCCTAAAATCTCAGTGCGAAAATCTTCCTGTCGCTCAGACCAACGCAACCCACCACGGGAAACCGCGCTATAGCGCAGGTGAACACCTTCTACTCTTGGCGAATACACGAACGTTTCAACGTAAGGGCGAGGCTGGGGTGCATCTTCAATTTCACCACTTAAAATTTTAAATGAACAATAAAATTTTTGCTGACCGGTTTTTGATTGTTAATAAAAATTGGTTCTCACCGTCGCCGAAATGGCGTCGATAAAATTACGCAAAATACGGTCGTGATCGATTTTAGCCACATGATTTAACTTAACAAACAAGGCTTTCGATATATCACTCGCCACTTGCATGCGTTTGGCCATGGAGCTGCCATTTATGGAAAAGCGCTGCTCAAATAGCGCAATTAAATCGGCAACGATGTCTGGGTAGGCGATCAACGCCTGTTGAAAATACTCCTCAGAATACCCCAAACCAAGCTGACGCAAATATTTGCCATAAGCACGGATAATAACCGTTTGTCTGATATTGATATTGGCGGTTAATAATAATTTATTGTAACCGTCATTTTCGATTTTCTGCGCCCAGATATCGGTCAACGCTTGTTCAAGCTTTGCTTTTACTTGCTTCAAATCGAGATCTTTACCGGCAGGACACTCAAGGGTATAGCTATACAAATCATTGGCAGAGCTAATATCCGCCAGTACTTTAAAACTAAATTCATCCAGAGGACGAAACCCCAGCTTTTCCAATATTGGAATGGAGTCGCTCAAGGCGATACCTGCTCCCAATGAATAAATGTTTAACCGCAACAAGTTGTTCTGGTCTTGCTCGTTGCGGTAAATTTGAAATTGATATTTACTGTCCGAGTTAAGTTTTTCAAAATGTTCAATATCTTTAAGCGCAGATAACACCGAGAATTTTTCACGATAACTTTTTGAAAAACTATTGCGGTATTTTTGTATTAACGTTGTGCCTTGAGTATCGCCCCAACGGTCACAAATTAATGTACTCAGGCTTTCCATCCAGCTTTGGGTTTTTTCTTCAATGCGGGCAATCAGCGAATCAAGGTTTGGATGATTCGAAGGTGGCTCACCTTTTACCAAAGTAAAATGCCATTGCGCCAGATAATTGTCATTGAGCATTGAGCAACGAGATAAAATTTCACCGTCATAAAATTGGCACAACTCGCTTTCTATTTCATCACGTAAATCGGTACAAAAAGCCTCTTTAGAGACAAATACCAACGCCGAGACTTGTTGATTAAAATTATTTTCACGGATAAAAGTGCCGCATTTACTTTGCGAGTTAAGGTTATAAATACCTTTCGCTAAAGTAAAAAGATCGGCCGTATTGCTCTCAAAAATTTCTCTTTTTGGCAGCTCCTTTAAAATATGACGAAACTTTTTATAGTTATGGCTTTCTTCTTTGTAATTAATACGCTGCAAAACTGCGGCTAATTTACTTTGTAGGTAAGGGATTTTTATCGGATTTTGGTTATTCGCTGCCTGAGTAAATAAACCAATAAATCGATGAATGGCAATGACCTCGCCCTGTTCAGAGTACTGCTTAACACTGACTTGATCATAATGATCATGGCGATGAATTTTTTCCCGTATTGTCGATTTAGAAATTAACAGGGTGAGTTCTGAGTCAATGAAGTGCTGTAATTCTTTACTTTTCATCTTCAATGATGATTTATTCAAGGCGGATGGATCAACGGTTTGCTTAAAAACCCCTAAACTTTCTTGGTCAGCATTGTTCGGCTCTCCTTGCGCAAGTGAAAACGGGTAGTAACCAAGAAAAGTGAAATTATCCTGGCAAAGCCATTGCATAAAGTCATGCAATTGTTCAATGTTTGAGCCATTGTTTTGGCCTTCACCCAGTACTTTTGCTTTGTTAAGCATTGCTGGCCAATCATCGGTTACCGATTTTATTTCAATCAGCAAGGCAAGTATTTTTTCGGTTAACGCTTGTGCAACCTTGTCACTTAATTGGCTGCCCAATTGGAAATAAATAACAGAAACATCAACACTTTGTTGAAACTCTTTAGCTGTTGATGTGTTGTTTTCAGTCAGTACCGGGTGTAAACAAAATTTTATTAAATAGCCTTCAGCGAGTAACAAGTTTGTTATCGAATCAACGATAAACGGCTGATCATCACTGATAATATGCAAGCTAGTTACGTTTTCATCACCTTGTCTTATGGTTTGCAGTTCTACTTTATTTGCATGGCCCTGACGACTGCTAGCACTCTGCCAAAGTGATGATGCCAAATCAAAACGTCGCTCAATTGCAAGGTGTTGAATTTCGTCATTTAATGAAGATTCCAGCAGTTGTTGCGAAAACTCGATAAATTGACTGACATTCGCTTCCTTGTAATTGTTATTGATATAACGGTTTAAATCTTGAGAAACACCTGTAGACATTATTATCACCTTCATTTTAAATTGAAATCCATCTAAAGCATTGCCATTTAGATAGCTTTGGTATTTTTAAAAATGATATCTAGCTCAAATATCTACGACAAATTCATTTAGATAGTAAAGGTATAACCCAGAGTTGTATTAAAGCGGCAGCCATAACCAAAAGTTATTAATGACTCAACACTTATTAATATCGTTACTGTTATCAGTCCTTTATCTTAAAGGCATCAATTTTTTAAAAACAAAACTAGAGATGCCAAATGATTAGAAAGCAAAAGATAATTCAAAGAGCCATAGCTGCTAACGTTATCGACAGTAACCTGACCGCTGTCGGCATTATGGATTTCGATAGTTTGAAAACCACCGTAGATGATGCCTATGCAGCCTTCCCATCGAATTTTTTCCATACCTTTGCCGTTAAAGCCAATGCGTTAGTACAAGTATTAAAGGCGCTAAAAGAATATGGCATGGGCGCTGAAGTGGCCAGCCCGGGGGAATTATTAATCGCCTTGCAAGCAGGTTACAGCAGCGAGCAGATTATTTTTGATTCACCGGCTAAAACTCTTGATGATTTGCACACTTGTATTAAAAATGACATTTCACTGAATATTGACAATTTGCAAGAACTTGCTCGTATCGATAAATTAATGAGTGAATACCCTGAGTCAAAGTCTATTATTGGGTTTCGCATAAACCCACAAATTGGTGGCGGCAAAATAAGTTCAACCAGCACCGCAACGGCAACGTCTAAATTTGGTTACGCCTTAGCCGATGGCAATAATAGACAAGAGCTGATAAACATATACAAACAGCGTCCCTGGTTAAAAAGCCTGCACACTCATACCGGTTCGCAAGGTTGTGAGCTAGAACTGATGGCACGTGGCGTTAAGGCCATCACCGAGTTAGCGGAAGAAATAAATGACAGTATTGGCCATCAACAAATCGAGCGTTTAGATATTGGTGGTGGTTTACCGGTTAACTTCAGTTCAGAAGAAGTTACCCCAACATTTAAAGAGTATGCCGATGTACTGGAGGCGGCAGTACCATTAATTTTTACCGGTAAATACCAGGTGAAAACTGAATTTGGTCGTGCGATAGCAGCAAAAAATGGGGTAATAATCACCCGAGTTGAATATACCAAAAATTCCGGTGGCCGACATATCGCAACCACTCATGCCGGTGCGCAAATTTTAACACGAACGGCATTCTTACCTAAATCCTGGCCGCTACGGGTTAGCGGGTTTTCGGCCGATGGCATTGAAAAGACCCCAGAAAACTCTGAAGTGGTCACCACCGACGTCGCCGGACCATGTTGTTTCGCTGGCGATTTAATTTGTGTTAACCAACAATTGCCTGAACTGGCACCAAATGACTATGTTCTGGTGCACGATACCGGTGGTTATTATTTTAGTAATCATTTTGATTACAATAGCTTACCTCGAGTTGGAGTGTATGCAGTATCGGGTAATGATGATAATTTACAGTTTGAATGTATCCGCCGCGCAGATACTATTGAAGATGTGTTAAATAAAATGTAGTACTGGTTGAATATCGTTTTATTATATTAATACCAATCAGCATAAGCACTGAGTTGACTATATACTTATACGGATTGGTATGAGCAGCGAGTGCCTACCAACGCCATTAGCTTGGCGAATAAAATTAAAACAATTAAAGGTGAACATTTTCTTATGGATATTGAAATTGGTCTTATTGAAACGTTATTAGTCGCCCTGGTGATCCTTTTTGCTGGTTATTACTGCAATTCTAAAATCGCATTTTTGCGCAACAATAATATTCCTGAGCCAGTTGTCGGTGGCATCGTGTTCTCGATATTAGCCGCTATCGGCCATATTGCTTTTGATCTTAACCTGCTGTTTGATATGAGCTTTAAAACGCCGTTCATGACGATATTTTTTACCACAGTAGGTCTTGGTGCAAGCTTTAAGTTACTGCTTAAGGGCGGCCCGAAAGTTGTACTGTTTCTGCTCGTCACCTCAATGTATTTAATTTTACAAAATGCCGTTGGTGTCTCGTTAGCCTTAGCAACCGATATGAATCCGTTAATGGGCCTTATTGGTGGTTCTGTCACTTTATCGGGTGGTCATGGCAACGGTGCCACTTATGCTGATTTATTTATCGCTGAGTACAATATGCCTGGTGGGGTATTTGAATTGGCCATGGCTGCCGCCACCATGGGACTGGTGCTCGGTGGTTTAGTTGGAGGGCCGGTAAGCAAACGCTTGATTAAGCGCTATAATTTAAAAGCTGACGAATATCACGAAGAGCTGGATGATACCGTTACCTTTAACCCTGAAGATCATGATTTGGTTACGCCAAAAAATATGATGGAAACCCTGTTCATTATTTTGTTGTGTATGGTTGTCGGCCACTTTGGTTATGTCGGCTTAAAAGAAATGGGCATAGTATTACCGTCGTTTTTGATCCCACTATTGTTTGGCGTGGTTGCCACCAATTTTTGTGAATTTTCTAAAGTCTATACAGTCAGCCGTGCCTGTGTCGATTTATGGGGCACCATGGCGTTGTCGATATTTTTGGCTATGGCGTTAATGTCGTTAAAAGTTTGGGAGCTGGCAAGTTTAGCCGGGCCAATGGTGTTTATCATTTTCGCGCAAACGGCGGTATTAATGACTTTTGCTTACTTTATTACTTTCCGCATCATGGGTAAAAATTATGATGCGGCGATAATGGCGGGAGGTCATTGTGGCTTTGGCTTAGGTGCAACCCCAACCGCAGTCGCGAATATGGAAGCATTGGTAGCTCGCCATGGCCCTTCGCCACAAGCCTTTTTAGTGGTGCCATTGGTGGGCGCATTCTTTATTGATATCACCAATGCCTTGGTCATCCAGTTTTATTTGAGTTTACCATTTGTAGCGAGTTAACAAAGAGACAAGCCATGCTGAGGAATTTGATTTTCATCCTGTGTTGCTGTTGGCTACTAGCCAGCAAAATGGTGTTGGCAAAAGGCACGACAAATTCGCAGCCTGATAAACCAGTACTTCGCATTGGTACCATGCATGCTCCGCCATTTGCCATTAAAGCCCCCGATGGCAGCTGGTCGGGTATCAGCATCGAGTTATGGCAAGCGATGGCAAAGGATTTAAACCTCAGCTATCAATTTGAAGAGCATTCGCTGCAAGGCTTACTCGATGGCGTTAATGATGGCAGTTTGCATGCCGCAGTAGCAGCAATTACCATTACCGAAGAGCGTGAGTCGTTGATGGATTTCACCCACCCCATTCACTCCACCGGCTTTGCCATTGCGACAAAATCTGATGAACAGACCAATCTATGGCTTTCCACTTTTCAACAATTATTCTCTTTGCAATTCTTTCAAGTGGTCGCTTCATTGTTTGGTCTGCTGTTTGCCGTCGGTTGGCTGATGTGGCTGGTTGAGCACAAACACGAAGCAAAAAGTGACGACAGCCATACCATACGGCGGGTAAGTGAAGGCTTTTGGTGGGCCGCCGCAACCATGACCACGGTGGGTTATGGCGACAAAACCCCATTAACCACAACCGGTCGCGCCCTTGGCGTTGTCTGGATGTTTACCGCATTGATCATTGTCGCCAGTTTTATCGCGGCATTTTCGAGCATCTTAACATTACAGAAAATTAGCTCTAACGTCAATAATATCAACAACTTAAGCAAGGTGCAGATCGCCACTGTTCCCGGTTCAACCAGCGAAAGATTTTTAAAAAATAACGGCTACATGACTCACGAGTTCCCTAGTGTTAGCGATGGCATCAGTGCGGTGGCCAATGGTAAAATTGATGCCATGGTCTACGACGCGCCGCTACTGCGTTATTTTGTTCAGGAAGAGTTTCAGGGCCTGATAGAAATATCGCCGGTCACTTTTGAGCGTCAGGATTATGGTTTTGCCGTGCCAGAGAATAGCCAATTAAGAGAACCGTTAAATCGAATTTTACTGCGAATTGTGCGCAGCGATAATTGGAATGTAAAACTTGAGAAATACATGGGCAAGTAAGGTCACCTCAAAACGCCAGTTTTAGCGACATCAACCTAGATGTCGCTGCTTGCTTTGCCTAAGGCGTTAATGCCAATAACAAACATGAAATCACCATCCATGTTCTGCCCAAGTTTCACTCTTTAACACTCGATAGATTTGCCAAAACCGTGGTGTTAATTCGCTAAAATAGACAGAGAAAGTGGATTGGACTGACTAGGGTTACCATCAGTACCAGAGTTATTCCCCAGGTACTGATGGTTAATCTTAAAAGGTTATTAAAAAACCTTACCGTGAATGTCAGTATCGGACAAACTTGGGTGAATTTCAGTCTCGAGACTGGCCGATTGAAATTGCGATTTCATCGCCGCAACCCAGTTTTTGGCCCGAGGCGTGAGTTTGTCATTTTTGGTTTGCAAATGCCCACGTACCAGCAACACCCCCATATCTGCGCCTTTATAGATATACTCTCCCGGCCCTAAGATACGCAGGAAGAACGCTTCATTCATGCCGGATACATTACTCCAGTCGGCAGTACGGCGCACCAGTTCAACATCATTGTTGTCGGTGGTTCGCCAAATGCCAGAACGTGGCACTTGCTTGAGTAATCGGACATCGTCGCCGGTATGTTTGAAAACCACCTGAGACCAGGTATCAAAATCACGCCAGCGTTTTTGGATCTCGCGAATATTGATGTCATAATCAATGCCCATATGTTCGAGTAAATGGAACATCAATAATGGCACGCCACCATATTTTTGCGTCAGTAAATTGGTGATCGGCGATGCGCCACTAATACGCGGGTTTAATTCGCCCAGATACATGCGGCCATCTTTTTTATCGATCAAATAATCAATACAGAAGGTACCTTTATAGCCTTCTTGATACAGACGATCACCAAATTTTTTCACCATACGTTCTAATTTGGTACGTGCTTTGTCATCAAGCACATTAACAAAACCTTCATTACCACTCCAGCCACCTTTAAATGGCGTCAGCTCTTTATGACCAACAAGCTCAGTTAAAATAGGTCCTACTATGGTGCCATGCTTGGTCGCAACCGCTTCTACGGTACCGCAACGAGGGGCAATGCGTTTCATCACTTTAATTTCTTGGCCAATGATTAATTTATCATATAGCAGCCAATCTTTTTTCGAGGCGATAAAAAACGTGGTTTTTCCCGAATCACCGTACGGTGTTTGCACCACCAAATCTTTACCTAACTTGCCCGATTTGGCCAAGTCCATTAACTGCTCATAGCTTTCGGCTTCCCCCAACACATTCGGCACACTGGCCACTCCGGCTTCATTGGCCATTTGTGTGGTGACAATTTTCGAGTCTAAATGGTTACGCAATTCGTACGAAGGCATCGCCACATTAATGCCCATGCTTTTGGCAAGCTGTTCTGTTTTTTGATCAAACATTACCGCCATCATATGACCACCACGGCCTTGTTTGGCCATATAGTCTTTGGCTTCGTTATGTGCTAACAGGTAGTTAACCACATCCTCTAAACAGGTGAATTCTGGCGCGCCACGATCTTTTGGGGTAAATACCCGGTGATGAACTCCATCAAAACAATCAAAATAGTTAACATAGGTCAGCGAAGGCACTAATTGGCCTAATCCTAAAATATTAAAAGGCGATGCTGAAACAAAATATATCGGTTTTTTGTAGGTCCGAAAGAATTTGTATATTTCCGTTAAACCATTGAGTTTTTTCATAGCTGTGTTCTCTTTTGGGTCTGATTAGTGTTGTAATGATGATGCTTTTGCTTTTGCTTTTGCTTTTGCTTTTTCCACTTAGCTACGCACTAGTGGGTTTGTTAGCAATAAAGTAACAACCTCTTACTTGATTGCGGGTACTTTTTGTTTTCGTTTAGTTGCTGTTGCGACAGCTTTTTTGGTGTCATTAATCGGCCTGATTGCTGCCAATTCGGGTGTCACTTTTTGTTCAAGTCGGTTTAATGCTTGTTCAGTAAAAACACTTAAACCAAGTTCAGGGTTACAACCATGAATTTCTTTCACATCGAGTGCTTACATGTATTCCAAGATTTCCTGGCTAATCACTTGTCCAGGCACCAAAATAGGGAAGCCTGGCGGATAAGGAATGATGAAGGTACTTGAAACAAGCTCTCTTCCTGCTTGCATTTCCCGCTCAAGTTCACCGCTATCTAAGTTTATGTATTCATAATTTTCACAATCATAAGATAAGAAATAGGCTTTACGAATATCGCCTTCGCCTGTGCCTAGGGCTTTGCCCGGACGAAACGCACTATGAAAGCAACTAAAGTCTGGTAACGGGGGTAACTCTTTGGTTAATGAAATTACCCGTTTTTGATGGATCGCCCGCTCAGCCGGGCTCATTTCTTCATCACGTATTTCTAATTCATTGACGGTTTTGTATAAGCAATTTAATAGATACATGATCGAGCTACGTGAGGTACCAATATTGACCATGAAAAGAATGGTATTTCACGAGGTTTTATTAATTTGGATGCCATATTTGTCCATCAAATATTTATCTTTGAAGGTATTACCATCTATCCCGGTTTTACCAATATGTACGGTGATCCGGCTTGGATCGACGACAAACTCATCATTGGCCCAGGCTTCTTCCATTTGGCTAAACCCGGTGTCAACGTTAAAGTAGGTTCAACCCCTGACTCGCGAAATTCTGCCGGAACCAGGTCTTTATTGACTAACACATCAAAGTATTTTTTTAAGCGGTCGCTCTGATACGCCGATTGACGCAGGGTCATCGACAATGCAAGCTGCTTGTTGACCATTTCGTAGCCTTCAAGTTCGGCTTGTCGGCGGCCAATATCTAAGGATGCCAAAATTTGATAATTGGGCGAGGTCGACGTATGTGTCATATACGCTTCGTTAAACGTGCTTTCGACTTTTCGACGAAAATCCTGGTCAAAAATGTGGATCATCGAACCTTGCCGTAACGAGGTTAATGTTTTGTGAGTTGATTGCGTGGTATAGGTACGAATCCTTGCCACATCGGGATTGGGGATCAGCTTATTTTCCAACATCCAGGCGCTTTGCTCGTTTGCTGCTACCTGGGCAAGTTGTTGCTGATAAGCTTCATATTTTTTACGATATTTAGTGCGTTTAAACCGTCTGGTTAACGATGCGGCGGAAAACATTGCCGTACGCGTTCGATAAATCGGGTTAAAGCTGGCAAACGCAAACCAGGCTTCATCCCATAAAAACACCAGATCAGGTTTTATCGCCAAACATTCTTCCATAACCCGACGTACGTTATACCACGCCATCAAAAGTACAATTGGTTAGCAGCAACATTTTAACTCGATCAAGCTGGCCCATCTCTTTGTATTTTAATAAGTTACGTTTTATCTCTTTCAATGGCACACCGCCATAAATGGAAAGATCATGTATCGGATAAGAGTCCAAATACTTTACATGCGCGCCAGATAGCACCATGCCGTAGTGATGTGATTTATGACAATCTCGGTCGACCAAAATAATATCACCAGGCTGAACTAACGCTTGTACGACTATTTTATTCGCGGTTGATGTGCCATTGGTGACAAAATAAGAGCTGCGCGAACCATAAGCTCTGGAGGCATACTCCTGAGCTTTTTTCAGTGGCCCTTTAGGTTGCAGTAAAGAATCTAAACCACCGGATGTGGTGGAGGTTTCAGCAAGAAATATATTCGCCCCGTAAAAGTCGAGCATATCGCCAATCCAGTTTGACTTTTCTATCGATTTTGCTCGAGAAATTGGCAACGCATGAAAAATACCGGTAGGTTTACGGCTGTATTTTTTTAGAGCAGAAAAGAATGGCGTATCAAAACGTTCGGCAACCCCACCCAAAAGACTGTGGTGCATATCTAAGTTGGAATTTTCACTATAAAATACCCGTTTGAAATAATCGTCATCATCTTGGTTGCCGGTTTCCATCGCCATGTCCGAGATCAAGTATAAATCTAACTCTGGTCGTAAATAATTGATCAACCGGCCCAGTTCGCTGCCCTGATTTTTACTGTTATAAACATATTTACGCAATTTTTCGTCGATTGCCGCCACCACATGAGTGATAAGACCACTATTGCGTTTCGATTTCATCGGAAAGCTGGGTCGTAAGATACACGCTTGAATATTAGGGTTAATTAACACCGCGATAATGGCATCTTCAAAAGTAGGCACAACGATGGTGTTGTAGGTGAACTGATCATCGCGATGACGCATAGTTCGCATCGCGTTGAGCAATTGGTTTTCCGCATCAATGAGTAAATCATCGACGATCAACACTTCAAAATATGGTCTTTAGCGGGATTTGTTCGCTCCTTGAATACTATGTGGATTGTCATCATCCGCTTCTAAATTGGCTTTTGACTCCGTGGTTGAAAGTGATAAATCAACGTCTTTGCGCCGATAAGTACCATTTTCTAAAAAATAATGAATTTGTGCGACCGAATGGGTCAAACCAACATAATCTTTCTGTTCAAATTGGATCCACAAATAACGAAAGTCTTCTTTCGAAGGAAATGCGGTATAATCCTCAATACTTTCCAGTGAAGTTAATGAAAGTTCGAGCGCTTTCTTTAACCGATTATGGCCTTTACTGCTGCGACTGCTGGTTGAAAGGTGGAAGGTATACTTTTTTAATTTTACCCAGGTATCTTGCCGCTTATTATTAAGCTGATGGTAAAACCCGATCATTTCCTGAGTTTTTTTATTTTCAACGTTACTCATATGTAGTTTTCCAATATTCGTTCATATAAAAATCAAGGTTTACCAATAGCCCTATATAAATGATCCGTCATTTGCATTTCAGCGGATTTACCCACCAGCAGATAAGAGAATTATTTATAAGCGAAATCATTAAATCTAAAGTCTTAATATACCTAGAAAAAATGTAAGCACAGCATTTTCAGCATTCCGATTCTTGGGGATTTAATAACCTAGAGTTATAGAATGTCAGTGGCTGAATTTGACTACCGATAGTGGCGTTAATAAATATTTGTTGGTAATTACAGGAGCAGCTAAAGCTAATCGCAAGCCGCTAGCCAATGTATGGAGATAAACTAGACTTAACCTATACCCAGTTGAATTAATTGTGTTTTTTACTTATTTCAATACTGAGTGTGAGCTGTTACAGGTTGTTGCAACGCAATACTGATACTGTGGATAAGCGCTTAAAATACAGCCGAATCTGGTCACTAACCAGCCTTGGGCAGCACTTATGATTAACTTTATGTTATGTACAAGTGATAAAAAGCTATACCTAGGTGTTTCAAATTATCAACAAAGTTTGATAAATTTTGATGCAGAACAAAAATATTGCTTTTGCTAATAGCCAGCACACTTCCCACACAAAGTTAGGCATAATAATCAATAAATCAAGACACACTAATTATGACGCCATTTGGTATAGCTGGCATACAAATGAATTTGCAGCATGGTAGCAATGTAGACGCGATTGAAGACAAGATTAATGTACTGATGAGCTTATACCCTTGGGTAGAAATGGTAATTATCAGTGAACTGGCCGCTCATGGTCCTTTACACAGTTATGCCGAACCCATGCCAGGGCACACTGAAGATCGTTTTTGTGCGATGGCACAAAAACACAACATCTGGTTAATTCCCGGCTCTTTTTTTGAACAACGAAATAACGCAGTTTTTAATACCACACCCGTGATCAATCCCCAAGGGCAAGTGATTGCCCGACATAGAAAGCTATTCCCATTTTGTCCTTTTGAAGAAGGGGTAGAAGCCGGAGACGAATTCGTGGTGTTTGACGTGCCCGGCGCTGGTCGATTTGGCTTGTGCATTTGTTATGACATGTGGTTTCCGGAAGTGCTTCGAACCCTGACCTCGATGGGGGCCGAAGTCATTTTACATCCGATATTAACCGGCACCAATGACCGCGAGATTGAATTAAATCTGGCCCGCAGTAGCGGCGCTATTTTTCAAAGCTACATCATTGATATCAATGGTTTAGGTGTTGGCGGTGTCGGTCAGTCTTGTTTCGTAGACCCTTCTGGCCGAGTGATACATCAAGCAGGTACCACCGATGAGTTTTTGGTTACCGAACTTGATTTCGATATGGTTCGCCGCCAACGAGAAGTGGGTTTGCGTAACCTTGGCCAACCGCTAAAAAGTTTTCGCGACAGCAAAATTAACTTTACCGTTTACAACAAAGAACAGCGACAAAATAGCTACCTTGATAGCTTGGGCCCCTTGCAAAAACCGACACGAGAAAGCAAAGCCAGGATGGCAACCGTGCCGGGCTTAACGGTTAACAATGATGTGGCTAACACAGATGTCGCAGAACCACTTATTCATCACGAGATAGGTGAACTAGGCACCTATCCGGATGCTGCTGAATATGGCAATTTGGCCATAGATCATGCTACTGAAATCCCATCTGCAGCAATTGAGCAACAAACTCAGCTGAACTTAACCACAGCCGCCAAGAAAACCCTTGATTTATCGGCAATGACAAAAGTGACTGAGAGTGTGAAGATGGAGAGCGATAAAAATAGTACAGTTTCAGAGTCAGGAAACGGCAACCTTAAATGGCTTAAAGAAGCCTCGGCGCAGTTTAAACAATACATAAAGTCATGATCGAACAAATCCCCACACTGGGGTTTTCTTCACAACAAGAACACTTTCTCGGTGAAAATCTGGCTGTAACCTACGCCCAAACCTGGCCAGCTTATCATCGCTGGTTAAGCCGAGCCCCAGAACGTGTTAGTGCTCAAGAAGGTCGAGAAAAAATACAGCAATATATGCCCAAGTTGCTCACCACCTACGATGGTTTATGCCATGCCTTTGGTGCCAATGAGCAAACCTGTGCATTTTTATGTTTATATAAACCACCTGTTTTTCGCTCTGGTTGTTCACAAGCCTGCAAAACAAATTACGGTATTGAACTGGTGCGCAATTATGATTTCCCATCACAATTATGTGATCGCTTATTGCTGCATACCCATTGGAATGGCACCCGGGTAATTGCAATGACCGATTGTTTGTGGGGAGTCATTGATGGCATGAATGAGCATGGCTTAGCGGTTTCGCTGGCCTACGGTGGCCTTCAGGCGCATGGTGACGGTTTTGCCATTACTATTGTGCTGCGCTACATTTTAGAGTTCTGTCGCACCACCGTTGAAGCCGTTGAAGTGTTAACCCATGTACCTATTCATATGCCGTATAACGTCACCGTAGTCGATAGACAAGGCGACAACAAAACCGTTGTCATTTGCCCTGGCGAAAAAGTTCAGGTTAACTCCCTTGCCTTTGCTACCAACCATCAAGACGGCAGCGCCATCGAAAACATTGACGCCATTGCCGATAGCTACATTCGGGCGCAGTATTTGTCCGCTCGCATCGCCGACCCCAGGGAAGCAAAAAACTCCTTGGTTAATTTATTTCTGCAACCGCCATTGTTAAGAAAGTCCAGCGACTGGCATGGCTGGGGAACGTTATACACGGCTCGCTATCAGCCATTACTGGGCGTGGTAGAATTACACTGGCCCGATGGTCAAATTTTGCGACAAAGTTTTGAACACTTTATTGAAGGCGATATTAGCGTCAGTTCACCAGCATACCTTTAATGCCAATTCTACCGACTTGGTATAAAGTCGATGTGGTAGCCTAATCTAACGTCGATAGGATAACTGCATTAACCTACATCACTTCGACTTCAAGCCGATTAATTAAGCGTTCTCTTTTCTGCATTTTTGCTGTATAGATAGATATTATCTCAACGAATATCCACAGCATTTAGCGACTTAATTGAACGGCTAAATGATGCAATTCCAATGGAAAAATGCAATGAAATTAATCACGGAACGTCACAATCATGTTGCCCTGTTCATTTTTGCAGTCGGTCTTTGTTGCGCCCTTTACATCGATAAAAATGTCAGCAAAACCTGGGTAGAACAATCTTATATTTACAACATATACACCTCCGCCTCAGGTCTGCCAGCTTATAAATATAAAGGTCAGGAAATTGTTATCACTAACAGCGTACCTTACGAGCAATCGTTACTGAGCCAGGAAAATTTAAACAACCGACAACCACCGCCCGAACTAAAGCAGCAGTGGGTGGTTGACGATAACCAACAATTAACTCTGCTAAAGCCGGCGTTTCATTTTAGCCTTTGGTCATTATTGCCGGCGTTTATCACTATTGCCTTGTGTTTGTTAACCCGCGAACCGATTACCGCCTTGTTTAGCGGCGTAGTGGTGGGCGCGGTTATGTTGGGAGAGTACAACCTTACCGATAATGTGATAATTCCAAATCTTGCCAAAGAAGGAACCGCGGCCATTTTATTGCTGTATTTATGGTTATTGGGCGGCTTATTGGGGGTTTGGACAAAAACAGGAGCCGCACAGGCGTTTGCCGATTACATGACCCGGCACTTTGTCAGAGGCCCAAGATCGGCCAAAATGGTAACCTGGCTGCTGGGTATTTTATTTTTTCAAGGCGGTACCATGAGTACGGTTCTGGTTGGCACTACGGTAAGGCCGCTGGCAGATAAAGCGGGAGTCAGTCATGAAGAAATGAGTTACATTGTCGACTCTACTGCGTCTCCCATTGCCTCAGTGATAGCCCTAAATGCCTGGCCCGCCTATATCCAAGCGTTAATATTTGTCCCTGGAGTGGCTTTTCTAGCGACGGAAACTGATCGTTTAAAATTCTTTTTTAGCAGTATACCGTTCAGTTTTTACGGCATACTCGCGGTGATCGGCACCTTGTTATTAAGCCTGAACATCACTAAATTTTCCGGAAAAAGAATTAGAGCGGCGCATCAGCGAGCCGCAACAACGGGTGAGTTGGATGGCGCTAACGCAACACCGCTAAGTGCCAAAGAATTACAGCACTGTCATGTGCCTGAGGGCTACCAGCCACATGTGCTGGAGTTTTTCATCCCTCTGCTCAGCCTAATTGCCATTGCAGTAATCACATTTATCGCTTACGGCTCGCCGCAGGTAAACTGGGCCTTTGGCGGCGCCCTTTTATTGTCAATTTTTATCGCTTTAGGCAAAGGCATGTCGCTTACCAATGTTGTCGATGGCTTTGGCACCGGCTTAAAAGGGGTTGTTGTCGCCTCGGTAATTTTGATGCTAGCAGTGATCATTGGCAATATCAGTAAAGAGATAGGTGGCGGACTGTTTTTGGTTTCGCAATTGGGTGAGCAACTGCCGTTTTGGTTATTGCCGGTTATTTTACAATTGATGACTATGGTGATTGCCTTTTCTACCGGCACCAGCTGGGGCACATACGCAATCGCCTTTCCACTTGCCATGCCCTTAGCCTGGGCAATCTGTCAATCGCAAGGGTTGGCGAACCCAGAGCTATTTATGGCGGTGTGTTTTGCCACCGTGCTTAATGGCAGCGTTTATGGCGATCAATGCTCGCCAATTTCTGACACTACCATACTCAGTGCGATGACCACAGGTTGTGATTTAATGGATCATGTGAAGTCACAAATAGTCCCGGCCTCTTTGGCGGCCTTCCTTGCCGCAATCTTATGGACGTTAACTGTGCTGGTATTTGCTTAATACAGATTAATGTAATTGCGATTAATTATACGTTTATATCAACCATTAAATCGTCAGAGATGCTTTCTAATGCGGCAATTAAGTTATCAATTTTCTCTTCACCGTTGATAGCAATGATTGCTGATGCTTTAAAAATAGTTTGGCCAAAATCAGGAGCACTGCCCTGACTACTTGCCAATTTAATCAGATTGCCATGTTGTTTATGGATCACCGCCGAAATTTCGCCAACAATGCCTTGCCGATCGTTGGCGGTAAGCTCTAATGAAATGGTTTTATCGTCGTACTGTGATGGGTGAGTAACGCCAACATTCACGTCTAAACCATCAATTTTTTTAATGTCAGTCACTAATGCTTCTGCATTTTCTTCACTCACCAGTACTTCAACAATGCCCGCAAAAAAACCGGACAAATGACGCAAGTTACTGGTTTGCCAGTTACCGTTATGCTGCTTGATAATAGTCGCTAAATTGTCGACGATACCTGGACGATCTTTACCCAAAAAAGAAATTACTGCATGTCTCATAAATCATCCCCTTGATGCTGAATACATTGATAACGATTAGGTTAATGGTAATAGGTTTAAGTGTAGTACTTATTGAAAATATTTAACCGCGTCATTTGCTTAACTTACTTAATTAATAACAGAGCATTTGTGCTAGCGCAAAGACTTTCGCATTAGTGAATTAAATAATTGCTTAAACGACAAATATTTTTTAGTCTTGATGCATAAATACCATTTAATACCTAAATGGTATTACAAGGAATATTATGAAACTAACAAAAATTGCTGCTGCGCTGGTATTAACGTCAACGTTAATTACCGGTTGTGGCGACACAATATCAGATAGCGCCCAACAACACAGCCTGTTACCAGAAGCGCAACATCGGTTAAACATCTATAAAGAAGTTACCTTAAATGCCGATTTAAGCCATCTAAGTAGCAATCAAAAGCAGATGCTATCGTTATTAATCGATGCATCAAAAGTCATTGATGACTTATTTTGGCAACAAGCGTTTGGCGATAATAAAAAACAGTTTCTAGCCAGCATTAACGATCCGGCGACTCGTCGCTTTGTCGAAATTAACTACGGCCCCTGGGACCGATTGAATGGCGACAAGCCATTATTAACCAATATTACCGAAAAGCCATTAGGCGCACAGTTTTATCCAGAAGATATGAGTAAAGTCGAATTTGAAAAAACTGAATTTGCCGGTAACACGTCGCTCTATTCGATGATTAAGCGCAACGAACAAGGCAAGTTATATGCCATTCCTTATTCAGAAGCTTTTGCAAAGCCTTTGGAAAGAGCGGCAGCACTGTTGGAAAAAGCGGCAACCTTTGCCGATAATAAAGAGTTTGCCAACTACTTAACCATGCGGGCCGAAGCGTTTAGAACTGATGACTACCAGGCGTCAGATTTTGCCTGGATGGATATGAAAAATAACCCCATTGACGTAGTAATTGGCCCCATTGAAACTTATGAAGACTTGCTTTATGGCTACCGTGCCGGTTTTGAGAGTTATGTACTGATCAAAGATTTAAGCTGGAGCGAACGCCTGGCCAAGTACACCGCGTTTTTGCCGGAACTGCAAAAAGGCTTACAGGTGAACAAAAAATACAAAGCCGAAGTGCCCGGCTCAGATGCCGACTTAAATGCCTATGATGTCATTTATTACGCCGGTCATTCCAATGCGGGCAGCAAAACCATTGCCATTAACTTACCCAATGATGAACAAGTGCAACTGGAAAAAGGCACACGTCGTTTACAGCTAAAAAATGCCATGCAAGCCAAGTTCGATGCCATTATGCTACCCATTGCCGAACAGCTGATTAGCGTTGAGGATCGTAAACACGTTACCTTTACTGCGTTTTTTGCCAATACCATGTTTCATGAAGTGGCTCACGGTTTAGGCATTAAGAACACCATTAATGATAAAGGCACGGTACGTCAGGCGTTAAAAGAACACGCTTCCGCGTTAGAAGAAGGCAAAGCCGACATTCTAGGTTTGTATATGATCCGCCAATTATTAGAAAAAGGCGAGATCAGTGAAGGGGTACTAAAAGATTATTACACCACTTTTATGGCCGGTATTTTCCGTTCCGTTCGCTTTGGTGCATCCAGCGCTCATGGTAAAGCGAATATGGTGCGGTTTAATTATTTCGCCGATAATGGCGCGTTCACTCTAGATGACAATGGTCTTTACAAAGTGGACTTGAAAAAAATGACCAAAGCCATTGATTCATTATCTGAACTGATCCTTACCCTACAAGGTAATGGTGATTATGAGGGCGTCGCTAAACTAGTTGCCGAGATGGGTGTTATCCGTGAAAACTTAGCTACCGATTTGGCTAAGTTAGAAGCGGCTAAGATACCGGTAGATATTGTCTTTAAGCAAGGCAAGATGGTATTAGATTTATAAACTGAAGTAACCGGTTGGCGGGACTTTAGTCTCGCATTAAGGCGAAAGCCACTTCAGATTACCTGCGGTAACTGTGCGAGGTTGAACCCCCGCCAACCTAGCGCTATAAATAGCGCTGTTTTTCTGGCGCTAAATCTTATGGGCGGTAAACCTTGACGTTACTAAAACCATTGTCGTGTAGATATAACGCTTGTAGCTTACTCATTACGCCACGGTCGCAATATAACAGATAGGTTTTATCTTTCGGCAAATCACCAAATTGGGTGGCAAGTTTATAAAATGGGATGTGCTTTACATCAATCTGATCAAGCTCTAGCGGGTTAGCATCCTCTTCTTCCGGGCTGCGAATATCGATAATCACATTGTCATGACCGGCACTGTCTACCGTTTCAACACTGGATACGGTATTTACTTCTTGTTCCGCCTCATCACCAATGTCACGAATATCGAGCATACGAGTGTTTTCTACCACTCCATCTAGAATGCTCATATCAAAGTTGGCTTCTTCGGCTTCAATTTTTTTCAATACCGCTTTTACGGTTGGCTTTTTCGAGATCACACCACAGTATTCAGGGATGGTTTTGGAGAACTCTTCAGTACCAATTTTACGGGCAATATCGATGATATCTTGTTTGTCATAAGCCGCTAACGGGCGCAGAATAAGCGTTTCAGTGACTCGGTCAATCACATTCAAGTTGGTCAGCGTTTGGCTAGACACCTGACCTAATGCTTCCCCGGTAACCAGTGCTTGTATGCCACGTTTCTCAGCAATGGTTGCTGCGGCACGCATCATCATACGCTTTAACACCACACCCATCTGGCCGTTCTCCACTTTTTCAAGAATTTCAGCAACCACCGGCTCAAAATCCACGGCGAAAAACTTAATCCGATGTGAAGCGCCAAACTTATTCCATAAATAGTGACTAATTTGCTTCACCCCTAACTCATGGGCCGAGCCACCTAAGTTAAAGAAACAGTAATGGGTACGCGCCCCTTTTTTAATCATTTGGTAGCTGGCAACGGCTGAGTCAAAGCCACCAGACATCAAGGATAATACATCTTCTTGGGTGGCAATTGGAAAACCACCCAGGGCTTCATGGCGCTCAGTGATGATGTATAAAATGTCTTTGTTGACATCAACGCGAACGGTCACATCTGGCTTCTTCAGTTGCACCCGGGCCGATTCAACGTTTTGATTCAAACCGCCACCAACGTATTGCTCTATCTCTAATGAGGTAAAGTCGTGTTCACCGACGCGTTTGGCGCGAACACAAAAGCTTTTATTGACAATAGTTTCTTTATGAACCGCTAAGGTTTTTTCAAAAATATCGTGCAAATCGGTAAATTCAAACTGTTGTACTTCCAAAAAGTGCGGAATACCGGGAATGCATTTGAGCGATTCAATTAACGCCAAACGATTTTCTTCACTGGTATTTTTACTGGTAACTTCTATGCTGTCCCAGTTCATTTTAGTGCGCACTTCTTCGTCTACACGGCGCAGTACATTTTTAATGTTTGACTCTAAAATTTTAGTGAAACGCTTACGTACCGGGCGTGACTTGATAGTAATTTCAGATTGCAACTTAACGATAAATTTCATCAATAAAACCATTTAAATAAAAAACCGGCGCATTATACAACAATCAGGCGATGAAGTAATGCAATTTGAAATATTTAAGTGTATACCAATTCTTTAAAATTCAAGGTAAAATGGCTCAACAAATATAATTATACCAAGCGACATAAATCTGCATTTAGCGTTTGTCTACATGATAAACTCCAGCAGAAGGCATTTTAGTTTAGGCGATATATCGTGAAAAAACCTGAAAATCAAAGCTTTGAAGAGTCAATGAATGAGCTTGAAAACATTGTAGAAAACCTTGAACAGGGTGATTTATCACTCGAAGATTCGATGAAGTTATTTGAGCGTGGTTTATCATTAAGCCAGGTTAGCCAAAGCAAACTGAGTCAGGCGGAACAAAAAATCCAAATTTTGTTAAACAAAAATGGTGAACAACAACTTGCCGATTTTGACGACAGTGAGAGCCAACGATAGTGTTTCAACTTGAAAACCTTGCTACCTTTCAGCAGCGAATTGATAAGTTTCTTAAGCAAAAACTCGCCGAAATAGCCATTAACGATCAACGATTATTTGATGCCATGAGCTACGGGTTACTCATCGGCGGCAAGCGCATGCGTCCCTATTTGACTTATGTAACGGCAGAAATGTTAGAGCTGGATCTTGATGACATTGATCCCATAGCCGCGGCGTTAGAATGCATTCATGCTTATTCATTATTGCACGATGATTTACCCGCCATGGACGATGATGATTTGCGTCGCGGGCAAGCCACTTGCCATGTTAAGTTTGATGAAGCGACGGCAATTTTGGCCGGCGATAGTTTACAAAGCCTCGCCTTTGATATTATTTCAAATCATCCATTTAATCATGTCAGCGCCAAGACTCAGATCCAGTTAATTCAGATGCTCAGTAAAGCCGCTGGCTATCAAGGTATGTGTGGCGGTCAGGCGATGGACTTGGCGGCGACCGACAAACAAGTCCCGTTAGAGCAGTTACAAACCATCCATAAATTAAAAACCGGCGCGTTATTACAAGCCGCTATTTTAATGCCGGCAAAATGTCGTGAAGACTTGCCTGAACCTACGTTTCACGGTTTACAAGAGTTTGCTCAGCAAATTGGTTTAGCTTATCAGGTGCATGACGATATCATCGACATCACCAGTAGCGAAGAAACCTTAGGCAAACCAGCTGGCTCAGATGTTGATGCCAATAAATCCACATATCCTGCGTTGTTAGGTTTAGAAGGGGCGATGCAAAAAGAACAGCAGTTATTTCAACAAGCCCTTTCAGCTTTAGAAACTTTACCCTACAATACACGCAACTTATCTAATTTTTCGACGTTTATCATTAAACGTGCACACTAACACTGGTTTTTTATGACTACAGAGCTGTCTCACTATCCCCTACTCGCGCAAATTGATAAGCCAGAGCAATTGCGAGATTTACCACAAGACAAACTGAAAGCAGTTAGCGATGAACTTCGCTCTTACTTATTAAATTCGGTGAGTAAAAGTAGTGGTCACTTTGCTTCGGGATTAGGCACCATTGAATTAACCGTTGCCCTGCATTACGTATACAACACGCCGTTTGATAATTTAATTTGGGATGTTGGTCATCAGGCTTACCCACACAAAATTTTAACCGGTCGTCGTGATCAAATGCAAAGCATACGCCAAAAAGAAGGCTTACACCCATTTCCGTGGCGTGAAGAAAGTGAATACGACGTACTTAGCGTAGGTCATTCAAGCACGTCAATTTCAGCTGCGTTAGGCATGGCCGTTGCCGCGGATAAAGAAAACAAAAATCGTAAAACCGTGGCGGTTATTGGTGATGGCGCGATGACTGCGGGTATGGCATTTGAAGCGTTAAACCACGGCGGTGATATCCACAAAGATATGCTTATCGTGCTCAACGATAACGATATGTCGATTTCAGAAAACGTCGGCGCATTAAATAATCATTTAGCCAAATTACTCTCTGGCAGCTTGTACACTGGCCTTAGAGAAAAATCGAAACGCATACTTGGTTCCATTCCACCAATTAAAGAATTAGCGTCAAAGGCCGAAGAACATTTGAAAGGCATGGTAGTACCATCGACGTTTTTTGAAGAACTTGGTTTTAATTACATCGGCCCAATTGACGGTCACGATGTTGACTCTATGGTAGATACCATCCGCAATATGAGTACCTTAAAAGGTCCGCAAATTCTGCACGTAATTACCACCAAAGGTAAAGGCTACGAACAGGCCGAGCAAGACCCGATCAAATACCATGCGGTGCCAAAATTTGACCCAAGCAGCGAAAGCTTGCCAAAAAGTGCGCCAAGTTTACCCAGTTACTCGAACATTTTTGGCAATTGGCTTTGTGACATGGTCCAAATCGACGACAAATTAGTGGCTATTACTCCGGCGATGCGTGAAGGTTCAGGCATGGTGGAGTTCAGTAGACGTTTCCCAGATAAATATTTTGACGTTGCCATTGCCGAGCAGCATGCCGTTACTTTTGCTGCTGGTCTTGCCATTGGTGGTAACAATCCGGTAGTCGCGATTTATTCAAGCTTTTTGCAGCGTGCTTATGATCAGTTGATCCACGACGTTGCCATACAAAATTTACCCGTGTTATTTGCCATCGATCGTGCCGGCGTTGTTGGTGCGGATGGCGCAACCCACCAGGGTGCTTTCGATTTATCCTTTATGCGCTGCATTCCTAATTTGGTGATCATGTCTCCATCCAACGAAGCCGAGTGTCGGTTAATGCTGAGTACTGGCCATAAGCACAATGGACCGGCAGCGGTGCGTTACCCCCGTGGCAATGGTACCGGCGTTGATTTACCGAGTGTTGAAGACACTATCGAAATTGGTAAAGGTAAAATTATCAATCACGGCGAAAAGCTGGCCATTTTATCGTTTGGCACCATGTTAACGGCGGCTGAACAAACGGCTAGCGAATTAAATGCGACTTTAGTGGATATGCGCTTTGTTAAACCACTCGATCAAAGTTTACTTATTGAGCTTGCCAAAACGCATAGCCACTTTATTACCGTTGAAGATAATGCCATAGCTGGTGGCGCCGGCTCTGCAGTGAATGAGTTTGTTCTGGCCAAACAGTTAGATGTTAAATTATTAAATATCGGCTTGCCGGATGAGTTCATTAAACATGGCACGCAAGATGAAATTCATCGCGAACTTGCCCTTGATAGCGCTGGTATATTAGTAAAAGCGAAGCAATTTATTGGTTAATCGTTTCACTATGCGAAAACAAGCGAAGCAAAGGAATTTACAAAACATATACCAAAAAAAGAAAGCCCTGATATGATGATTATCAGGGCTTTTTAATAAAAGGAAAGGTAATGGCCGGTTCTAGCCTGTTTGCATTAATAGACAAAATAGCGGTCGCACTAGATGACGTTGCATTGATGACCAAAATTGCGGCGAAGAAAACCGCGGGGGTACTTGGTGATGACTTAGCGTTAAATGCCCAACAAGTGCAAGGCGTTAATGCCGATAGGGAGTTACCGGTAGTTTGGGCCGTCGCCAAAGGCTCTTTTATCAATAAGCTTATTCTTGTTCCCTCCGCCCTGCTTATTAGTGCTTTCATTCCTTGGCTGATCACACCTTTGTTAATGATTGGCGGTTTGTATTTGTGTTTCGAAGGGGTTGAAAAAATTGCCCACAGCTTTTTTACCTCAAAAGAAGATAAAGAAGCGGAACACCAACAAGATCTCGAAGCGTTGACTGACCCACAGATTGATATGCTTGAATACGAACAAGAAAAAGTCAAAGGTGCAATTAAAACTGACTTCATCTTGTCCGCTGAAATCATCGTTATCGCGTTAGGCACGGTGCAAGATAAATCGATATTGGAGCAAACCAGTGTGGTATCACTTATCGCGATATTAATGACAGTTGGTGTCTATGGTTTAGTTGCCGCTATCGTTAAACTTGACGATTTGGGCTTATATTTAATTAAACAACCTATCGAAAATAGTTTCAGTACAGTTAAGCAATTTTTTGGAAAAATGTTATTGGGCTTTGCCCCAAAGTTGATGAAAACACTCGCCATTGTTGGCACTGCGGCAATGTTTTTAGTCGGTGGTGGAATTATTGTCCATGGCTTACCATTTTTACATCACTGGGCAGAAAGCTTTGAAAATAGCATAACCATTGATGCCTTATCGTGGGTAACAGCCCCTATATTTAGTGGCGTAATTGGTGTCATTTGTGGCGCTGTAGCTTTAGTTGTAGTTTTAGCTTTTAGTAAGTTATTTAACCTTCGGCCTAAGTAAATTTAACTTGAGCCTACCACCATAAAATCAAGAAAAACCTACCTTCTAGAACTGAATTAGGGATTTTCTGACTGTCTCTGATGAGCGATCAAGAGACGGTCATAACTAACCAATTAGAAGTTATATTGTGCATTGATGGCATTCGCTATTGATTACTCTTTACGTTCACCGTTTCGTTAAAGCTGACCTTAAGTTTAATGCCTGTAATGGCAACTGGGAGCAAAACGGTCATTAGGTTTTTAAAGTGATTAACTTTCATAAAGTAAAGAGGCTTAACTTTTTATATGTGATAATTCTTCGTAAAGAACAGACACTGCTAGTTGTGCTTTATCAGCTAATTCACGAGAGTTATCCTCAGTTAAACCTTTTGTAGATATAGGAGTGCCAATTCGAATACGAATAGTGCCATTGATTTGAGTGGCATAAGTTTTTGCCCACCATGAAATGCTATAGGTATTAATGGCTTTTTCGATCGAATAGCTAATAACGCGCTACCAACCTTAAATCGTGATACCCCATCAATACCAGATAAGCGCCCTTCTCCACCCCAAATTACACGTTTCCCACTTTTTAGTGAATTAGTTAAGTCATGTAATACTAGATCTACTCCTGCTCGATCACCTCTTGGAACAAGAGCTATTCCAGCAACTTTACAAGCTTTTTTCATAAAAGGAATCAAAGCATATTCATTTGCTACAGCCGAATGGTCAATATAGTCATTATACAATGCAGCTTGTAAAGCTATAACATCTGGCCATGAAGTTTCATTGTACACAGCAACATATCCATCACTCATAGAAAGGTTTTCATCTCCATCTACTTCAACTTTAATATTTACTACACTTAATCCCTTTTGGGATAGCCTTTTAAAAACATCTAAGGCTTCACGGCTATCACACCTACGTACGAGAATAATTATTGATCCAACAAAGGCAGCACCAAAGAAAAAGAATAAGAAACAAACCCCTCTTAATTTATCCATACTTTAACTAGCCATTGTGAGTAAACTAGTGTTAATTAAAGCAAAGTGTCTCTGATTATTCAACTTTCGCTATTGGCACTGACTTGACCATAAGCTACTGAAAAGGTTAAGGTCTCAAAAGAGCGAGCAGCAGCCGTTGGCTCAATAGATTATTTTTGGCAGCTAATGCCACTGAATCAAGTTGTTAGGTTTTTGAAGTTTGCCTCTAATCAGTGATGATTTGACGACGAAATTCATCCTATATATTTTTTTTCAAATGTTCATGCCTCATAAAACTAAGTGTGACAGAACCCCAAGATAGTAACAAAAAGCCTTTTCTCTTGCCTTACTACATGATTCTAACGGCATACGTACCTTTAGCCTTCGCGACAACTTCACCATCAGTATTTTTTATCGTAGAACTTAGCTCAAAGTCATAACGACCATTATTTTTCATGGCCGAGTTCATCTTCTCAACATCTTGTTCTGAAAAGAAAGCTTCAGAACTAATATCTGTAAACGCGGGCCGCATAAATTCAATGTCCAAGCTTCGTATTACTGGCACATATTGCTTGCTTGAACGCTTCGTCAATACGATCAAGCCGCCTAACATTTCTGCGGCAGCCCATTGAAATGCAGCATGAACAGTATTGATATGGTTGCCTGTGTTTTTGTTTAGGGGAATAACGCATTTATATAAGCCATTTGATACGCTAATCACCGTAACATCCATAAATTGGTATGCAGGGATTGAAGATCTTGCCCAGTCTTCTATATCTTTTTCGATTATGTTCATAAATTATTTTTAAATATTCCTATTTTTTGCTGAAACTATTTCATATTGCTAAAACAACTGTAAATAATAGGCTATGTTCCATTCTAGTGTGGGTGATGTCAAATATTCCACCCCCTCGACGCCGAACGATTCTTTATCGGCTCCATTTATCCTACAAATCATTTTCAGTAGTAATTTGACAAGTGCATGAATATCATTAGGATGAACTTAAGTAAGCGGTGATGTACTTCCGCTTTGAGCGAGCAGCGGTCGTTGACTAGCAAAGTAAATAAGGGTTGTTTGTGGTAGTTGTTATATTCATATCACTGGTTATTGTTGCTTTATATTTTAAATACCAATTTAACCAGTCCATTAATAAAGTGCAGGATATAAGCAACCAACATCAGTTGGAAATATTTCAAATGAAATATAAGACAGCATCTCAAATGCGTAGCAATATTACTTTTCTAAATGAGCTATGGTTGGGAATATCTATAGATAAGGTTGAAGACCTTGCACTAAAAAACGAATTATTAAATGCACGAAAGTTTTTTCGATACCAATTATTATTTGGATTTTTGGGATTTCTTTCAATAGTAATAAATGGATTCGCAACAGCCTGATGTCTGCTGCGAGCAGTGGACGCTGAATGACTCAAAATTTAAAATGTAATAGGCATCATTATGATTAGACTGTTCCTCCTTCTTTTACTTACCAATTTTGATGCGATAGCTAGCGATGAAGATATTTTAAGTTTTGATAAAACCTATGAAATAGCTAAAAAAAGTTCTACAGACCAATTGAGATTTTATGGATATATTAGGTCTGAAACTATGAATGATGGAAAAAGCTGGGCATATTTTATATATAGAAACGAAGAGCATTCAATCGAAGATACGCGTAAAGAAGCAATTCATTTATTTGGAAAGCAATCTGAGAGTTATAATTTAAACCTAATTGATTGTTTTAACAAAGAGCTATTAATAATCGGCACTTTTTATAAAGAAAGCCCGTACATAACTATTGAAAAACTAGAAGATATATTGGTCTATCATGAAGGTGGCTTTATCAAAAGCTGTGTAAATAAAATATTCAGGGATTAGGCTATTATCGACTGTCGGCAATTGGCACATTTGACACGTTCAAGATGATTCCAACATAAGTTTGGAATTATGGTTTTCTTAATTTCATAATGGTCGCAGATTAGCTCTGAGCGGCAACTTGAAACTGATTAGATTAAGTATCAGTTAAGATTCAAATTTGACAAACAGAATTTAAACCATATCCTTGGCAATTCTAAGTTAATTATTCCCTGAATTAAAAACCCGAACATAAATATTCGGGTTTGTGTGTTTAGAGCCGCTTGAAGTTAAACAAACTTATTCAGAGATGTATTCCACTATCTCTAAGCCAAAGCCTGATAATGAGTGGTATTTGGTTTGCGAGCTCAGTAAACGCATTTTGTGTACGCCAAGGTTTGCTAGAATTTGTGAACCAACACCTACATTTCTTGAGCCAACGTGTTTTTCAACTTCGCTGATTTCAATACCTTCGTCTTGCTTGGCATACTTCTCAACTTGCTGAATTAGCTGTTGTGGTGTTTCATGCTTACCTAGTAACACCAAAACACCACCTTCTTTGCCTATTTTTTCCAGGGCATGACCAATTGGCCAAGTGTTTTTATTGTCACGAGTTGAGAACAATAAGTCACGGAAAGTGTTTTCTAAATGCACTCTAACTAGCGTTGGCTGATCAGCTTTGATCTCACCTTTAGTTAAGGCAAAATGCGTTTGACCGTCAATGGTATCGGTGAACGATACTAAATCAAACTCACCAAATTGAGTTGGCAGTTTGCATTCGCTTACCCGAGCAATGGTAGTTTCGGTGGCATTACGATATTCAATTAAATCGGCAATGGTGCCCATTTTCACATCGTGTTTTTTGGCGATGATTTCTAAATCGGGACGGCGCGCCATGGTGCCATCTTCATTCAGAATTTCAACAATTACCGCTGCGGGTTCACAACCTGCCATACTAGCCAAATCAACACCAGCTTCGGTGTGGCCGGCGCGGTTAAGTACACCGCCGTCTTTGGCAATAAGAGGGAAAATATGACCCGGTTGGACAATGGAGCGCTTATCGGCATCTTTATCACAAGCCGCTAATACGGTAGTTGCTCGGTCTGCTGCCGAAATACCTGTGGTAACACCACGAGCGGCTTCAATTGACACGGTGAAGTTTGTCGTAAATTGCGCATCATTTTTATCTACCATTAATGGTAAATCTAACGTCTCACATTTTTCACGAGACATAGGCATACAAATTAAGCCGCGGCCATGTGTTGCCATAAAGTTAATCGCTTCAGGCGTTACTTTTTCAGCAGCCATGATGAAATCGCCTTCATTTTCACGATCTTCATCATCCATCAAGATAACCATTTTACCTAACGCGATATCTGCAATGATCTCTTGTGGGGTATTTAATTTCATTTGAACCTCTAATTTATTTGATAAAACCGCTATTTAATAACAACTCTTTACTTATACCGGAACTGGTAGCTTGATTGCTGTCCTGTTCGCGACAAAATAATAACCTTTCTATATAACGAGCAATTAAATCGACTTCTAAATTAACCAACTGCCCTACTTTGTATGTACTAATAATAGTTTGTTCTGTGGTGTGTGGCACTATGGTTAAACGAAACTTGTTTTCATCAACACTGTTCACCGTAAGTGACGTGCCATCTACGGTAATAGAACCTTTCTCTGCCACATATTGCTTTAGGTTATCGGCTAATTCGATCCAATATTCAATCGAATTACCCACAGGGTTTATTGCTGTTATTTTCCCAATACCATCAACATGACCACTGATCATATGACCACCAAAACGAGTGGTGGGTAGCATGGCTTTTTCAAGGTTTACCCTGGTGCCAGATGAATAATGGGTAAATCCAGTACGGGTTAACGTTTCTTTTGAAACGTCGGCGCTGTAACTTGCGCCATCTATATCTACAACCGTTAAACAGATGCCGTTGGTAGCGATAGAGTCGCCCAACTTAACATCACTGAGATCTAAGTTGCCACTGGCGATCATAACTCGAGCACCTGACGCGTTCAGTTTGATCGATTTTACTTTGCCTACTGCTTCAATAATTCCGGTAAACATTTACTTAGTGCCTTTGTATTTTATTTGTGTTTTCAACGTTACTGATAATACGTATGTCTTTACCGATCATACGTACATCTTGAATTTCAAGTGCGATGGCATCGACTAAATGGTTTAATGATTTGATATCAAATAAACCCAAGGCATTTTCACCCATTAGTTTAGGTGCTTGATACAATATCAGTTCATCAACTAATCCTGATTGAAGAAATGCACCCGCCAGGCGTGCACCACTTTCTAACCACAAGTTGTTAAAGCCCATATCGGCAAGCTGTTTTACCAATTCGGTTAAATCGGCCTTGCCCTTAGTTTCAGCAACGTTACTTTCTTTAACGACTAGCTGTTTTACAAAATGCGGCCACTCATGGATATTTTCAAGGGCTGTGCGAACTAAAATTATCGATGTAGTTTGATTGAATAACGCCAACTCTGGTGTTAGCCGGTTTTGCGTGTCAATGATCACACGTACTGGTTGCCTAACTTGTTGCTCTTCAATGTCATTTGCGGCGAATCCCAACTCGTGATAACGCACATTTAAATTGGCATTATCGGTGATCACCGTATCGGCACCGCTAATTATCGCGCAACTCTTGGCGCGAAACCTTTGTACGTCCTGACGAGCCTCGCTACCGGTGATCCATTTACTTTCACCGTTACTCATTGCCGTTTTACCATCAAGGCTTGCCGCCATTTTGCAACGAACTAATGGCATACCGGTTTGCATGCGTTTGATAAAACCAGGGTTTAACGCTTTCGCAGCTTGTTCAAGCACTGCCACCTTAGTACTGATACCGGCATCTTCCAACATTTTGATACCACGACCAGAAACCAAAGGGTTTGGGTCTTGCATGCCAATAACCACGTGGCTTACGCCCGCCTCAATTAATCCTTTGGCGCAGGGTGGTGTACGACCAAAGTGACTACAGGGCTCTAAAGTCACATAGGCGGTTGCGTCTTTAGCGGCGCTACCTGCGGCTTTTAAGGCATTAACTTCGGCATGACCTTCGCCTGCTTTTTGATGCCAGCCTTCACCAATCACGATATTATCTTTTACCAATACGCAGCCCACGGCAGGGTTAGGTGACGTGGTGTATTCACCCTTTTTTGCCAGAGCAATAGCTCTTTGCATAAAGTGTTCATCAATGTGTTGCTGTTTATCCACAACGTTTTCCTGCAGCAGTGATAATAGTATCGTTGATATTGATGGCGAAACTAATCATCATCGCCTAAGCGGGCAATTTCTTCGCCAAATTCACGAATGTCTTCAAATGAGCGATATACCGAGGCAAAACGAACATAAGCCACTTTATCCAAGGCTTTCAATTCATCCATAATGAGGTTGCCAAGCATTTCACTAGAGATCTCGCGCTCACCTGTCGCTCGTAATTTCGATTTTAAGGTATTAATCGATAACTCTATTTTTTCGATACTCACCGGACGCTTTTCTAATGCGCGTAATAAGCCATTGCGCATCTTCTCTTCATTGAAGGGTTCACGTGAGCCATCACGCTTGATGATCCTCGGCATGACTAATTCTGCCGATTCAAAAGTAGTATAACGTTCGTGACACTGCAGACACTCTCGGCGGCGTCTAACTTGATGACCGTCTGAAACCAGTCGTGAGTCGATGACTTTGGTATCAGTAGCGGAACAGAATGGACAATACATAAGCCTCTCGATGTTATGCTAATAAATTGATATTTTTTATTATTTAGATAATTTTCACTGATTATATATCAATCCGAACGGCTCCACCATCTTAGGATTATCGATATTAATTTTATCATTTACTTGCAATTACGCGAGGTTGAACCCCCGCCAACCGGGTACGGAGTCGGTTGCCGGGAATTCATTCTCGCGTTATGGCGATAGCCACTTTAGTTTACCTGGGGTAATTACGCGAGGTTTAAACCCCGGAAACCATTTGCATTCCTTCATCCCTGAGGTAAAAAAAATGGCCGCTTGCGCGACCATTCATGATTTTTTTTAACGACTATATTATGCGTAAACAGGGAAGCGAGCACAAAGCTCTTTAACGTTTTCACGGACTGTTGCAATCGTGTCTTCATTTGCTAAGTCATCAAGAATGTCACAAATCCAACCAGTTAATGCAGTAGTTTCTTCAGTGCCAAAACCACGACGAGAAATCGCTGGCGTACCTAAACGTAGACCAGAGGTAACAAACGGAGACCGCGGGTCGTTTGGAACCGAGTTTTTGTTTACTGTGATATACGCTTTACCAAGCGCAGCATCTGCGTCTTTACCAGTAATGTCTTTGTCGATCAGATCAAGAAGTAATAAATGGTTTTCAGTACCATTTGATACGACTTTGTAACCACGGTTTTGTAATACCGACACCATAGTTTTGGCGTTATCTAACACTTTTTGTTGGTACACTTTAAACTCTGGTTGTAACGCTTCTTTAAATGCTACCGCTTTCGCTGCGATAATATGCATTAACGGACCACCTTGACCACCAGGAAAAACTGCCGAATTTAATTTTTTCTCGATAGTTTCGTCATTACAACCCGAAATAATTAAACCACCACGAGGGCCCGCTAAGGTTTTATGCGTTGTTGTCGTAACAACGTGTGCATGTGGTACTGGGTTAGGATATAAGCCTGCTGCAATAAGACCTGCAACATGAGCCATATCAACCATAAAGTAGGCATCTACTTTATCAGCGATTTCACGCATTCTTGCCCAATCAACAACACCAGAGAATGCAGAAAAACCACCAATGATCATTTCAGGCTTGTGTTCAAACGCTAAACGCTCAAGTTCTTCATAGTCTATATCACCAGTTTCTGGGTTAAGACCATATTGAAATGCTTCGTAAGATTTACCAGAAAAATTTACGTGTGAGCCATGAGTTAAATGACCACCATGAGCCAAGCTCATACCCAATACTTTTCCACCAGGGGTAACTAGGGCTTGGAATACAGCAGCATTTGCTTGAGAACCAGCATGCGGTTGTACGTTAGCGTATGTTGCACCAAATAATTCTTTAGCACGGTCTATTGCTAATTGCTCAGCAATATCAACGTATTCACAACCACCGTAGTAACGCTTACCCGGGTAACCTTCAGCGTATTTATTGGTTAATTGAGAACCTTGAGCTTCAAGAACGCGAGGGCTACAATAGTTTTCAGATGCAATTAATTCAATATGGTGTTCTTGGCGTTCAACTTCTTTGGTCATTGCTTGATAAAGTTCAGCATCAAAATCAGCAATATTCATATCACGTTTAAGCATTGGTTTTCCTCACTCACTGCGTTTTCAGGGCGTTGTGCACTGCTGTGCATTTAAATTATAGGCGGCTATTTTGCCTTAAGAACTGACTGTTGTATATGACTATTTTTGTACTCAGATAACTATTTTTATATAACTTATTGCTCCATTGGCGCTATAAGCATAAGCAATAGAATTAATAAAATAAGCCAACGAATTGCTTTTTAAACGACGGTGGTTGCCCGTTTAAGGTCGTAAATGGCTTAGTTGCATCTATGATTAACGTTCTAAACTTGAATGGTTGAAAATTGTTCGAAACAGAACAACAACATGAAACTAACACAAAAAAGAAACGGCGAATTACCCACTGGAGAATAACGAATGAAAGTATCCACCCCTTTATTAGGTTTATTATTAGCAAGCTCGACCACGGCCTGGACGGCCCAAGCAGATGATAAAACACAGAGACTAGAACAACTTGAGCAACAAATTGCTGAGCTTAAAAAGGAAGTTAACGCCAATACCAAAAGCAGCGCAGATTTAACTCCTAAAATTAAAATTGGCGGCGCCGTGCGTTTTCAATATAGCTATGAAGACTATGATGATGACAATAAAGACAGGGGTGGCGACTTTGATTTTGACACCTTCCGTCTCGACGTGAATGGCAGCATTGGGGATGTTAGAGTTTCTGCGCAATATCGCTGGTACCAGTATATGGATGTTGTGCATCATGCCTATGCCGCTTATGACTTTAACGAGAACGGGGAAGGCCAGGTAGGTATCACCCAAGTGCCTTTTGGTAATTTAAATTATAACTCTAACAGTTTCTTCTTTAGCTCGGCGTATTACACCGGACTCGAGGATGATTATGATACTGGCTTATCATTTATCGGTAAGTATGATAATCATGACATTCGCATCGCCTATTTCGTCAATGATGAACTCGGTGGTTTAGACGGTTATGTGGATAATAGAACCGATCGTTATTCTTAGATGTGATTGGTGTTCGTGGTGAAGACGAAGGCATTTATGATTCTGTAGGAGATGGGATGGGGATTGCTGAAAGCAATACCATTAATTTACGTTACGCTTATAAATTCGACAATACCGAAATTGGCGCTTCACTACTCTCTGGTGATTTAGAGGGTTCTGGCTGTTCAGTTGGTGATCATAATGCCTATGCCGTACATCTTAAAAGTAATATTGGCAAATTTGGGGTGATGTTTGAATACACCACGTACGAATATGACTTAGACGATAACAGTGATTCAGTTGTTGTTGGTGCTTATAGCTTCCACGATACGATTCCTGCAGAAGCGACGTTATATAATCTTAACTTGTCGTATTCAAAAGACGTAACGTTTGGCCCAATTACCAACCTTACCTTTTATAACGACTACAACTTGATGACTGACAAGTCGGGTTCTTATGAAGAAGATACGATGATGAACGTGACTGGTGTTGCCATTAGCGCCGGTGGAATTTACGCCTACGTTGATTACATCATGGCGAAAAACCAACCATTTATCGCGGCACCATGGCCGGTGATTCTGACGAAACCAACAATCGTTTGAACATCAATATAGGTTATTATTTCTAAATAAACTGAACTCGGGATAAACAGTATCTATTCAATATCTCGAATTCAAGTTAAAGAGTTCCCAACTTATGCCGTATTTTAGTGCCAACCTGCTTTAATACGGCATATCCACACACTTCTCCCCCCTCGATTCCTAATTCCTAATTCCTAATCCATTTTGGCTCAGATCCAAATATAGCGGCACGGCCGCCAACGATAAATTAACTCAGTACTTATCAAACGATCATGAACAATTAAAATTAAATTTAAATTTAAATTTAAATTTTGAGCCGTTATCGTGGCTTTGTTATGCCACAAAGGCGATGTTAAAAGAGTTTTAAGCGGTGTTAAACATTTTTTCAGTCGACAGAATCGCTTGGTAATTAAGATACGACAAAGTCGCTTGGTGTTAACCGCTTTAGATGGATTAGTCGCGATTCTATCTGACATGTTTGAGCCGAATTATCTCATGTGGGATTGGTACAATCTAGACTTAGCTAGTTTGATTCACGATCCATGTTGCTCTGAAGATTGATCATCGCCTGCTGCCCTACCATTATTAATCCTGTTTGAGGACGATCAAGATCCACAACGAGCACAAATAGTGCTGCAAAAGCCATTGATAAAGGGATCACTGCAATTAGTCTTCGCTTTCCCGTAAGTCCAATCTGTATCCCCATGGTTATCATCGTGAGGATGCAAATAACTAATACTGCGATCCAGATACTGCTGGGAATTCGATTGTGTAACCCAGCCGTCACTCGCTTTTCGTTCATTTCAATGACGTTGTTGATTGATTTAATCATTAATGAGGTATTTAAACTGGGGGCCTTTGCCGCTGCTGTCGACACCTGAGTCCATAAAAGCTGATGGATCTCTATTGAATTCGAAAATGCAGCATCAAAATGGGTGCCACTTACTCCCTTCAAGCGAATGTCTACGACTGCCTGCAAGCGAATGTCTACATATTTTCGCAATAGGCGCTTCACTTCTTTTTTGTATTGCATTTGTAGCAAATCGGCACGCAGGTATGCAGTGCCGACAACATTAGCTTCATCGATAACATATGTTTTTCTGAGATTGTGATGTGAAGCTGCCATGGAAAACGTGAAGGCAAGAACAAAAGCCAGCATTCCCAACAACCCCACGACCATCGGGCCTAAAGAGATCATCGCATATCTATCTTTCCTCGTCTGAAAATGCTTACCTAGCTGGTAACCAACTTCGCAAGAAACCAACATGGCCAGCACTACACAAAAGAACACAACGATTATAGGCAAGGTTTCGAACATTCCGAAATTCATAGGTTTCTCAATTGTCTATCTGCTTGGTTAAAAGCTAATTATATACCTTACAAGAATAGCATTAAATTTGTCGCCCTCTGAACTGGCCGGGGAACTTTTGCTCATAAAAACCAACAGTAATGACGGTTTTTTTCAGAGATTTGTTTGATGTTTAAAATTTCCCACAAGTTAGCTTTTTAATCTTTATTCGGGTTTAGGCAATAAAGAACTGAGATTTGAATTTAGGATTTAGGCAACAAATAGTAAGGCTAGCGCTAGTAGAGTTATCTTGATGAGCGGCGTTTTTCAAGCTAGTTGTCGCCTAAAGTTTAAATTTATGCCGCCTTGCTTTCCTTTATCTCTGATTTTCCTTTTTCAGGGTTGAGATGAACTTCTTTAATATGATCCCAGTT